>OLSM01002043.1_pt1 | contig 13628 bp, 14 predicted proteins | sample 1672721 | NCBI WGS metagenome assembly OLSM01 (sample SAMEA3136717, study PRJEB25190) | human gut metagenome | reverse complement strand
AAAAGTTAAATACAACAAGTGTCGAATTAAGTAAAAATTTAGGAGCATATCTTTTAAAAAATATCCCAGGATTAAAAGTAGATGTGAAAAATCCCGAAGTGTTAGTTAATGTGGAATATCGTCTTAATAACACACTAGTTTATTTTGAGAGCATGAAAGGATTAGGTGGCTATCCGGTAGGAACCCTTGGAAAAGGATTATTAATGCTAAGTGGCGGAATAGATTCTCCAGTCGCTGGCTATTTAACAATTAAAAGAGGAGTAAAAATAGAAGCAATTTACTTTGAAAGTCCTCCTCATACAAGTGTAGAAGCAAAAAATAAAGTAAAGAGTTTAGCTAAAAAACTAGCAAGTTACAATAACGATATCATCTTACATGTAATAAATTTTACCGAAATTCAAGAAGAAATCTATAAAAATATTCCTCATGATTATTTAATTACCATTATGAGAAGGATGATGTATCGGATTAGCGCTATTATTGCGAGCCGTAGAAATATAAAAATATTAGTAAATGGAGAATCCATTGGTCAAGTAGCAAGTCAAACACTAACAAGTATGAGTGCAATTAATGAAGTCGTTAATATTCCTGTAATAAGACCGCTTGCTTGTTTTGATAAACTAGATATTATTGATATTGCTAAAAAAATTGATACTTATGAGACCAGTATTTTACCATTTGAAGACTGCTGTACCATATTTGTGCCAAAGCATCCAGTTATTAATCCTATAAAAGAAAAATGTCGTGAATATGAAGAGTTAATTCCTTATAAAGATCTAATTTATAAAGCAGTAAAAACCCATGAAACAATAACAATTGAAGCTCAGGAAGAAGAAAATGAGTTTAAAGACTTATTATAATAAAAATTACCTTGAAACATAAAAACTACAAGTGAATAAAAGAAATATATTCCTTGTAGTTTTTTATTAATTCTTTAACAAAAATAGAAGGGTTATTTTGGGATACAAATAAGTAACAACGATTCTTCGTACGGGTAAGTGCTACATAAAAGAGTCTTCGCTCTTCTTCAAAAGGGTAGATATCAAAATGTTTTATAACATATTTTAATATTTTTTCATCTTTTACTTTAGAAGGAAGGGAATGAATATCATTGGTTAAATTGATAATTATAACCTGTTCTTCTTCTAATCCCTTTGCTTTATGAATGGTTTTATAATAGACATTTTTATTTGGAAAATAAATTTGGTTATTTTCTATTTTAAGTTTGTTATTTAAAACACTAAAGATATCGTAATTATTTCTACCTAAAACCATAATTTGGGGATAGGGGATAGAAGCTAGCAGTTTATAAAAATCATCTTTCACATTCTTGTAATAGCACACGACAATTGGCTTTGAAATACTTTTATTCGATTTTAATTTTTTCTTCATCTGTCTAGGATTTTTCATGATAAAAGATCCGGCAACAGAAATAAGTTCTTTACTATTACGGTAGGTATTAGTAATATATAGTTCTTTTGCCGGTCTAAAATTTTTCTCAAACTCCAAAAAATTATTAATATCACAACCCGAAAAACGATAAATAGATTGAAAATCATCACCAACAACCGTAACATAAGCACCTGTTTTATTTTGAATCGCTTGAACTAATTGTTCTCGAATTTGTGATGTATCTTGATATTCATCAACAATAATATATTGATAATGTGTATCAATTCCTTTTTGATTGACAAGTTTGGTTGCCATATAAATCATATCATCAAAATCAATTGTACCGGTAGCTTTTTTTTCTAAAAGATACATTTCATAGATCTTCTTAATAATCTTTAATATCGGTAAATCTCTTTTTTTCGCTTTCTTTAAAATTTTCTCAAAATATTGGATATCATAATAATTAGCAATAAAAAGCTTAATAAAGCGAATAATAATAGTTTTGTATTGCCGAAATTCCTCTTTTTCTAAATAATTTTTATCTAAAAATAATTGTTCAAAATAAATACTAGGAACACTATAAAAGATTTCATCTACTAAATAAGAAAGTAAATCTTCACTAGCAATATGATAATTAATGGAATGATCCTTTAATATTTCTAAAGACAATTTATGAAAAGTATAAACCTTAGTTTCTTGATTCAATTCTTGTTTTATTTTTTCTTCTAAACTATTCGCTGCATTATTCGTAAAAGTAATACATAAAATATCTTCTAGAGAAACATGTTCATATAATACTAAATATTTTATTTTTCCAACCATAGTGGTACTTTTACCAGTTCCAGCTCCAGCGATAATAATCGTATTACACTTACTTATACAAGCAGCCTTTGTCTGCTCTTTATCTAATTCATAGCCTAAAACAGTTAATTTCATTCCATCTCCATTTACTATAAAGTACTTGTATTTATTAAAAAAATGGTTTATACTTAAGTTGTAGAGCATTAAGGAGACAATCCAATGCCTACTTGTTTGTTTTGGCATTGGTTGCTATCTGAAAGACCAATGCTATTTTAATTCTTGGCAAAATCACTTTTAACCGAACCTTCATACTTTTCACACCCTTTCTAAAACCCCCCTAAGGAGTAAAGAAGGTAAAACCAATAGAATGGAAAAGAACAAAGGCAAACATTGCTCCTTAACGCCCAAGACTATATTATGAATGAGGGGATTAAAAAAAGCAAGAAAAAGCGTTCGACAAAAATCGACGCTTTTTGTCATCTATGTCGAAAATAAAAAAAAGAACCCATTATTTTAAATATTTGGGTTCATCAATCCTACCTAAAAGATAATCAGCGGAGATATGATACTTTTTGCATATATCATATAAAAAAGGCGTTGATATTAAATGCTTTCCATTTTCATAATTAGTAATCACGGGTTGGACTGTATTTAATAAACTTGCTAATTTGTTTTGAGTTAATTTATTTTCTTTTCGAAACTCTTTTAGTCTTTGTCCTACTACAGTTAAATCAATATCCGAATTTCTAATTTCATAGTTAAATGTATTGCTAAATTCAAAAATATAGTCAAAAGACACATGAAAATAATTACATAGAGTATTTAAATGTTTAAGAGGTATGATGACATATTCACGTTCATATTGTCCATAAACATATTCATGAATTCCTAATAATTTACTTAAATATGCTTGTGTTATTTCTCGTTCTTCTCTTAACTTTTTTAAACGACTATACATATAAAATCACCGTCATTATTTTCTCATAAGAATGATTTTAATTTTTAATACCAATAAAATAGCTATATTTTTCTTGACTTTTAGTCTAGCTCAATTTATAATTTAACTATAAGCTAGGAAATTCATCATAACCATGATAGTCTATTTCAATGAAAAATAAAATGAAGCCTAGCATCATGAAAGAAGGCCAAGCTATGAAAATTGAGACGTTAAAGAGAAGTCATTTAAAAAGAAATATTTTAATAAGAGTAGGAATTGCACTAATTATTAGTGCAGTTATTCTTAATTTTACTAGAGCAAAATATAGAACTACACAGTCAATACCATTAGTTAATGGAACAATCAACTATGACTTAGCAGATTTAAATACCGTAGCAGTCTATATAGAGGAAGGAGATGACTATTCTAAAAGTGACACCATTCCTTCAAGTGGATATACTTTTAATGAAGAAAAAAGTTACTGTACAGTAAATGGTGAAGAAGATAATAGTATTACAGTTAGTTATGATGCAAATACCCAAAGTTTAAGTGTATCACCCTTAACGACACAAGGTACAAAATGTTATTTGTATTTTGATGAGCAACAAACTTTATTAAAAGATGTAATCTTGGCAAATAATGAAGTCAATAGTAGTATACCAGATTTTAGTCAAGCTGCAACAACCGACGAAGGAATGTATGCTACAACCGATAATTTAGGAACTAGCTATTATTTTAGAGGGGCAATAGAAAACAACTATGTCCAATTTGCAGGATATTACTGGCGAATTAACCGAATTAATGGTGACGGTTCAATCCGAATTATCTATGATGGAACAAGTGCTCATGCTAATGGTGAATCTTCAAGTGATCGCCAAATAAGCGCAAGTGCATTCAATAGTTCATCTAATGCAAGTTACTACGTAGGATATACGTATCAAGCAAGCGCACAAAGACCAAGTAGTCAAAATAGTGGTACAGCAAGTACAATTAAAGGAATATTAGATAATTGGTATTCAACCAATATATCTGGAAAAGAACTTGATGATAAAGTAGTAAGCACCCCAGGATTTTGTAATGATAGAAATACGAGGAGTGGAGATAGTTGGGTAAGTAGTGGGACCACATTCTATTACGCATCATACGAAAGAGTAGTAATAAACAAAACACCAACATTACAATGTAGTAATAACATAGATTTGTATACCACAAAAGAGGGATTAATTACAGCCGATGAAGTTATGTTTTCCGGAGGAACAACAAGTAGTAATAATAGTTATTACCTTTATACAGGACAGTATTATTGGACGATGTCTCCGTCTCACTATAATGGTTATGCTGGCGTGTTCTCTGTGGGTTCGACTGGCTCCTTGGGCGGCAGCATTGTGAATGGCACGTATGGTGTGCGTCCAGTTATTAATATATCGTCTGAAGCTACAATAACTGGTTCTGGTACGATGTTTGATCCTTATGTTGTTCAATAAATTTATAAAATAGCTTGTAACATAGCTATTTTTTTGATATATTTTTAGTGGTGAAGTATATGAGAGTTAGAGGATTTGAGGTTGTTCGAGGTTATGAAGATAAAGATATTCATTTACCTGTTAGAAAAACAAAATATGCGGCAGCATATGATATTGAAGCAGCAGAAGATGTTATTATTCCTCCATTTAAATTGGGTTGTAAACCGACCTTTATTCCTACTGGGTTAAAAGCTTACTGTCTTGAAGATGAATATTATATTCTTGTTAGTCGTAGTAGTGGTCCTAAGAAAGGACTTTTAATGAGTAATGGAATAGGTATTATTGATCGGGATTATTATGGTAATAAAGAAAATGATGGACATTTTTATTTTCAATATTATAATGTTACAGATCATGATATTATTATTCATAAAGGGGAAGCAATTGGACAGGTTGTATTTCAAAAGTTTTTATTATGTGATGATGATCACGCGGAGGGTGAACGTATTGGTGGATTTGGTTCTACTGATCAAAAATAAAAAAGACCATTTTGATCTTTTAGTATAATTCTTGACATTCGCCACTTTGAGGACGATAAAAACAATGGTTTTTATATTTACCTGCTAGTGGTTGACTATACCATGTAGAGGTACAACTGTTAGAGCCGGGAGCATAAAACCATAATGAATGTGTTGCTGGATAATAGTATTCTCCTCTTAAAGTTCTTTGAGCTAAATTTTTTTCTGCTGTTGTTGCTGATCCATAAAAAAGAGAAGAATTGGTTCCAACAAATTGATTGGGTTGATAAATGGCCTCTTCAATACTATCGATATTTTTGAATGTATAACAATCAGCAATAACGCGATTAACAACAACATTTCCTACCATAAGCATGCCTAAATCCCCTTCTGTTTGTGCTTCGGCTCGCATAATTCTTGCTAATAAATCGAGTTCTTTTGTCGTATAATTTACTAACATAATTAAATCACCTAATTTATTATATGAAAATGCTTTTAAATTGGACTTAATTATGTTATAATTGATATATCTCTTAGGAGATTTAGGGGATTAGTTAAATGGTATAATAGGAGTCTCCAAAACTTTAGTTGGGAGTTCGATTCTCTCATCCCCTGCCATTTGAAAATTAAGAACCTAAAAAGGTTCTTTTTTTATATAAGAAAGTGGGTCACTATGAATAAGATTGATGAAGCTAGTTTAGAAAATGCTAAGAAATTATTTTCCAGTGGAGATATTAATCAAATTGAAGTAGGTACTGTTAAAGGATTACAACAAATTCATAAATATTTATTTGAAGGACTTTATGATTTTGCTGGTCAAATTAGAAAACAAAATATTTCTAAAGGCAATTTTAGATTTGCGAACTCTTTATATTTAGAAGATATTTTGAAAAAAATTGAGACTATGAGTGAAAATACTTTAGATAATATTATTGATAAATATGTTGAAATGAATATTGCTCATCCTTTTTTAGAAGGAAATGGTCGTAGTACAAGAATTTGGTTGGATTTAATTTTAAAAAAGAATTTAAATAAGATTGTTAATTGGGATAATATCGATAAACGATTATATTTGCAAGCAATGGAAAGAAGTCCTATTAATACATTAGAAATTAAGACTTTAATTGAAAATAATTTGACTGATGATTTTAGTTTAAATACTATTTTTAAAGGAATTGATGCTTCATATTACTATGAAACTGATGAATACTAATAAAGGAATGTTAAAAGATGGATCAAATTTATAATAAATTAGTTAGAGATAATATTCCGGATATTTCGTATTTTAGATGAGAAAAAGTAATTAACAATAAACAATTAGATGAATTTGAGTGTAAATGGGAGGTTTTTAATGGAAAATAATAATTTTAGTGTACCCTATCCTATAGGTACTTATTTAGTTAAAATAGAAAATGGTCAAAAGCATCTGGATCGAGTAGAAAGATATGTTATTAGTCAATTTGGAATTTTTGCAGTTTTAATGCTAGATGTTGATAAAGAGCCAAAATATAGTACTAATATTAGTATAGCTGAGTTAGTAGATAATTGGATGGTAGATAATCAAATTTATCTATCTGGTGATATAGGAACAAAAATACTTGTTGATGTTCTGGATGATAAATTTCATTTGTTTGGAGATATTGGTACTAAAATAGAAATTGATTATCCTGAAGATGATTTGAAGATGATTTTAAAGAAATAACAAATAAATTTTTAGAGTGATTGACACTCTATTTTTTATTTGTTATCATATTTTTATGATAGGAGTGATGTTATGGTAAAGGGTTTAAAAGTTTTATTGTTGGTTGTTAGTGTCTTTTTAATTGTTGGGTGTATGGATTATAAAATTAATATGAGTATTCATGATGATAAAAGTGTTGATGTAAATATGAGTATGGATATTAATTTATTTGAATTTATGAAAAAAATATATTCTGATGATGAGTTAAGAGCGCTTTATTATGAAAATATGTTTGGAGGAATATGTTCTGCTAACTGTTCGATGTATGATGAAGGAACAAGTGATTTTGAGGCTTGTAACGAGGAATGTTTAAATTCATTAAGTGATGTAGAAGTACCTAGTGATGATGAGATAAAAGCTTATTTGGATGAATATTTTAATTCTGATGAATTTAATGAAGATGATTTTTTCTCAGATGAAGATACGAAAGAAGTTGAAAATAAAGGATATGAAGTTGAAACCAATTTAGATAAAGAAAATTATACTTATCAAGTTCGTATTTCTCAAACATTTGCTAATATAGATAATATATCATCTGACGAGTTAGATACAGTTAATTTAGGAGAAGTATTCTATGAAGATTTTGACAATATATTCTTTTTAAAGACAACTAATAATACTTATCAAGCTAGTTATACATGGAACATGTCAAATGAAAGTACGAGTGATATAGATTTAAATAGTTTTATTACTCTTAATTATGAAGTTACTTTGCCTTATTCATCTATATCTAATAATGCTACAACTGTGAGTGAGGATGGTAGAATACTTACTTGGGATTTAAGTAATAATAATACAATTCAATATGAATTTTCTTTTGAACAAAAGAGTAATCATCAAGATCAAAATCTGTTTGGTTTAAGTGATAATACCTTAAAAATGATATCTCTTTGTCTTATTGGTGGAGGTAGTATTGGTCTTGTTATTACTATTGTTGTTTTTATAAAGAAGAGTAAAAATAATTAGTAGAAAGTGTAATTTTATGGGATTATTAAGTGAAATTTTTAAAGTTTTGACCAATGGAGATACTCCATAAGAAAAAGATAAAAAGATTCAAGATAAATTATTTATGGATGAAGCAAAAGCATATGGTCTTACTAAAGAAGAAATAGAAGCATGCAAAAAGGTAGGTATTACACCAGCTGAATGGGTAAATGATAATTATAATTAAACTATGTAAGAAAACGATTATTGTTTTCTTTTTTTATGATACAATAAAAATGGAGGATAGAAAATGGATTTAAAGAAATTAATTGGGTTTGAAGGAAAAAATGTTGTTATTACTGGAGCAGCTTCGGGTATGGCTAGATCAGCTACAGAGTTGTTATTAGAACTTGGTGCTGATGTATATGCAATTGATAAAAATCCAATTGATTTACCTGTCAAAAAGGCTTATCAAGCTGATTTAAGTAATAAAGAAGAGATAGATAAAGTAATCAAAGATTTACCTTCAAAGATTGATGCCTTGTTTTTGTGTCATGGTATTGCAGCTTTTCCTGGTAAAGAATTATTAGTTCAAAAAGTTAATTTTTATAGTCAAAAATATATAACTGAACAATTACTTGATCGAATTAGTGATCATGGGTCTATTACCTATATTTCTTCTGTTGGTGGATTTGGATGGCAACAAGTATATAAGCAAGCAGTTGAACTTATTGATATTTCAACATGGGATGAAGCAATGGAATGGTATGCTAAGCATCCTGAACTAATTCAAAGTGCTTATGTTTTTGCTAAACAATGTTTGCTTTCTTATGTTACTTATAAATGTATGAGTGAAGAATTTATTTCCAGAAAAATTAGAATTAATGCGATTAATCCTGGAGATACCACTACTGGGTTAACAGATGATTTTAATAAATCAACTAGTCCAAATGGTGATGCTTTAGAAGGAGCTAAAATGATTGAAAATATCTTTTTAAAGAGTTGGAATGGTTATCCAGCTGAACCAAAAGATATGGGTTATCCAATGGTTGTTATTAGTAGTGATATTTGTTCTTATATGTCTGGTCAATTAATTTATATTGATTATGGCTTAACTTCTAGTTGGACAAGTGGTGCATTGTTACATGCTAAAGAAAAAACAATTGAGGAAATATCTCAAGAATCTAATCATTAAAAAGTCTCTTTTATAGGAGATTTTTTTATTTTGTATTAAAAAAAGAGGAGTTTATCCTCTTAATTTTCTGTTAGCATTACTTTAATGTCTCTTTCTTTACCATCTCTTATGATAGTTAAAGTCATTTCTTCCCCTACACTATGTTTATATAAATAGTATCTTACATAGGCTGCTGATGGAGTATCATTACCATCTACTTTGATAATAATATCTCCTTCTTCTAAGCCAGCTTCTTTGGCAGGACTATTATTTTCAAAGTCAGTTACAATTACACCTGTAGTTACATCCGCTTCACTTACGATATCATAGTAGTTACGATATTGGAAGGAAGTATAAACATCGGTAACATTTAGCATATAAATACCTAGATATGGTCTTGTTACTTCATTGCCACTAATTAATTGTTCAGCATATTCAACGGCAGTTTCGATAGGAATAGCAAACCCCATACCCTCAATGGTAGAGCTAGTTGTAGTAGAACCAGCGAGTTTGATAGAAGTAATACCAATTACTTCACCATTCGCGTTTGCTAGAGGGCCACCACTATTACCGCTATTGATTGCTGCATCAGTTTGAAGGGTATTAACAATCATTGGGGTTTTGGTATTACCACTTGTAAGTTCAACTTCTACTAATCGATCTTTTCCTGAAACGATTCCTCTTGTTACACTCCAAGAGTAAGCACTACCAATTGGGGCTCCTATGGCAAAGACTGTATCTCCTAGTCTGGCATCTTCACTACTGCCAATTTCTGCAACAGAGATAATGTAATCTTCATCTACAGATAAGACCGCAATATCAGAATAAACATCACTGCCTACTATTTTTGCTTCCACAACTGTTTCATTTGTAAATTTAACATATACTTGATCAGCACTATCAATTACATGGTTATTGGTTAAGATATAAGCTGTACCGTCTTCCGTTTTATAAACAAATCCTGTACCAGAAGAATATAATTCACCTTTGATATATGTATTTACAACTACAACAGAGTCATATACTTTTTCAACAGCATCAGCAATTCCTTCATCTGTTACAGTTACATCTTTTTCCACTTTTGTTACGGTTTCACCAATGACATTTGGGAAAAAGTAGAAGATTCCATATAATGCTAACATTCCTAATAGAAAAACACCTATTAAGATAAGTCCGTTTCTTAGTGTTGTGTTTTTTTTCTTTTCAACCATTTTAATCCATCCTTACTATATCTTTAAAATTTTTAGGAAATCCCATACGATCTAATACTTTATCAATACTTATTGTGTGAAGTCTTCCAGATAAATAATCAAGTTCATAAGAAATTTCGTTTAACATATTGTGAAAATTGTCACTTCTTAGAAGCCTTTTTAGGATAATGATTAAAGCAAATAAGTCGTTGATACCATAAATATATTCCCCATTTGTTTTCGGAATATTTAGTAGTTCATGATATTTTGTAATGGGAATTTCCTTTTGTGTTCTGTGCTCATAACAAATGTCTTCATGTGCACATAAATTACGATAATTGGCAATAATAGGAAGATATGTTAATAGACTTTCGACATCTACATGAAATAAATTAGCAATTTTATCTTGGTCTTCTGGTTTTAATATTGTGTATAACTCTCCTACTATGCCAAATGATAATACTTTTACAACGACCCAAAGAGGAATGTAACCATAGTTACTTTGATAATGTTTAGTTGCGGTATGCTCTCTACCATTTACAATAATTTGTCTTTTTACTTTTTTTACTAAATCATTTACTTGACGTGTTTTTTTAGGATCGGTTGTAAAATTGCTAGGATTTAAATATTTTTTTTCTTTAAATCCATATTTACGGGATAGTTCGTATGAAAGAATGCTTTTAATATTATTTTCTAAGATTAAAATATTTTTGAATAAAATATTTCGCAGTTGTCTATCAAAATAAAATAAAGCATAGATTTCACGGAAGTTTGTCCCGTTAATAAATGTTTTGTCTTTGCTTGATTTATAAAATAAATATCTATAACCATTGATGAAAAAGTAATTTTCTCTTAGAAGTATACTTTTAACATATTCTTCATCATCTATGATTAAATTTTTGTCTCTCAGTATTTTTACTTGTTCATCTAATGTCTTAAATATTTTCTCCATGCTATTCACCTATTATAAATTATATCACAAAGAACATGTATATTGTAAAAAAGTTACTTGTTACAAATGTTAATTTTTTGTGAAAGTTTGGTGAAGTCCATTTTTTTGTGTTATAATTGTTTTAGGGGAGATATTTATGCCAGCAACATATACACATCACATATTTGCAAAAGATGTTTATAAATCTTTAAATGTCGATATTCAAAAAAGAATAAATCCTGAACTTTTTAACTTGTTTGGTAAAAGTTTTGATGCTTTTTTCTTTTATAAACCGAAAATTGGTAGTTATGCACATAATCATTGTGCAAATTTATATTTTGCTAATATAGTTGATTATTTACGAAAAAATAATTTTATTCATGATTCAAATTTACTAGCTTATTTGTATGGATCTATTTGTCATTATGTTCTAGATAGTACGGCTCATCCATTTATTTATTATTATGGTGGAAAATATGATAGGAAAAATAAGAAAACATATCAATATAGAGGAAAACATGATTATATAGAAAGTATGATTGATGCGATTATGTGTGAAGAGAGATATCAAAAAAGAATTTATAAAAATCATATTGGAAAAGAAGTCTTTCCTAAAGTTAATTTTTCTTTGGAACTGAAAGGTGCATTAGATTATGTCTATTTCAATACTTTTCAAGTGGAACATGGTAGTAAAAAGTATATTCGCAGCTATCAAAATTATCGATTTGTTTTTAGGCATTTTATGAATTCGCGTTTTGGAATTAAGAAAAAAATTTATATGTTTCTTGATGTTTTTCCTTTCAGAATCAAATTTCAAAATTTTTGTTATTATGTTAAAAAACTTGATAAAAGCGTTCTTAATTTAGAACATAAAAAGTGGTATTATCCTGTTGATAAAAAAATAAGTTTTCATTATTCGTTTTATGATTTGTATGATGTTGCTGTAGTAAGAGCGGTTAAACTGATTACTTTGTTTGATCAATCTTTGGATCAAGATGAATGCACTATGAAAAAAGTTTTAAAGGAAATTGGAAATTTAGGGTATAGTACTGGTGTAAATGAGAATCGAAAAGTTACGATGAAATATTTTGCTAATTAAAGTATTCAATGATTGCATCTTTGATCAGAGATGCAATTTTTTGTTGATATTCTTCGGTTATAAGTTTCTTTTTTTCTTCTGAATTAGATAAAAATCCACATTCAATTAATACTCCTGGTATTGTTAGTTTGTCATACATGTAGGTTTTTTTGGGAATCTCTTTCATTTCTCGATCAGAATTTAAGCTATTATTTAATGTTTTTTGAATTATTGTTGCTAAGTCTATTGATTTTTCTTGATAGAATACTTGAGGGCCATAGTAAGCACTATTAGTTAAATAATTTAAATGTATAGATAAATATAAATTTGCCTTACTATTATTGATTAAATTTATACGATTATCAAAATCACTTTTTTTTCGCCATCTGGCATTTGGTTCCGATAAATCATAGTCTCCGTCTCTGGTTAAAATTACAGTAGCTCCTACTTTGGATAACTCTATTTCCAGTGCTTTACTAATAGCTAAGTTGATATCTTTTTCATAAGTAGTATCACTGGTTGTTCCTGGGTCTTTTCCACCATGTCCAGGATCTATTACTATTATTTTACCACTTAAGGGCATTAGTGCATTTACCTTTGTATTAATAAATAAAGCGGATAATAATAAAATGATTAAAATTAATATTTTTATCTTTGTTTTCATATTACATTATATAAAAAAATAGCCTTAGCTATTCTTTAAAATTTCATTTATTTCTTCTTGATTTTTTTTGCTGTAACCAACTAGCATTTTTTCATTTTTACTACTAATTGCTAAAATAATTTCTTTCATTTCAGCATTTGTTTTTTTATTTAATCCATCAGTACTTACTATGTTATAATTTTTTCCTTTTTGATCTGTAACGAAGATGTTATTGGCAGTTGTGATTCCATATTGTTTTAATTTGTGTTCATAAATCCAAATAATATCTTTATATGCTAGGATTGTAAAACCATGTTCAAAACTAACAATATAATTTTTCGTTAATATTAGATGTAATTTTTCATAATGAATGGAATCTTTTTGTTCTATTTCTTTTTCTAATTTATTCATCTCTTCTTCTGTTAAATGATTGATTACATTTCTTACTTTTATTTTTTTGGTTATGAATATTCCTAAAAAGATAAGAGCAATTGTAAAAGGAATTATACTAAGAATATAAAAAGCAGAATTTATTTTTTTTAAAGAAGTATTATTTAGATATACTTCACCAAAATAACTGTTAAAGTTTTCTAAAGATATTTTGTTTTCTTCATCTATTCCTTCATTGTAAACTTCTATAGCAATTTGTCGTAATTCTTCTGGTGTTTTTGTAGTAGTTCCATAAATGGTTAGGGGATTGTCTTCTAGTCCCTCTACGTTTAAATCATCATAAAGATCATTGCTTAAATAAGCAATATAATAATATCTACCGTCAAATACAATATAAAATGCATTCTCTTCATCATTTTCATATTTGGCGATGGAATATGGTTGTT
>OLSM01002039.1_pt1 | contig 13661 bp, 16 predicted proteins | sample 1672721 | NCBI WGS metagenome assembly OLSM01 (sample SAMEA3136717, study PRJEB25190) | human gut metagenome | reverse complement strand
ATCAGACTTATTTCAGCTTTTCATCATAAAACGGAATTTCAAATGAAATTTAGCATTATATACTAAAACTTATGCTTTTATCTAGTATAAATAGAAATTTTATGTTATAATTGGTTTATCACATGCCTGTGTGGCGGAATTGGTAGACGCGCTGGACTCAAAATCCAGTGGTAGCAATATCGTGTCGGTTCGAGTCCGACCACAGGCACCAATTTGATTTTTACTCGAAATTTTAAATTAATATTGCACATTAAGTGTGCAAAAGATATACTTTTTTTGTAAAAATGCACATTATTTTAAAAATATTGTGCATTTTTGTTTACTTTTTGTACATATTATGATAATATTTTGAAGAGGTGAGGAAAATGGAACCTATAAAAGTAAAAAAATTACCACTTGAATATAAAATAGATAAGGAGTTAATGACTTTAATTTCCGAAGCTAATTTAAAATTTGGAGAATACAAATCAAATTTAAAAAACAGTCAATTTGATTCAAGATTTTTTTTAGACTCAATCATTTTAAGTGAAAGTTTAAAATCAACACAAATAGAAGGTACTCAAATTTCACAAGATGATATGTATTATTTAAAATATATGCCTAAAACAGATGATAATTTAGAAATACAAAATTTAAAAAAGGTAATTGATTTTGCCAAAATGCATTTAAAAGATAATCATAAAATTGATATTAAATTCATCAATGATATTCATAAGATATTATTAAATAGTGTACGGGGAAATGAAAAAGATCCTGGTCATATTAGAACTACTCAAAATTGGATTGGCCCAAAAGGATGTACGATTGAAGAAGCAACATTTATTCCACCGGTACCAGAGGAAGTTCCAATTTTGTTAAATAATTTATTTGAATATATGAATGATGCTTATATTGATCCTATACTTATTAATTTGGCAATATCTCATTCACAATTTGAAACCATTCATGCCTATCGCGATGGTAATGGTAGACTTGGTAGAGCGCTCATTCCTATTCAATTAGCTCTTTTAACCGAAGAAGAACCAATTTTATTTTTATCAGAAGTAATTGAATTATATAAGCCTACTTATTATAAACTTTTAAACGAAAGTAGAAAAGGCAATATGTTGGGATTTATAAAGTTTTTTCTGCAATGTGTAATTGATCAATGCAATAATTATATTGCAAAAATAAATAGAATTAACCAAATTTATAATAAAGATATGGAAAAAATTAAAATATTAAAAAGTAATGCTGTATATCGGATTATGCCTGCCATCATGAGACAAATTGTTTTTACAAAAAAAGAAATCGTAGAAGAGTCATCTGTTTCAAGAAATACTGTGTCTGTATTAATAGATAAATTAGTAGAATTAAATATTTTAGTACCAGATTCTAACTATGCTAAGTTAGGTTATAGATACAATGAAATCTATAATGTCTTTGTAGGGAAAGATATGTCATAAAAATGCAAAGTATGTTAAAATATTATTATATTTGAGATTTATCAATCTATTTTAATCCTAGAGTTTTAAATAGGCTACTCTCTCGCACCAGAGAGAAATAGTTTCGAGCCAAAATGTCGATCTTTCTATATAAGGATCAATCAGAAATGATTGATTTTTTAACAAGTATGAATAAAGAATTGTTTAAAAAGATAAAAAAAGAATGGAGATGATGTTTATTTATGATAAAAATTTTAATGGATACAAACATGTTGATATATAGAGAAGATCACTCTGTTGTTGATGATGAGGTATTAAAGCTAATAAAAATACTTTATGATTCTAGCAATTATAAAATTGTAGTACATCCAATGACCTTTAAAGATATAAATAATATAAAGAATAAAAAAGAAAGAGAGATCATTTATAGTAAACTTAAAATCTATAATGTTATTGATAGGCCGCCTCTAGCAACAGAGAGCTTTAATAAACTTGTTGGTTGCACCAAATTTCCAAATGACTTAATTGATAATAACTTGCTTTATGCTGTATATAGGAATTGTGTTAGCTATTTAATTACAAATGACAAAAAATTAAGGCATACAGCTAAAAAAAATAGGCATATCTGATAGAGTGCTAGGAATTAGTGAAGCACTAAGCATATTTAAACCGTTAGAAGAACAGGAAATTAGAACTCCTGCTTTTATCCTACACGAGTATTTATATAACATAGAATTAAATGATACTTTTTTTGATTCCTTAAAAATGGATTATAGGGGTTTTGAATCCTGGTATAAAAAGAAAGCAAGAGATGGTTCTATGGCTTACATAACCCGTGATAGTTTTGGTAATTTGGGTTCGTTTTTAATGCTTAAAGTTGAAGATGAAACTGAAGATTATTCTCAGTTTGAAACTCCTTTTAAAAAGGGTATTCGTTTAAAGGTATCAACATTTAAAGTTGCAAATACAGGAAATAAAATTGGAGAAAGTTATATAAAAATTATTGTTAATGAAGCCATTAAAAGGAAAATTGATGAAATTTACGTAACAGTTTTTGAAAAACAAGAAGCATTGATAAACCTATTTTTAGAATATGGATTTTTTAAGTATACTACAAAAAAAACACAAAAATCTGATTTAAGTATTGAACAAGAACTTGTTCTTGTAAAAAGAATGAGTGATAACGCTTACCCTAATTTTAGTTTTGAAAATAGAAATATATTTATAGTCCCAATACAACAGCAATATCACAAGATGCTTTTTCCTGAAGCAGAAAATATTAAACAGCTTTCTTTTGGAGATATTCAGGGTATTAATACCTATTCAAATACAATAAAAAAGGCGTATATATGCAATTCACCAACAAAGCACATTAACCCTGGTGATGTTTTGCTTTTTTATGCAAGTGAGTATAAGAGAAGTATTACAACGATTGGTATAGTTGATAATGTTTTTAGCGATTTTTCTTCACCCGAAGAATTATATTCCATGGCAATTAAACGCACAGTTTATTCAATAGAACAAATTAAATCAGGCTTTACATCAAAATCAAAGCTTTTACTTTTTAAATATTATAAAACTTTAGATACGCCAATACCTTATGAATTATTGAAAAAAAAAGGTATTCTCAAAATTCCTCCAGTATCAATTGTACAAGTTAGTTTACAAAAATTACAAGAGACAAATCTAATATAAGTACTTTTTGATATAATTGTGTTATAATATTCATATAAGGTAGGAGGTTATGAAATATGTGTACGATTTTATTGCCTATTAAACCGGAATATGTAGATAAGATTATAGGACAAAGTAAACTATATGAATATCGAAAAAAAGGATGCAAACAAAAAGTTGAGAAAATTGTTATCTATTGTACGGCTCCTGTAAAAAAAATAGTAGCTGAAGTTCTTGTAGAAGATTTGATAAGTAATTCTCCTAGTCAATTATGGAATATGACAAAACAATATTCTGGTATATCCAAGTCAAAATATATGGAGTACTTTGAAAATAAAGATATTGCATTTGCTTTTAAATTGGGAAAAGTTACAAAATATGAAACCCCAAAAACTTTACAGGAATTAGGAATTAATTATTATCCGCAATCTTATGTATATTTGAATAATTAGAAGTATTATATAGTAATTGACTGACAAATCGACATAGGAAATCACAATATTTCGAGTTTAAAATAAAAAGTTACAATGATTGCGTAAAAATGCACAATATTAAAAAAATATTGTGCTTTTTATTTACAGATTATTTAAATTTTTACATCATAGTTTAAATTCATATAAATTTTCTTCATATTCATTATTTTCTAAAGAAAAATTTACTTTATCTATTAATTTTCCTCCTATTTTTTTATAAAAAATATTAGCATCATTTTGTATTAAAGTACTAATTAATACATATTTATAGTTATGCTTTAATTCTTTAAATGCAAAATTAATTAAGGATGTTCCTATCCCTCTTTTTTGATAATCTTTGTCAACATACAAAGCATATATTTCAGCATAATTTTCGTTATATCCCTTTTTATTTTGGCCAAATCTAAGAAAACCTACAACCTTGTCATTTATTTTACAGACAAGATATTCATTTATTTTATTTTGACACTTTTTTATACTTTCATTTTCTTTTTGACTTAACTTTTTCAAAAAAATTGTTGGAAAAATGTTTTTATAAGTATTCTTCCATTCTTTTATATTAATTTTAATAATACTCTTAGCATCACTTTCTTTAGCTTTTTCAATTATCATATTTTTCTACCTATAATTCATCTTTTAATAAATTCCTTATTTCTGTAATTTTATTTTTATCTTCTACATATTCTTTTTTTTCTTTAACAAAATTTTTTGATCCTCTTTTTTCATAGGCATATCTAGGTATTAGTTGGACATGAAAATGATTCATCGGGCCATCACACATGGTACATAAATATACGCTTTCCGCATGATATACTTGTTTTAAAATTTTCATTGTCTTTTTAGCAAAAACAAATACTTTCTCACATAAATCATCTGGTATTTCCATCATATCTTTATAATGCGTTTTACTAATTATTACTGTATGTCCTTCTGCTCGGGGATTTCCTACTAAAAAACATTCAAATAAATCATTTTGATAGAGCATCTTATTGGTATTATCACCATACAAACAATGATTATGCTCTTTATCATAACAAGTTGGACAGATTCCTTTATTGGTTAGTTCGGCTGGCGTAGGGTTTTCAATTTTCTCACCTTCTTTATTTTATAAAAATTTTACATGTAATGTTAGGATTTAATAATTCGGCAAATTTTTGGCCATCTTCTTTTGTACCAACAATTAGACCATAATGGGTTGGGATGGCTATTTTGGGTTTTATTTCATTGATAAGCTCTGCTGCTTCTTCATAAGTCATCGTATATGTTCCACCAATTGGGACAAATGCAACATCACATTGAACCATTTTATTGTCTTCCGTTATATCTGTGTCACCAGCAATATAATAAGTAATATTATCGATCGTTAATAAATATCCTACCCAGTTATTTTCTTTGGGGTGAAAATTTTTATTGACATTATAGGCTGGGATTGTTTTTACTGTCAATCCTTTTACATCATAGTTTTCATTAGGCTTTACAAGTACTATTCTTTCTTTTGTAAAACCAAGCGTTAACAATTTGTCTAGTAAATCACATGGAGCGACAATATAAGTATTCTCTTTCCTTATCTTGTTGATATCTTCTTCAGAATAATGATCATAATGATCATGAGTAATTAAGATGATATCGGCATCATGATAATCTTTATCTATTTTAAAAGGATCAAAATAAATAATATTGTCCTTCTTGAATTTAATACTACTATGACATAATACTTCGATATTTTCTAACATAATCATTTCCTTCCTTTTTAAAACTCTTGTAAACTATTTCTGCTTTCTTTTTCTAATTCTTTTAGGCTCTTTTTTGGTGTTGATAAGTCTTCTGGCATTGTTCCTCCATTTTTAGCGATTACTTCTCTAATATTTCTTCCAATATTAAAATGGACTTCATTTTCTTTTTGCTCTCCTTTAATATTATCTTTCTTTAGTTTTTGCTCAGTTTGAGATATTCTAAAGAGATTTGCTATAAGTTCATCACTTCCCATATTATCTAATATATCTTCACGATATCTAAGTCCCTTTCTTCTGGCAATATCAGCGGCTGTCTTTCCATTATATAAGCCTTTATATCCGGCATTATGAAATCGATCAAAATTTTTAACCTCAGCTTTTTTGGCTGTTTGATTTAAAGAATGATTTCCTTTTCTTGTTAAGTTTCTTTGATAAAGTTTTTTCTCATCTTCCGTTAAGGACTGATATTCTCTTTCGCTTAGTTCTTGTTTTCTTGTTTGAATGGCAAAATATGTTTGAGCAAGAGCAATTACTTTTTTCCTAGCATCTCCATTTTGAGCAATTAAATAGCAAGCATAACGTGAAAGTTTATAATCATTTACTTCTCTTTATGTATTAGAACCAATATCTACCATTTTGTTGAGCTCAACAAATGGTCATTTATAGAATTTTCACTATTAGCACAAGCTTTCATTGCCCTTTCAATAACTTTATAAAAATTTCTCCATTCTGTATATTCTAGCACTTTTGCTAGTTCTCTAGCATACCAAAATTCCATTCCTTCTTCATCAATGTGTTTTATTTCTTCAAAAGTTTTTTTGGTATTATTTTTTTCCAATTCATTCATTTCCTTCACCACCCTAATAATATTGTACCATACTAATGTTTAGTTTCCAATCTTTTTATTCTATTTGTGCACCAAAATAAAAATGAAATTCACAAAAAGTGTATATTATAGTAGAGCTTGTTTATGAAATTGGAAGAAGTTTTAGAAATTGTTCTTATGATATTAGTAGCAATAGAAGACTTAACATCATTTTTAAACTTCCTATTTTTTCTTTCTAGTTCGTACTATTTCCTCTTTTACAATTTCTAAACTTTTTCTAGCTTCTGTTTGAGCTCTTTTAGGACTACTTATTGCTAACTCTTTTAATAATTCAAAATATCTTTTTTGAACCATTTCAAATTCATCTACTATTTTCTTTTCTTTTTGTTTTTCTTTTTGATTGTAATAAGCATCCATAATACTCGCAATCATCACGCGATTGAATGCTCCAATAATTAGTATTCTTTCTGTTTTATCATTTTTAACAATATATTTGATCAAATCTATATCTTTATTAAATATTTCTTGCTCACCAGTTTTTAAATCTGTTTTTATATACAAAGGAAATAATATTGATCCTTCCATTTTAATTAACTGGGTCAATCCCTTTATTTTTTGACCATGATAGACAAAGGGAGTGATTTCTTCATTCATAACTAATATTGCCATATTTATATCTCCTTTTCTTTATTTTAGCATTTCTTTTTCATCAAAGCAATTCTGTTTATATAGGTTGCTTATTAAATTTGAACAAATAATTTCCTTTGTTATTTTTAGTTGGTATGTTACCATAACTTTGGGTGATATAAATGGAAAAATTAGATTACCAGAAAATTCAGAAGTTTAATCAAAAATATAAAGAAAATCCTCAAAACAAAATCATTGAAAATGCAATTAAAAATGTAGGAATTCATGACTTTTGTTTAAATAACGATATTATTAATCATACTAATAATCTATTTAATATTGAACTTGCTAAATCTAAAATATATGATCAAGGTAATTCAGAGAGATGTTGGATCTATGCTGGTATTAATTTAATTAAAAATAATATTGCTCATAATCTTCATATTGAAGAAAATGAATATGCTTTATCTGCCAATTTTATATCATTTTTAGATAAACTTGAGAAATCCAATGCTTTATATCAATATGTAATAGAAAAGGAAAATTTTGATTATAAGACTGAAATCAAAAAGGACTATTTAAAATTAGGTATTTATGAGGGTGGCTATTTTGAATATTTTCGCTCTCTTGTTAATAAATATGGTATTGTTCCCGAATGTGTGATGCCAGAGGTTAGAAGTAGTAAAAAGCCTTTTGAATTCTTACGTATTTTTAGTGAAAAAGTAAAAAAGGATGTTTTTCAAATTTTAACAGGGAAAAAAGAGAAAAAGAAAGTGGAAGAAATGATCACTTTAAAAGAGAAGATGCTAGAAGAAAATTATGAGTTTTTAGATAAATGCTTAGGAGAACTACCCTTCTCATTTGATTATGAATATACTGATCAAGATGGAAATTATAAGAAACTAACCAATCTTACACCAATTCAGTTTAAAGAGAAATTTTTAACCATGGAGCTTGATCAATTTGTAGGAATTGCCAATGTTCCTAGTTATAATAAAAAGTATCATCAATTATATCGTAAAAAATATAGCAAAAATATCTATGAAAAAGAAGCTGTAGAATTTATTAATATGCCTATAACAACTTTAAAAGATTTGGTTGTTAAGCAATTAAGGGATGGTATTCCTGTTTACGTTGGATGTAATATGATAAAGATGGTTGATAATAAATTAGGTATTATGGATACTAATCTTTATAATTATCATGATGTTTTTGGAATTAATTTTTTAACAAAAGAAGAAGCTTTATCAATGTATGACATTTCTTATCAACACTGTATGTTAATCACAGGTGTACATATTGAAGATGATCATATTATTCGTTGGAAAATTGAAGATAGTTATGGCGATCAAACACATAAAAATGGTTATTTTGTTATGAATGATAATTTCTTTGATGAGTTTGTCTTAGAAGTCATGATTGATAAAAAATATTTAACAGAAGAAGAGTTAGCATTATTTAAACAAAAGCCGATTTTATTTGATATGGATGATCCTTTTTAAGGAGATAAAATTAAAAAAAGCATCTTATTTTTGGTAAGATGTTTTTTTATTCAACTGATTTTAGAGATTCAACCATGTCTATTTTCTTTAATCTTTGATTAGTTATTATTTGAACAATAATCGTAAAGAAGATAATGATTAAGAATGAGTAAATATAGCTTGGCCATAAAATATCATGTAAGAATAAAATATTGTCGGTTTCAGCTACGTTGATTACATACATGTGTAAGAATATTCCAGCAACTAAGCCTAGTAAAATACCAAATATCGTTAAAAATAAAGTTTCTCTATAAACATAACTTGATACTTCTTTATCATAGAATCCTAATACTTTTAACGTTGATATCTCTCTTATTCGTTCAGCAATATTAATAGTTGTTAAATTGTAGAGAACAATGAATGCTAACATACAAGAAGCGCCAATAATAAGTAAAACTATTAAGTTTAAACCTCCGACCATATTATCAAATACTTCGATATTATCTTCTGTAAAATTAATGGTACTAATAAGACCTGTATCCATCCATTCACTAGCTAATTCATCATGATTAATTTCATCATTTAAATTTGTCATAATCATATTATATTCTAATTCTGTTTCAAAATATTTTTCATAAGTTTGCTCACTCATATAAACGTAATGCATCGTATAGTTTTCAGCTATTTCTGATACAGGTAACACGACTAATTCATTGTTTCTATTTCTCAGTTTAATAAAGTCGCCTATTTCTACATTTAATAGATTTGCCATTTTTTCACTAATTACTACTCCATCACTAGGGAAAGCAAATTCATTATTTACTTTACTATTAAAAGTAATAAATGTTTCGATTTCTTCTGGATTTGATAAGGCAATTAGATAAACATCGTGAGATAATTCATTTGCTTCAAAAGTAAATGATGCTTGATAAATGGGCATATATTCTGTAATACTATCATTAGCTAATTTTGTTGTTATATCATCTGTTAAATTTGTAAAGGTATTTTGGAAAACCATTAGAGCATCATAGTGATTAATTTTGCCATATTGAAGATCGGCAAGACTGCTGATGCTATCACGAAGGCCGAATCCTGTTAATAATAATGCTGTTGATCCAACTACACCTAAGACTGTCATGATAATTCTTTTTTTGTATCGAAACATATTTCTGGCAGTTACTTTACCAGTAAAAGATAATCTTTTCCAAATAAATTTAATATGTTCTAAAAATACTTTCTTTCCTGCTTTTGGAGATGCTGGTCTTAAAATAGTTGCTGGGGCATTTTTTAATTCTTTTAAACATGATATGATAGCAATCAAAGACATTAAGCCAAGCGTAATTAATATTATGATAAAGAATGGTAATAATTTTATATTAATTTGTAATTTTGGTAAAATATAATTGGCATTATAAATACTATAGATAACATTTGGGATTAGTGTATATCCGATGAGTAAACCAATTGTTACACCAATTACCGTTGCAAAGAAGATATAGAATAGATAACCATTGATAATACGGAAACTACCATATCCTAAACTAGATAATGTTCCTATTTCTCCACGTTCTTCTTCTACCATGCGATTCATCGTATTAAAGCACATGAGAGCAACAACAACAATGAAGAAAATTGGAAAAATTCCGGCAATAGCATCTACTTTTAGCGCATCATCCCATACACTAGAATAACCGTTGTTATCATTTCGATCTAATAAATACCATTCAGGTTTTTCTATTTCTTCTAAAGACGCTCTTGCTTCCGCAATCTCTTTTTCTACTTCACTTTTTTGCTCATTTAAAGCATTTAATCCCGTTAAATATTCTTCATAAGCAGCATTTAATTTCTCTTCATTTGCAGCTATTTCGCTTCTAGCACTTGCTATTTCATTTCTTGCACTTGCTATTTGTTTTTTTAATTCTGCCTCATTGTTATCTATTTCGGTTTTACTTGCATCTAATGTTTCTTTGGTAGTAATTAGAGTTTCTAAATTTGCTTTTTGAACATTTAAATTATCTAAAGCGGCTTTGGTTGTGGCATAATTTGGATCATCCTCGGTTAATGTACTTAAAATTTCAGTTAAATTGGTGATTTGAGTATTTAGTGTATCCATTGTACTTTGCAAGGAATCTTCTGTTAATCCCATGGTATTTAAAGAATTTAGGAATGTATTATAGCTTTCTTGCCAGATAGTACGAGCATTATTAATTTCAGTTAAGCCATTTTGCTCCTCTTCATTCAAAGCACTTTCATTCTTACTTAATTCACTTTTAGCAGACTCAATATCATTTCTTCCTTGATTAATTTCGTTTAAAGCATTATTTAATTCTTCTTCGGCACTTGCAATTTCACTACTTGCTTCTTGTTCAATCTTGCGAATTTCAATTGTTGCCTCTTCTAAAATTTCTTCATACCGTTTCGTTTCTCTAATTGGTTTTAACTCTTCTAACTCTGCTAGAAGTTTATTTGTTACTTCTTCATAATCTTCTTCATAGGCTATTTCAGCAAGAGAACCAGTGGCGGTTAAGTATATTTCGGTGTAGTATTCGGAATTAAAATTTTCTTTTGGAACATAAATAAATGATTCTAATTCTCCAGTACCAATACTAGCAATTCCCATTTGCCTACTTAAATAAAGAGGTGATTTAGCAAGGCCTACAACTGTAAAAGTAGTAGTTGTAAGAATTCCTTCTTGACTTAACTTAGTAATTTGCAAAGCATCACCCAATTGGTATTTGGTACTATCGGCTACACATTCATTATTACTCTGTGGCATTCTTCCTTCTTCTAAGGCAACATTATTGATTTCACTTTCAATGGCGTGAATTCGTATTTCTTCGCCATTAATTAAAGCATCTACTGAATAACTAGGAACTACTTTATCAATATTTTCTAATTCTTTTAGCGAATTTACGTCATCTTCTGTTAATCCACCCGTACTGACAATTTTAAAATCCATTAAATTATGTTCATCATAATAATTATCTAGCGTAGTCTCGATATCTGGGGTTGTTTCTCTTAGTCCGGCAAAAAATCCAACTCCTAGGGCTACAATAAATAATACAGATAAAAAGCGGCCAATATTTTTTCGCATCTTTTGGAAGGAAAGCTTGTATAAAAGACGCATTACCAATCAAGCTCCTTTACACTTTTTGGCTTTTTATTAATTTTAATCTCCTCAATCGTTCCATTTTTTAGACGAATTACTTTATCCGCTATTTCAGAAATAATGGCATTATGAGTGATGATAACCGTTGTCATTCCCATTTCTTTACATGATTTTTGAAGGAGCTCTAATATTTTAATACCTGTTTTGGAATCAAGTGCCCCTGTTGGTTCATCACATAATAATAATTTTGGATTTTTAGCGATAGCTCTAGCAATGGCAACTCGTTGTTGTTCTCCTCCTGATAATTGAGCCGGAAAATTATTTATTCGATCCTTTAGGCCAACTTGTTCTAATACTTTTTCCGGATCTAAAGGATTTTTGCATATTTGAACTGCTAATTCTACATTTTCTAGTGCTGTTAAATTTTGAACTAAATTATAAAATTGAAAAACAAAGCCAATACTATTCCGTCGATATCCAATTAGTTCTTTTCTTTTTAATTTGGTTACATCTTCCCCATCGACTATAATTTTACCAGAAGTAGCAGAGTCCATTCCCCCTAATAAATTTAAAATAGTTGTTTTTCCTGCTCCACTTGGTCCTAATATAACTACTAATTCTCCTTTTTCAATTTCAAAAGATACATCATGGGCAGCAATAATTTTAACTTCCCCCATTACATACTCTTTTTTTACATTTTTTAGTTCAATATAACTCATAGAATCCTCCTTTATTATTATAACATAGTTTTTTTATTCTTCAATGATGATTCCTTTGGTATTTACGATTTCTAGTAGACCTAATAATGATAATTTAGATGTTATTATTTCGTCTAAGTTAATTTTAATATCTTCAAAATGGCTTGTTTTTAAATCACATTCTTTCATCTTTGTATCAATAAAATTGTCTAAAATAAAAGAACATCTAGTAAAATTACTATATTCATATTTATTATGTCTATGAATGTTTTCCATCCATTTTACATCATCGAACAGAGAATTATCCATTTTAGAATTTTCTATTTTTGAATATTCTATTAAACTTTCTTTGATACTAATATTACTTAATGTTGTTTCAAAAATAGAGATACTAACCAGTTTACAATTATCAAAATCAACATTACTTAAGTTAGATCCACTAAAAGCAACGTTAATTAATTCACAATTTTGAAATTTTACTTTACCAAAAAAACTATTGTCAAAAGTTACATTAGTCAAAATACATCTTTTAAAACATACTTCTCTTAATGTTTCAAAATTAATATATTCATTTGTTATTTCTTCTTTTTCAAAGTAAAGACTATTTAAAGTAAGATCCGTATGATTTTTAAAATTTTCCTTTTTTAACTCTTGACTAAATTCCCATTTCATTTTCATCCTCTTTATATATTGATGTAAATAATTCGCTTTCTTCTTCTTGATTTTTTGTCTCCTCTAGTTCAGGTAATTCATTTAAACTAGCTAGGCCAAAACAATCTAGGAACTCACTTGTAGTTCGATATAAATTTGGTCTTCCCGGCATTTTTGATTTTCCAGCTTCTTTAATAAGACCTTTTGCTACTAACTTTCTTATAATATGAGAGCTACTTACCCCTCTCATGGTATCTATTTCAACCCGAGTAATGGGCTGGTTATATGCAATAATAGCAAGCACTTCCAGACTGGAAGGACTCAGCGTATTTGCTTCTGGGTTCTCAATTAATTTTTGATAATATTCCTTGTGACATTCTTTGGTTGTCAATTTAAAAGCATCTCCAAGATAACTAATGCGTATTCCTCTTTCATCACTTTCATAGCTTTCTTTTAGTTTGAGGAGTAAAGCTTTTGCTTCATCAGTTGTGATGTTCATGACTTCACATAAATTTTTTAAATTAATTCCTTCATCTCCCATAACAAACAAAATTCCTTCGAGAACGCCTAATTTATTCATGATTCTCTCTCCTTTCTATCATAATTGGTTCAAAATTATCTTTCTGAGTTAATGTTATTTCGCTATTTTTACTCATTGTCAAAATAGATAAAAAGGTTACAATCAGAAAGTCTTTATTCCATTCGTTAAATAATTCTAAAAACTCTACTCTAGGCCTTACTTGTAAAATCTTTCTAATATCATCTATTCTTTTTTCAATACTATATTCCTTCTTGGTAATTTTGGTATTTAAAGGTTTATTTAATTTTTCTCTTTCCTTAAATTTTTTTAGAGCATTTACTAGATCTTCTAAAGTAACATTACCAAAATTTACATTATTATTTTCTAAAAAATGATCTAAGTTCATTGGACTTTTTGTATAAAAATTATTTCTCTTATTTTCTAA
>OLSM01002038.1_pt1 | contig 13664 bp, 19 predicted proteins | sample 1672721 | NCBI WGS metagenome assembly OLSM01 (sample SAMEA3136717, study PRJEB25190) | human gut metagenome | reverse complement strand
TGTTTCAATTTTTGCCGATAGTATCCAATTAACAATTTTAACATTTAGGAGGAAATCGAAAGTGAATGAAGAAGAAAAGTTGGCCTATGAATGGGCCAAAAAGCAAAATTATCAATCTGTTGCGGCTCAATATGCGAGAATACTTGTTACTTACATAGATTATGTAAGCAATTTACTAGAACAGGCAGCGGAAGAAATCGAAAACACGAATGGCAGGGAGACGGTTCTTTCGGCGCAGATAAGGGATGCTTTAAGTAGCAAAACTGACATTTAACAAATAAAGAGAGGAGACGGGCTTCCCGGGAAGATGCGCATCGGCTCCTTTAGAAAAATATGAGGTATACACATTTGAGTTTGTTTTCTGGTATTGGTGGACTGGATTTGGCTGCGGAATGGGTAGGTTTTGAAACTGTAGGGCAATGCGAATATGCAGATTATCCGACAGCAGTATTAGAAAGACACTGGCCAGACGTGCCAAGATGGAGAGATATAAAGACATTAACGGGAGGAGATTTTTATGAAAAAACAGGTTTACGGACAGTTAGCGTTATATCAGGGGGATTCCCATGCCAGCCGCACAGTGTTATCGGAAAACGAAAGGCTGAAAATGATGAACGACACTTATGGCCGGAGTTTTGTAGAGTCGTCAGAGAGTTGCGGCCGCACTTTGTTGTTGGAGAAAATGTTAATGGGCTGTTATCAACAATACATGAGTCCGTTTGTACCGATTTGGAAAAGGAAGGCTACGAAGTCAGGACGTTCTGTGTACCGGCTTACGCTGTCGCGGCGCCACATGAGAGATACAGGGTTTTTATTATTGGCATCTCCAAGGGCGAGCCAAGACTTCAAGCCGATTCGGAAACAGACGCCGACGGAGCACAACGGAAATCATGGACAAGCACTCTGCTCCAGCCTTGGGATTATTTACCCGGAACGTATTGGGCAGTACATAAACCCCCAGTATGTGGAGTGGATGATGGGATTCCCGATCGGGTGGACGGATATAAGCGTTACAAAGAAAGAATGCAGTGCTACGGAAATGCAGTAGTCCCGCAACAGGTATATCCTGTTTTTAAGGTACTTAAAGAAATGTTGGATATATAACTAAACCAAAATTTAGGAGGATAAATCATGAATAAAAAAGAAGTGTTGGAAATAAGAAAACAGTTTACACCTGCAAATTGTGCAATCACCCGCATTTGCGGATGCTATGTAGACCACGAAAAAAATAAAAGGTTGCAGACAAAAGATGCTTTTCTGTCTCTGCCTGAAGAGGATGCATTTAAGTATTTTGATATTTTTAAAAAGACAATGTCGGGTGCAATGGGGCGTAATATGCTGAATATGGAATTTTCGCTGGACGCAGAGATGCCCGGAGGGAACCATGACTTTTTGATGAAGCTCAGGGCCAGCAAGCTGGAAGATGATATGCTTCTGGAAGAGTTTTATGACAATATTATTGAGAGTTACATATATGAAGAAAATTATTATATCGTCCTGATCCATGCAATGTACGACATTCCGGGAAGATCTTCTGACAATCTGGAGATGTTCGATGCCTCTGAAAATGTGTACGAATATCTTCTGTGCAGTATATGTCCGGTAAGCCTGTCAAAGCCCGGTTTAAGCTATGATACGCAGGATAACCGCATACATGATCGTATCCGTGATTGGATCGTGGAGATGCCGGATAAAGGTTTTCTGTTTCCAGCGTTTAATGATAGAGGTACCGATATACATAGCGTGCTGTACTATACCAAGAAATCAGCGGATTTGCAGGAAGAAATGATTGACGATGTACTGGGGGCACAGATACCAATGTCTGCGGACGCACAGAAAGAGACATTCCAGATGCTGATTGAAGATACGCTGGGTGAAGACGGGAATTACGAAACTGTTCGCAATATCCATGAAGCACTGATTGAGATGATAGAAGAACATAAGGAAGAACCGGAGCCTCTGGCGCTGGATAAGACTGATGTGAAAAAGATATTTGAACAAAGCGGTGTTCCTTCAGAGAAGATGGAAGAGTTTGATAAGAACTTTGATGAAACGGCAGGAGAAAAGACTTCTCTGCTGGCCGCGAACATTGCGGAGACTAGAACGTTCAATATCGAGACACCGGATGTGATTATTAAGGTCAATCCGGAGCGCATGGATCTGGTGGAAACAAGAGTGATCGACGGCAGGCAGTGTCTGGTCATTGCGGCAGATGACCACATCGAAGTGAATGGAATTAATGTGCGGACTATGAAAGCCGGAATTTAGGAGGATAAATGGATTATAAAAAAGCAAATAGAAAGGCTAACGATGTCCGCAGAAAGGACATGAAGCATATGGCGGAGGATGCTCCTGACAGTAATGCCGTAAAGTGGTTCAGGCGCCCAGCTTACCAGTCCGGGAAGATGGTACAGGAACAGGGCCGCCAAATAGAGCATAAGACTGTTTCTGAGTATCTGGCTGAGAAATATGATATTAAAGAAAGGGTGAGTACCGGTGGACAAGAAGACGCTTAAACAGTACAGGGCGCTACTCCGGGAACAGGAGCTAAATAACAAGGCCATAGACAGGCTATATGACCGTCTGGACAATGTTCCTGTGGTAGCTGGGAAAGTAGTAGGATCGAGCCGTAATTTCCCGTATACAGAGGTTAGGACTACTGTGCAGATGGATGAGCCTGTGGAGTCAGACGAAATCAACAGAAGGCTCAAGATCCGAGAAGAGAGGCAAGAGAAGATCAGGGAGGCGGTGTTGGAAATAGAGGAGTTTATTGCAGGGATCCCGGACAGCGAGATTAGGCAGGTCTTCGAGATGGTGTACATAGATGGCATGAAGATGTCAGAGGTTGCAGATGCTGTTCATTTGGATAAGAGCAGGATTTCAAGAAAAATAAGCGATTTCATAAAAAACGCAACAAACGCAACAAAATAGTATGCTATAATTATTATAGAACGATTGGATCAATTGTTCGGTGGTGTTTTCTCAAGACACAGCCGTTTACCGGCAGCAATGAAGACATAGCCCTTGGGGCATTAATAAGTATTATCCTTGAGATAGCCATACAGATTATGGCTGAAAGGCTCTCCGTTATATAGCGGGGAGTCTTTTGTATATAATGGGACATAGCTCATCAGTATGACCTCCTTCACACACCTATTGAAAAACGTCCTGCATGAAAGTGTGGGACGTTTTTTGGTTGAATATTGTCATAATATGGGATATTATGAAATTGTGATGTTTACGGTACTGTGAGGAGGAAAGAGCATGGCTGGATGGGATGATATTTTAAAAGAGTTGAATGAGACAATGTCACAAAGTGATTATGTGAGAAGAAAATATTTAAAACAGCTTTCAGATTATACGGGAAGAAATACAATTGCGTATTATTCAGCATTTCTAAGTAATCCGCAAGCAGATAACATTGACATTAATGATCTTGATATGACAGGGTTTATGAATGCTTTGAAGGGTATGGAATGCAAAAGGGGACTTGATCTGATCTTACATACCCCAGGTGGATCACCAGCCGCAGCAGAAGCAATAATTAGCTATTTGCGAAACAAGTTTAATTATGATATTCGTGTAATTGTTCCGCAGATGGCTATGTCTGCCGGAACAATGATGGCTTGCGCTGCGAAAGAGATTATTATGGGTAAGCAATCCAGTCTAGGGCCAATTGATCCTCAATTTAATGGAATACCTGCATATAATATACAAATGGAATTTGAAGAGGCAAAGATTGATTTGGCTGCAAACCCACAAAATGCGCAATACTGGGCGATAAAGTTACAGCAATACCCGGCAGCATTTTTAAAAACAGCCATTGATGCCATTCAATTATCTGGCAAATTAGTTAGAGAATGGCTTGAAACAGGGATGTTTAAAGGAGAGCAGGCTGAGAGTATGATAAATACAATTGTATCCAGGCTGAACGAACATGATGATTCTAAGACACACGGAAGGCATTTTAATTTAGAATTTTGTAAAAGTATAGGATTAAAAATTATTGAACTAGAAAGCGATGCTGTTCTTCAAGATGATGTTTTGAGTGTGCATCATGCGTATATGCTTACGCTAGGAGGCAGTAATGCTACTAAAATAATAGAATGTCAAAATGGAAAAGCTGTAATAAGTCATGCCTAATTATTGCAAATATATGAAAATAAGGATATACTACATACATGGAGGTGGAAATATGATGAGAGACTGCCAAATTGAAAGGATGTACGATGAGCTCAATATCCATAATGAGGGAATTGAGGTCAGAAAGACAATTAACAAAGGTTCGTTGAATAAAAAGCTACATGCAGATTGTTCAGCGTTACTAAAAGAGCGTAAAAGTAGCATGTATAGTGCTGGAATCCAAACTAAATTATCGTTTTAAAAGAAAGAGCTTACAAAAAAAGCACCTTTATACGAGGGTGCTTTTTTCATATTCAAATACAGGGACATAGCTCAGCGGCCAGAGCAACTGGCTTATATCCAGCGTGTCACCGGTTCGATTCCGGTTGTCCCTATTCGGAGTGTAAGTCAATAAGTGTTGCCTGGTATCCGGGCCTTAAATGGATTGGTGCACATCCGGCTTATTGCGGCTCCAAGTAAATATAGGTGCATGAAGGGATGGAAGATTGCTGAAAAATGCGCAAACGAAACGGGAATTCCCGTATCGGTAAACATCACGCAAGCCTATAGTGTGAAGGAGGTATATTATGAAAACAATTGATAAGAATTGTTATAAAAAAGTTAAACAGAATAAGCAAAGGCAAGTAATGGCAGAAATGGGCACCAGTGCATTTGTGGATAAGAAGTCTAAAAATGATATTGCAATGCATAAAGCAAAAAGTATAAAGCTGATATAGAAATAAGATAAGAGACACTTCGATGTCTCTTTTTCTATGCAATAAAATCGGGAAGCAAGCTAATCTGGTGAAAGCGTCTGCCTGAAAAGCAGAAGAGCCAGGATCGAAACCTGGGTTTCCCATTACCGGTGTTTTTGTTGCGGTGCGTCACCGGTCAGTAACTAATAACAATAATTTCAACAAAGTCATTGTTCAACTTAGTATACATTGGGCATGTGTCGTACAGGAACCGCAACAGTGCGGGCCGCCGCGTAGTGACGGCCTGTATCTCAGAAAAGAAAGAGAGGTGAGCCGGTATGGCAAAAGGCAAGTATCAGGAATGGCTGACGCCAGAAGGCTTGCTTAAGATAGAGGGGTGGGCCAGAGATGGCCTCACGGATGAGCAGATAGCCACTAACATTGGTATTAGCCGTGACACTTTATATCGGTGGAAGAATGAGTATTCTGACATTTCCGACACCCTAAAAAGGGGCAAGGAGGTTGTTGATCGGCAAGTAGAGAATGCGCTGCTTAAAAGGGCGTTAGGATTCGACTATAACGAAACAACAAAAGAGTTATGCAAGAATCCGGAGACAGGAGAAATTAACTTGAAAGTGACGAAGGTCGTAACCAAACATGTTGCACCGGATGTCACAGCGCAGATATTCTGGCTCAAGAATCGAATGAGGGAGAAATGGAGTGATAGGCAGAATATTGAAATCTCTAAACCGATAGACGAATCTATCAAGGAGATGGAGGAATACTTTGAACAGCAGAAAAAAGCAGACTCTTGACCTTATATACTATGAACCGTACAAGATAGGGCATTGGGTAGGTTTTCATGATTTGACCGAGCTACATAACGAGTGGCTGCGGTCTTTTTTGTATGCCGAAGAAGATCAGACATTGTTAGCTCACAGAGGGTCATATAAGACAACTGTTTTGTCTTTATTTCTGGCGATCCATACGGTCATTGATCCGAATGAAAATGTGATGTTCTTTCGCAAGACGGATGATGATGTGACAGAGGTTATGACGCAGGCACAGAAAATACTGCAATCCGGTATCATGCAACGTATTGTGCTTGATCTGTATGATACGGAACTACGATTTTTGAAATCCAATAACTCCGAGATACATACGAACCTCTGTACATCTACCAAGGGCGTTAGTCAGGTGATTGGTCTTGGTATAGGAACATCCATCACTGGTAAACATGCCGATATTGTGGTCACAGACGATATTGTTAACCTGAAAGACCGTATCAGCCGGGCAGAGAGAGAACGCACGAAGATACAGTACATGGAGCTGCAGAACATCTGTAACCGCGGTGGACGATTCATTAATACCGGAACTCCCTGGCACAAGGAAGATGCAATTTCCATCATGCCGAATGTGAAGCGGTATGATTGCTATTCAACCGGACTAATTACAAGGGAGAAACTGGAGCAACTCAGGCAGAGTATGAGTGACAGTCTATTTGCTGCCAACTATGAATTGAAGCATATTGCAGATAAGGATGCAATGTTCAAGAATCCGAAGTTCACAGGTGAGAAGGAACTGATCTACGGTGGTCTTTCTCATATTGACGCAGCCTATGACGGCGCGGACGGTACTGCATTTACGATCATGAACCGTTTGAAGGATGGCAAGATCATTGGATTCGGGAAACGATGGGACAAACACGTGGATGACTGCCTGAATGAAATTGGTGTATACCATAAGCTGCTACGTGCCGGATCCATCTCATGTGAGAAGAATGCTGATAAGGGATATCTGGCCAAGGAGCTCCGGGGGCTTGGGTATCATGTCAATCCATACAGTGAGTCCATGAATAAATTTTTGAAGATATCAACTTATCTCCGGAGTAATTGGGGAAACATCACTTGGTTGGAGGACACTGATCCGGAGTATATCAATGAAATTTTGGATTACAACGAATTTGCCGAGCATGATGATTCACCGGATAGCGCGGCAAGCCTAATCCGGAAGATGGAAACAAGAGCAAGATACAATCCAGTGAAGGGAGGAATATAAAATGTACAGATTAGCAGCAGAAAAAGAGCTGACCGATGAAAAGCTGGGACAGTTCCTACAACAGCACGCTGAGGAGTCAACGCTTCGTTATAAGCGGCTTCTGGACGCATACATGACGGACTATCCGATATTCTACGAGCCGCCTAAACCCAATTGGAAGCCTGACAATAGGATTGCGGTGAACTTTGCTAAATATATTGTGGATACCATGAACGGCTTCTTTATTGGTCATCCAGTTAAACTTATCGTGGATAAAGGAAATGAAGAAATTGAGAAGTATGTGGAGTTCCTGGATCAGTACAATGACCAGGATGATAATAACGCTGAGCTATCCAAGATATGCAGCATATTTGGAAAAGGGTATGAGATGTATTATGTGGATGAGCTTGGCAATATCGGTATCACATACCTGAGCCCGATGGACGCATTTATGATCTATGATGATTCTGTGCTCTGCCGGGAACGGTATTTTGTCAGATTATACAGAGACGCTGATGATGTACTACACGGAAGCGTATCGGATGATACGAAAGTCAGATGGTTTGTCCAGAAAGGCAAGATTATTTGGGAAAAAGATGATAAGATTCACGGTTTTGATGGAGTCCCAGCAACAGAATATGTGGAGAATGAAGAGAAGATGGGAATCTTTGAGCCGGTTCTGACAATGATCGATGCTTACAATAAAGCGATTTCCGAGAAGGCAAACGATGTTGATTATTTTGCTGATGCTTACCTAAAGATTCTTGGAGTGCTTCTGGAAGAAGACGAAGTTAAGAATGTTAGAGATGACCGTATCATGAATTTCGAAGGTGGAATTGATGGCACACTCCCAGTTGTTGACTTTCTCCAGAAACCGGACGGAGATATCACGCAGGAGAATCTGATTAACCGTCTGGAGAAGCTTATATTCCAGATCAGCATGGTGGCGAATATATCTGATGAAAACTTCGGAACGTCTTCCGGAATTGCTTTAAAGTACAAGTTGCATGCTATGAGCAATCTGGAAAAGACCAAAGAACGTAAATTTGCCAGTGGAATGAATAGGAGATACCGGCTGATATTCAGCAACCCGGTATCGCATACAAAAGGAATTAAGGCAGATGATTTTGTAAAGGTGCATCCGCATTTTACGCCGAATTTCCCTGCAAATGTACTGGAGGAAAGTCAGATAGCTGGGAATCTGGAAGGGATTGTATCAAAAGAAACTCAGCTCGGTATTCTTAGCATTGTGAATAATGTGAAAGATGAGATTGACAAGTTGGAGGCAGAATCGTCAAAAAGAGAAACAGATGCGGTTATGAGAAGTATGTTTGGAAAGCAAGAGCTGAACTCGGATCAGATGGGGGGCATAACCGATGACGCAACGGTGCAATTAAAACAGCTTAACGGCGCGCAGACTCAGAGCCTTATAGCAATCATGGCGCAGTTTACAGCAGGTAGTCTTACCGAAGGCCAGGCGGTGAATTTGATATCAACAGCGATTGGAGTGAGCAAGGAAGAGGCGCGACAGATATTGAATGGAGAGTTGTAATGGACAATAAAGAATACTGGAGAAAGCGAGAAGAGGAGAACCTCAAGCATAACCTAAAGACAGAAGCGGAATACCTGAAAACCATAAATAGCTATTACGATTACATGATGGACCAGATACAGAAGGAAATAAATGGATTCTATGCCAAGTATGCCAGAAAAGAAGGAATCACACTGGCAGAAGCTAAGAAGAGAGTCCTGACAGCAGATATCGAAGCGTATGGTCGCAAGGCTGCCAAGTATGTGAAAGAGAAAGACTTTTCCGCGGAAGCCAATGCAGAAATGCGGCTATACAATGCCACCATGAAGATCAATAGGCTTGAAATGCTGAAAGCGAATATCGGTTTGGAGTTAGTGGATGGATTCAATGGGCTGCAAAAATATTTCGATCAGATACTGACAGATCGGACGCTGAAAGAGTTTGAACGGCAGGCTGGGATTCTGGGGAAGACAATTCAAAATAATGCGAAAGCAGCAGAATCCATTGTGAATGCATCCTTCCACAATGCGAAGTTCTCCGACCGGATCTGGATGTATCAGGATATGATGAAGGCGGAATTGTCCAAGCTGCTACAAGAAGGAATGATACAGGGAAGAAATCCGAGACAACTTGCGAGCCATCTACAGAAGCTGTTTGGCGTGAGTAAATCCGATGCGCAGCGCCTGATGAGGACGGAACTTGCGAGGGTTCAGACAGAAGCTCAGAAGCGATCATTTGAGCAGAATGGATTTACGCAGTATGAATTCATTGCGCTTGGCTCTGCCTGTGACATCTGCAGGGAGATTGACGGGAAACACTTTGATGTGGAGAAGATGATGCCTGGTGAGAATGCTCCTCCGATGCATCCCAATTGTAGGTGTTCAGTGGCGGCTTATGAAGACGATGAAGAATATGAAGCATGGCTTGAATACTTGGATAAAGGTGGTACTGACGAAGAGTGGAATCGATTGAAAAATAAGGACAGACTTGTTGCAAAGAGATCTGAGTCTGGTATAATAAAAGCATCAAATACGAAAGAGGACGCAGATGTGGCAATAATCAGGTATTTAGGAAGAATAGATACAACTTCTTTAGAAAAAGAATTTGGAAAAATCCGGACTGATGAAATTATTGTTACAAATGAGCGTTTGAGCCATATTAAAGAGAGACATCCGGAGGATTACGAACTGTTTGAAAAATATGGGAAAGATAGTGTAGAAAATCCTGATTTCGTAATCAAAGACGGTAAACATGACGGAACAGTATTTATGGTCAAAAAATTGCAAGAAACAAACTTGAATGTTGTAGTAAGGGTTGTTATTGAAACGGACAAAGAGGGGCTGAAGAACTCTGTAATGACTTTCTATCGAATCAGAGAACGGAATCTGAGGAAATTGATTGACAAAAACAGTTTGCTTTACAAAAAAGAATAAATGCGGTATAATATGTATACAATGAATGAGGAGATATTTGAAGTAGAGATTGTGCTGCTACGCACCCATTGGGTCAAAAGAAATGTGGGAGAGGGCACACCCACCAAATATCTTCTTATTCTATGTTAATAAAGTAAGGATTATCGTACCACCAGTCAGTCATGGCCGGTGGTATTTTTATGCATATTTTAAGGAGGTATGATATGTTTCAGGATTTTAAGGTAGATATTCTTGGTGCAGAATACAGTGTTTTCTTTGTGGACGAATTCCCGGAGCGCTTAAGTGAATTCAAAGATACTGCTGATGGTTTGTGCAATAGGTGCAACAGAGAAATATTTGTAAATCGGCGCAAGGACAAAGACATTACGGAAGAAGGAAAGGTGCGGGCCGAAAAGAATACGCTTAGGCATGAACTTCTCCATGCGTACCTTGCAGAAAGCGGGTTAGCTGCGAATGCATTAAGTTCCTATACGGCGTGGGCGGAAAATGAGGAAATGGTTGACTGGTTTGCAATACAGTCACCAAAAATATTCAAGACTTTTAAAGAAGTTGGCTGCTTATGAAACAATCGTATACAGTTACAGAAGATGCGGATATGTTAGCTCCAGATTTGCTGGCAGTCCGCATTAATTATACAACAATAAAATTCATATACCATTTTATTGAGGGCACTGCAAAATTGAAAGGGGTGGTAAATATTGATTGATATCAGCATCCGGAGGGATGGAATCACGATAAGCGGTCACGCAGGTTATGCACCGGCAGGCCAAGATATTGTGTGTGCCGGGGTATCTGCTCTGACACAGACATTAATCAAATCCATTGAGGATCTGACATCAGACAAAATCAAATATAAAATATCGCCCGGCGGGGTTGATATAGAATACAGGAATCTATCAGAGAAAGCAAAGACTTTGGTGGATTCCTTTTTCGTTGGCATTCTGATGATTGCTGATGAATTTCCGGATTATGTCCGGGTGATGTGACCAGGCGTGAAGGTCTTAAAACTTTACGGACTACAGCCAGGCGTGGATGCTATAAGCTACGGAAAACAAAGCGTAAGTTTCAAAAATCGGAGGTAGAAGAAATGAAGTTAAGAGAGTTTATGATGCTGCAGTTGTTTGCAGATGATCCAACACCGGCAGATCCAGTTCTGCAGGATCCGAAACCGGGTGACCCGGAAAACTCGAAGCCAGCAGATCAAAAACCGGATGATCCATCACATCAACCAAAGTATACGGATGATGATGTGGATAAAATCCTGAGCCAGAAGTTCGCAGAGTGGCAGAAAAAGAAAGAGAAGGAGCTGACGGAGGCGCAGAAGCTTGCTCAAATGGATGCAACACAGAAAGCGGAGTATAAGGCACAGCAAATCGAAAAAGAACTGAATGCGTTGAAAGAGAAGAATACCCTGTCGGAAATGTCAAAAACGGCCAGGAAGATGCTGGCAGAAGAGGAGATTAATCTTCCAGATGAACTCCTTGAACGGCTGGTGTCCACGGATGCAGAGCAGACCAAAACAGCTGTCGAGTCTTTTGCAAAGCTCTTCAAAGACGCTGTGAATGAATCGGTTAAAAATTCATTGAAAGGGCCAGCTCCAAAAACAGGAACGAGCGGAACTACAGTAACAAAAGAACAGATTATGGCAATCAAAAATCCGTCTGAACGTCAGCGGATGATCGCCGAGAATATCACATTATTTCAGTAAAGGAGTAAGAAACTATGCATAACATTGAAAAATTAGGGTTGCAGGTATTTGCTGCACCGGACAACATGACAGGTCAGGCACAGATCCAGGTAAGGGCGAGGGAGATCGACTTTGTAACGAGTTTTGGGAAGAATATGCAGGCGCTGCTGGATATCTTGGGAATTGTGCGCATGATTAAAAAAGAGAACAACTCTGTATTAAAAACAAAGACGGTAAGTGGAACGCTGCAGTCAGGAGAAGTCGCAGAAGGTGATGAGATTCCATTATCCCAGTATACTGTGGAAGAAAAAGTCTTTGACACAATTAAGATTGAAAAATATAGAAAAGGCGTATCCTTAGAGGCAATCGCAGAAAGAGGCTACGAAGCTGCAGTACAGATGACGGACGATGAATTTAAGTCTGACCTGCAGAACAAGGTGACTGACCGATTCTATGCACAGCTTAAGAAGGGATCACTGGTTGGCCACGAATCCACATGGCAGATGGCAGTAGCGATGGCGATCGGAAAAGTGAAAAACAAATTCGAAACCATGAAAAGAACTGCTACTGGAACTGCTGTATGGGTTAATACGCTGGATGTGTACAAGTATATCGGCGCGGCAGATATTACCTTGCAGACTGCTTTTGGTATGAGTTATATCCAAAATTTCCTTGGGGCGGATATCGTCTTCGTATCATCCCAGATTCCGGAAAATACGGTTATTGCTACACCGCTTAACAATATTATTGCTTACTATGTGGATCCGGGCGATTCCGAATTTGTAAAAGCGGGTCTGTCTTATACAACAGATTCGGCTACTGGATTTATTGGATTCCACGCACAGGGAACGTATGAGAGAGCGATTTCTGATATGTTTGCAATTATGGGCCTGCGTCTTTTCTGTGAGTATCTGGACGCTATCGCATACATTGCAGTCGGTTCTTCTGACACACAGACACTTGGGGCCCTGACGCTAACATCCGCAGAGGGAAGTGAGTCTGGTAAAACAGCTATCGCCGTAGAACCACAGCTTGCGTCTATGAACAACACATACAAGTACAAGACGGCAGCATCTGCAGCCACGACTGTCACCTACGGTATGGACGTAAAGAACTGGACAAAGTGGGACGGAATCTCTGAGATTGCTGTGACCGATGGTCATCATGTCACCGTCGTAGAGTGCGACCAGAACTACAAGGCAGTTTGCTCCGGCGATGTGGTAGCAGACGTAAAGGCTTAAGCGAGGAGGTTGTGATGTATGGCAGTACTGGATGACGTAAAGATTCTTCTGGATATCCCGGAAGAGGAGACGGGTCTGAACAATAAGCTGAATCTGATTATTGAAAATGCTGAGAAGCAGGTGCTGTCATACCTGCCTTCTGGCACAGAGTCCGTTCCTACGGTGCTTGAGTATATTGTCTGCGAAATGGCAGTGTCCAGGTTTAACCGAATTGGAAATGAAGGGATGTCCAGTTACAGCCAGGAGGGGGAGAGCATTACATATGGGGATGACATATCTCCTTATCTTCCAGCGATTAAGGCATGGAACGATATGCAGAAGGACAACACAAAAGGAAGGATGCGGTTTCTATGAGATACGGGACACCGGTTGTTTTTGTAAAAGAGAATGAAAAGCATTACGACCCGGACTCCGGCGAGTGGATAAAAAGCGAGACTGTCCGGGTAAAGAAGTACGCTAATGTAACTCACATGAGCGCAGAACGGCAACAGACAGTATTTGGCGATGTGCGTTCAAACCGTTTTATAGTGCGTTTACAGCGCGCTTATAAGGCATCCTATGATTATGTTGAGCTTAATGGAAAACGATGTACTGTGGACACTGAACGGTGTCCTAGTGATAAACAGAGTTTGGTGGTGATGCAGAATGTCGGTTAAAATTGAAGGACTTGACAAACTTGAAAAACAGTTGAGAAAGAATATAACTCTGAATAATGTAAAGAAAGTGGTTCGTAAGAATGGATCTGACTTGCAGATAAAAATTCAAAGGAATGCTGATTTTAAAAAGGGCTATCAGACAGGAGCAACACATGACAGTATAAGGCTCGATATTATAGACGGAGGCATGACTGCAGAGTCCGGCCCGACAACAGAATACTCCCCGTATCTTGAATATGGTACTCGTTTTATGAGCAAGCAG
>OLSM01002037.1_pt1 | contig 13668 bp, 8 predicted proteins | sample 1672721 | NCBI WGS metagenome assembly OLSM01 (sample SAMEA3136717, study PRJEB25190) | human gut metagenome | reverse complement strand
TAGCCCGGGAGGGAGGGGTTGCGATTCCGAAGGTAAGCGGCGGCGTCCGGAATATCCTTGCCGGAACTGTTAGTGCGGCAAAGAGGAGTCACCCGACGACTCTTTGCGGGACTTACAGTTCCGTGCAAGAGATGGAGGCGCCAGAGCGTCGCAGGAATCGCAACCCCTCCCTCCCGGGCGTACCACCAACTTACCGAATTCCCACACCAACCTGCTTCAAAGCCTTTGCAACCGGGGGAATGGAGATGATCGCCAAGGTGATGACTGCCTCGGCGCCCAGATATCCGCCCTGGTACATCGCGGAATATGCCCAGGGATTCATGCCTTTCGGAGTAAAAGAAGCGAAGAAGATAACGCCGGATAAGGTCGAGCAGAGGAACCGTCCCAGGACGCCTGCAAAGTATCCAATCTGAAGGCCATATTTTCGGTTGCTGAAAAAACCTGACAGGCCAAGAGCGCCGAAAGCCAGGGGATAATCCAGGATTACCTGGGGGATGGTCAGCATATAGGGATCAACGATGAATTGAAGCAGGCCATAGGCGGCACCAGCCAGTAGACCATATTTTGGGCCGAACCAGTAGCCGATCAGACAGATGAACAGCATGGACATCAAAGTGATAGAGCCGCCCATTGGCATTTCCCATACTTTAATGTAGGATGTTACCATTGCAAGAGCGATTCCCATAGCAGAAAAAACGAGTTTCTTCGTTGCGGCGTGTGTTGCGCCGCTTTTTGTGATACTTGATTTTGACATATTATATTCTCCTTCCTTACGCCGGCATTACCCGGATCAAGTTCAAGGGTCTGCGCGTCTTCGCGCATCTCAGCCATATCGGCGCCCCATATGGGTCTTATGATAGGAGCCATGCCGGAAATTGTCAAGTAGGAGAGAAAGTTTATACTTTTTTTATTGCAAGTTAGGGGAATGAGAAGTAGAATAGAGAAGGTATTGATAGATGAAAGTGAGGAAGCGTATGGAACAACAACAGAACAGACAGGGGCAGGGCGGCCAGGTGCCACCTATGAAGCCGGAAAGTTATGGCAAGCGGCTGTGGCACCTGTGGGGACCGGTCGTAATATGGCTGGTGATCGGGATACTCGTAAGCATGATTGCAGAGTATGCTTTGACTTCTGTGTATATAGTAAGCCATTATGGCAATGAATTGAATCAAGGAGGCAGTTTCAGCCAGATGATGGAATTGATGGAAAAGGACGGGGCTTCGATTATGGACGCTGTCGTCAAGCAGATGAATGCCTATTCTACTCCGATCAATGGAGTGCGGGCTCTGATCGTGATTCCGGTTATGGCATTCCTGTTCCATAAAGACAGGACAAAAGAGAAGGCAAGGGGATTTCACCCCAATAAAAAAGCGCCTATCTGGAAATATTTTGCAGTCATTGTCATTGCCGCTGCTATGTGCCTGGGGCTGAATAACCTGATTACCATAGGGAATTTCTCGGCGGCCAGCGAGACTTATACAGAGACGCTGGAAGGAATGTATTCCGCGCCGCTTGCTTTACAGATCGCGGTATTGGCAATCATTGTGCCGATCAGCGAGGAACTGGTATTTCGCGGGCTGCTTTTCAAGCGTTTTAGGGAAAGTGGGGGATTCATGCAGGCAGCGCTGCTGTCGGCATTCGTATTCGGATGGATTCATAATAATATCGTCCAGATGATATACGGATTTGTAATTGGAATGATGCTGGCTTATCTGTATGAGAAGTATGGCTCGGTGAAGGCGCCGATTCTGGCGCATATGTCTATGAATCTATTATCAGTGCTGGCGACGAAATACAAACTGCTGGAATGGCTGGCAGAAGATGTTCTGCGTATCGGAATCGTAACGGTTGCGTGCGCGTCCATAGCCGCCACCATGTTTGTGTTCATCCAGAGAATAGAAGAGAAACCAGATATCCCGGGGAAATCCGAAGAACATGAGAATCTGGCAGCTGTATAAGCTGCCAGATTTTTTGCTTTCATAAAGCAAATAGTCTGATTGTCTGACAATTCGAGAAAAGTTACGGTTTACAAGCCGGGGAAAATGTAGTATAGTAATAAAAAATTAAAATGAAAGGACTGAATATATGAGCGGACAGAGCGCAAGCGGTCAATGTGGCTTGTACCGTTCCGGGTTTGAACATGATAACTGCGGAATCGGTGCAATCGTCAACATTAAAGGGCAAAAAAGTCATAGTACTGTGGCAAATGCATTAAAGATTGTAGAAAACTTAGAACATAGAGCTGGCAAGGATGCCGAAGGTAAGACAGGTGACGGAGTTGGAATCTTATTACAGATATCCCACAAGTTTTTCTCCAAAGTCTGCAAGCCTCTCGGCATCCTTTTAAGTTCACAGAGAGATTACGGAGTCGGGATGTTTTTCTTCCCTCAGGATGAACTGAAGAGAAATCAGGCAAAGAAGATATTCGAAGTAATCGTAAAAAAGGAAGGCATGAATTTCCTGGGCTGGAGGGAAGTGCCGGTTAAGGCAGAGGTCCTGGGAAGCCGTGCGCGGGAATGCATGCCCTGTATTATGCAGGGATTCATCGAGCGCCCGAAAAAGGTGGAGCAAGGCCTGGATTTTGACAGGCGGCTGTATGTGATCCGGCGGGTATTTGAGCAGAGCAGCGATGATACTTATGTGGCATCCCTGTCAAGCCGCACGATTGCCTACAAAGGAATGTTTCTGGTAGGCCAGCTGCGTTCGTTCTTTGAAGACCTGCAGGATGCGGACTACGAGTCCGCGATAGCCCTCGTGCATTCCAGGTTCAGCACCAATACGAACCCCAGCTGGGAGAGGGCGCATCCGAACCGGTTTATTGTACATAATGGAGAGATCAACACGATCCGCGGGAATGCGGACAAGATGCGTGCCAGGGAAGAGAACATGGAGTCAGAGTACCTGAAAGGAGAACTTCACAAGGTGCTGCCGGCCATCAATATCGCAGGATCTGACTCTGCCATGCTGGATAATGCCATTGAATTTATGGTGATGAGCGGGATGGACCTGCCGCTTGCCGTCATGATCGCGATTCCTGAACCTTGGGCCAATACGAAGAATATGTCCCAGGAGAAGAAGGATTTCTATCAATACTACGCCACCATGATGGAGCCGTGGGACGGGCCCGCGTCTATTCTTTTCTGCGACGGGGACTGCATGGGAGCCGTCCTTGACAGGAATGGCCTTCGTCCTTCCAGATATTATATCACGGATGATGACACGCTGATCTTGTCCTCCGAGGTGGGCGTGCTTGATATTGACCCGGGCAAGGTTGTTGTAAAAGAGCGCTTGCATCCCGGGAAGATGCTGCTTGTAGATACCGTGCAGGGGAGGGTGATCGACGATGAAGAACTGAAGGAGAGATACGCAAGCCGTCAGCCTTACGGAGAATGGCTGGACAGCAACCTGACAGAACTTAGCAGCCTTAAGATTCCAAACCAGAAGGTCCCATCCTATACGCCGGAAGAATGCAAGCGCCTCCAAAAAGCCTTCGGCTATTCCTACGAGGAAGTGAAGACATCCATCCTGAACATGGCAAAAAATGGAGTGGAAGGGACGGCAGCCATGGGAATCGATGCCCCTTTGGCAGTGCTTTCGGACAAGCATCAGAATCTGTTCGGGTACTTCAAGCAGTTGTTCGCGCAGGTGACCAATCCTCCCATTGACGCGATCCGGGAGGAAGTAGTGACTTCCACCACCGTCTACATCGGCGCGGATGGCAACCTGTTGGAAGAGCGGGCTGAAAACTGCAGGATGCTGAAGGTGGAGAATCCGATTCTTACCAGCACGGATCTTCTAAAGATCAAGAGTATGAAGGCAGACGGATTCCGGATAGCGGAGATTCCCATTATCTATTACAAGAATTCCAGCTTGGAGAAAGCGATCGACTACTTGTTCATCGAGGTAGACCGGGCAATCCGCGAAGGCGCCAATATCCTGATCCTCTCGGACCGGGGCGTGGATGAATATCATGTAGCCATGCCGTCCTTGCTGGCATTGTCGGGATTGCAGCAGCACTTGGTGCGGACGAAGAAGAGGACTTCCGTCGCAATTATTCTGGAGACTGGAGAGCCGAGGGAAGTACATCATTTTGCAACCCTTTTGGGCTACGGCGCTTGTGCGATCAACCCTTATCTTGCCCATGAGTCGATCCGGCAGCTGATTGATACGGATATGCTTCAGAAGGACTACTATGCGGCCGTGGATGATTATAACCATGCGGTGCTTTCCGGTATTGTAAAGGTTGCGTCCAAGATGGGAATATCCACCATCCAATCTTATCAGGGAGCAAAAATATTTGAGGCGATCGGCCTGAAGGAAGCGTTTATCGATAAATATTTTACCGATACCGTAAGCCGTATCGGCGGCATCGGAATCGAAGAGATTGCCCAGGACTATGTGGCGCGCCATTCGCAGGCATTTGACCCGCTGGGGCTGGAAGTGGATCTGACCTTGAACAGCATCGGGCAGCATAAGTCCAAAAGCGGCGGAGAAAAGCACCTTTACAATCCGCAGACCATCCATATGCTGCAGCAGTCCGCCAGACGCGGCGATTATGAAATGTTCAAGAAATATACGGATATGGTGAATGAGGAAGGCGCGCACATCAATCTGCGCGGCCAGCTGGAATTCAAGTATCCGAAGAAGGGGATTCCTATAGACGAAGTGGAGAGCGTGGATTCGATCGTCACTAGGTTTAAGACGGGAGCCATGTCTTATGGCTCCATTTCCAAGGAAGCCCATGAGACGCTGGCCATCGCCATGAACCAGCTGCACGGCAAATCCAACAGCGGCGAAGGCGGCGAGGAGATTGAACGTCTGGATACAAACAGATGCTCGGCGATTAAGCAGGTGGCTTCCGGCCGATTTGGCGTGACGTCCAGATATCTGGTCAGCGCCAGGGAAATACAGATTAAGATGGCGCAAGGAGCCAAGCCGGGAGAAGGCGGACACTTGCCGGGAGGCAAAGTATATCCATGGATAGCCAAAACCCGTCATTCTACGCCAGGCGTAAGCCTGATTTCCCCGCCGCCCCACCATGATATTTACTCCATCGAAGATCTGGCGCAGTTAATCTACGACTGTAAGAACGCCAATAAAGACGCAAGGATCTCAGTAAAACTAGTGTCAGAGGCGGGCGTGGGAACGGTTGCTGCAGGAGTAGCCAAAGCAGGCGCGGGCCTGATCCTGATCTCAGGCTATGACGGCGGTACCGGAGCGGCCCCAAGAAGCTCCATCCATAACGCGGGCCTTCCCTGGGAACTGGGACTGGCGGAGACGCACCAGACACTGCTTCAAAATGGTCTTCGGGAGCGGGTGCGGATCGAGACGGACGGCAAGCTGATGAGCGGCCGGGATGTAGCCATTGCCGCAATCCTCGGGGCGGAGGAATTCGGCTTCGCCACAGCGCCTCTGGTAACGATGGGATGCGTTATGATGCGGGTCTGCAACCTGGATACCTGCCCAGTGGGGGTTGCCACCCAGAATCCGCAGCTGCGGAAACGATTCACGGGCAAGCCGGAATATGTCGTGAACTTTATGCGCTTCATCGCCCAGAATCTGAGAGAATATATGGCAAGGCTGGGAGTACGTACCGTGGATGAACTGGTTGGACGGACCGATCTTCTGAAAGTCAGGGAAGATGCCACCTCCGACAGGGCGGCCACGCTGGATCTTAAGCAGATTCTGTATAATCCATATGAAGGGACGAAGACGCCGGTCACATTTAACCCAAAGAAGAGGTATGACTTTGAACTGGAGAAAACGCTGGATGAGAAGGTTTTGGTCAAAGAATTGCTGCCATCTCTGGAAAAGAAGCAGAAGAGAAGCATAGAAGTGGATGTTACCAATACAAACCGGACGTTTGGAACTATTTTTGGATCGGAGATTACCAGGAGGTATCCGGAAGGACTGCCGGAGGACAGTTACGTGGTAAAATGCAGTGGTGCCGGAGGCCAGTCTTTTGGCGCGTTCATTCCGCAGGGACTGACGCTGGAACTGATTGGCGACAGCAATGACTATTTTGGAAAAGGGCTTTCCGGCGGCAAGCTTGTCGTATATCCGCCACGCAGCGCAAAATACAAGCACGATGAGAACATTATAATAGGAAATGTGGCGCTTTATGGAGCGACAAGCGGGAAAGCATTCATCAATGGAGTCGCAGGAGAACGTTTTGCAGTGCGAAACTCAGGCGCGACGGCCGTAGTGGAAGGCGTAGGAGATCATGGATGCGAGTATATGACGGGTGGACGCGTGGCGGTTCTTGGAAAGACCGGCAAGAACTTTGCGGCAGGAATGAGCGGCGGCGTGGCATACGTACTGGATATGGACAGCAGCCTGTACAGGAATGTGAATAAGCAGCTGGTGAATATCGAGCATGTGACATCCAAATTCGATGTAAATGAACTGAAAGGCATGATAGAGGAGCATGTATCCTATACCAATTCCCAGATCGGGAAAGAGATCCTTGGTCATTTTACCGGATATCTGCCAAAGTTTAAGAAGATCATTCCGGTTGACTATGAGCGCATGCTCACCACCATCCTTCAGATGGAAGAGCAGGGCATGAGCAGCGAGCAGGCAAAGATTGAAGCATTTTATGCAATTAAAGGCGGAAGATAGGAGGCGCAGGAAAGTGGGAAAAGCAACAGGATTCATGGATTATGAAAGACAGGATAAGGCAGCGGAAGCGCCAAGAGAAAGAATTCGGCATTTCAACGAATTCTATACGCCGCTGGCAAAAGAAGAGCAGGAACTGCAAGGGGCAAGATGCATGTCCTGCGGCGTGCCGTTCTGCCAGTCCGGGCAGATGATCATGGGAATGGCAAGCGGATGTCCCCTCCATAATCTGGTGCCGGAATGGAACGACTTGATCTATCATGGCAACTGGGAAGAGGCATACTACCGGCTGAAAAAGACCAACAACTTCCCGGAATTTACCGCCCGCGTGTGTCCGGCCTTGTGCGAGGCGGCCTGTACCTGCAGCCTGAACGGGGATGCAGTCACGACAAAGGCAAATGAATATGGGATCATTGAAAATGCATATGAAAAAGGGTATGCATCAGCGCGTCCGGTGAAGGTGCGTACCGGTAAAAAAGTGGCTGTCATTGGCTCTGGCCCTTCCGGGCTGGCCGCTGCGGACATGCTGAATCGCAGAGGACACAGCGTCACGGTGTTCGAGCGGGAGGATAAGCCAGGTGGACTGCTTCGGTATGGCATTCCCAATATGAAGCTGGAGAAACAGGTGATCGACCGGAAAATATCGATACTGGAAGAGGAAGGAATCGAATTTGTGACAGGGTGCAATGTAGGCAAAGACCGGAAGGCATCCACGCTCCTTCGAGAATATGACAGAATCATCCTCTGCTGTGGCGCTTCCAATCCCAGGGATATTAAAGTACCGGGGAGAGACGCAAAAGGAATCTACTTTGCGGTTGATTTCCTGAAATCCACCACCAAGAGCCTTTGGGCGAATGAAATGCAGTTAAAAGACGGCGAATATATTTCTGCCAAAGGCAGGAAAGTCATGGTGATCGGCGGAGGCGACACGGGAAATGACTGCGTGGGAACCTCCATGCGCCACGGCGCGAAATCCGTGCTGCAGCTGGAGATGATGCCAAAAGCTCCGGATGAACGGACGCAGGATAATCCATGGCCGGAATGGCCCAAGATCTGCAAGACAGACTATGGACAGCAGGAGGCCAAGGCAGTCTTCGGCCATGATCCGAGGGTTTACCAGACAACAGTCAAAGAATTCAAGAAAGATAAGGAAGGCAGAGTGTGCCAGGCTGTTCTGGTGAAACTGGAAGCAAAGAAGGACGAGAAGACCGGCCGGATGATGATGGCAGAAGTAGCGGGGAGCGAATATACTGTAGAAGCGGACCTGGTGCTGATCGCTGCCGGATTCATCGGCAGCGAGGACTATATTACCAAGGCATTCAAAGTAGAAGTGAATGAACGGACCAATGTGGCAACGCCGGCAGGGGAATATGGAACCAACGTTGCGAATGTATTTGCCGCAGGGGACATGCACAGAGGCCAGTCCTTGGTAGTCTGGGCAATCCGGGAAGGCAGAGAGGCGGCCAGGGAAGTGGATATAAGCCTGATGGGCTATACGAATATGGACATACAATAAGGAAAATTGTCCCTGCAAGATGTTACAAAAGTGTTAAAAAATGTTGCAAATTTTAGTGTAATAGAGTATAATCGAATCTAGATGTAGGGGTACTATGTCAAATGAGGGTAAAAAAGAGTATAAGAATAAGTAAAAAGGATGATTAAAATGAAAAAATTTGGAACAAGGCTGCTGACTGCTGTCGTTGCTAGTTCAATGATTGTGACACCAGTGTTCGCAGCGCCATCAGTCGATGACTTGAAGGAAAACAAGGCAGCCAAGGAAAGCGAAGTGTCATCGCTGCAGGATCAGTTGACGGATATCATGTCCAAACTGGGAGACCTGGAGGAAAGCCTGATTGAAAAGGGCGAGGAGATTACAAAAGCGGAAGAAGATCTGAAAGAGGCTCAAGAAAAAGAGCAGGAACAATACGAGGCCATGAAGAAGCGTATCAAATTCATGTACGAAGAGGGAGATACGACCGCGCTTGAGACGCTGGTGACGGCAGAGAACTTCTCAGATCTTGTGAATAAAGCGGAATATGTACAGAACGTACATACATATGACAGGAAGCAGCTGGAGGAATACGTAGAGACAAAACAGCAGATTGCAGATCTTAAGACGACGCTGGAAGACGAACAGAAGAATATGGAATCTATGCAGGCTGAATACGAGGATAAGGAAAGCGAACTGAGTTCTACCATCGAATCCAAGAAGGCAGAAGTCGCGGACCTTGACTCTCAGATTCAGGCAGCAGCCGAGGCGGCAGCGGCAGAGGCTCTTGCGGCACAGCAGCAGGCAGCGGCAAGCAATAATAATGGCGGCAATAACGGCAACCGTAATAACACCCCTTCTGGAAATAATAATCATGCCAACAACAGCAATAGCGCAAGCACGGGCGGCGGCACAGGCAACACGTCCACTGCGCAGGCTATCGTAAATGCGGCATATGGCCAGTTAGGCGTGCCTTATGTATGGGGTGGAACGACTCCGGGAGTAGGGCTTGACTGCTCAGGGCTTACACAGTATTGCCACAGAGTTGCGGGGATTAGCATCGGACGTACTTCAGAAGTGCAAGGAGGCGGCGGAAGGGCTGTCAGCAATCCGCAGCCGGGAGATCTGGTATGCTACGGAAGCCATATCGGCATCTACATCGGCGGAGGCCAGATGATCCATGCGCCTCATAAAGGAGATGTAGTAAGAGTTGCCAATGTATATGGATCCCCGTGGTATAGACGTTACTGGTAAATGGTAAACGAGGGAAAGTAAACAGGAGAACTTATGAGAAGAATTAAGAGTGCTTTGTTGGTCACGGTACTGACATGTGGATTGGTTGTAACACCGGTTTTTGCAGAACCATCGGTTGATGATCTAAAGAAAGACAAGGAAGCAGCACAGAGCGAAGTTGATTCCTTACAGAGCGAATTGACGGATCTGTTATCCAAGATCAGCCAGCTTGAGGGAGACCTGATTTCAAAAGGTCAGGAGATTACCCAGGCGGAAGAAGACTTGGCCGCGGCTCAGGAAAAAGAAGAAGAGCAGTATGAAGCCATGAAGCTTCGCATAAAGTTCATGTATGAAGAAGGCGATACCAGTGCTCTTGAGACATTGGTATCTGCAAAGGATTTCTCCGACTTGGTGAATAAGGCCGAGTATGTGCAGAATGTTCATTCCTATGACAGAAAGATGCTGGAAGAGTATGTTGCCACAAAGCAGCAGGTTCAGGATCTGAAGTCTACTCTGGAGACGGAGATGGACAACCTGGAGAATATGCAGGCAGAATTCGAAAGCGATAAGGAGAATCTGGACGCAACGCTTGCAAGCAAGCAGGATGAGTTAGGCAGCCTTGACGAGCAGCTGCAGGCGGCAGCCGAGAAAGCGGCCGAAGAGCAGAGACGCCAGGAGGAAGCGCAGCAGGCGAACAATAACAGCAATAATAGCAATAATAATAGCAACAAGAAGCCGAGCGGCGGAGGCGGCGGAAGCAATCCTTCCTATGAAGGACAGGGAAATACCGCAGTAGCCCAGAAGATCGTGCAGGCGGCGTACAGCCAGCTTGGCGTGCCATATGTATGGGGCGGTACGCAGCCGGGAGTAGGACTTGACTGTTCCGGACTTGTGCAGTATTGCCATGCGGTTGCAGGAATCTCACTGCCGCATTATTCCGAGTCCCAGTATGCCGGAGGAAGAAAAGTTTCCAGTCCGGAACCAGGGGATATTTGTTGGAAGCCGGGACATGTAGGCATCTATATCGGCGGCGGAATGATGATCGAAGCGCAGCAGACGGGCACCAATATCATGATCAGCCCGGTGAGAGCGCAAGGCTATGCAAGATACTGGTAAGGAAGTATCTGGAAATTGTTGAATTATATTGAAAATAACTGAAAAATGTAGTATTCTGACCTTAAGATATGCAGGGGAGCATATGATCCAATCGGTTGCATTAGGAACTGATAAGATGAATAATTGATAAGGATGGGTGAGAATATGAAGAAAAGATTTGTACAGACACTCATCACAGTTTTTGTGATGAGTTCTTTAATTGTAACGCCTGTTTTGGCTATGCCGCAGGAAGATGCCCAGTCTCTGGAGACGCAGAAGGAAGAACTGGAGGGGCAGGCGGCAGATGTAAACAGCCAGCTGGTGGGCCTTCTGGTAAGTTATGATGCCCTGCAAAAAGATATGGCTGACCAGGAGCAGAAGATTACCCAGGCGCAGTCGGATCTGGAAGAGGCCCAGGCGAAGGAACAGGAACAGTATGAGGATATGAAGCTTCGCATAAAATACATCTATGAGCAAGGCGACACATCCGCTTTTGAAGCGCTGGTTACCGCCAAGTCCTATTCGGAACTGGTGAACAAGACGGAATACGTCCAGAACGTACATAGTTATGACAGAAAGAAATTAAAAGAATATGTGGAAACCAAGGAGAAGGTAGAAGCGCTTAAGACGGAACTGGAAGCTGGACAGGCGGATATGGAAGTGATGGCCGCGGACTTAGGCCAGCAGCAGACGAATCTTGAAAATACTCTGGCAGATATGAGAAGCCGTATTGCCGACTTCGATTCCCAGCTTGCAGACGCAAAGGCTCAGGCGGCGGCCCAGCTTGATCAGCTGACGGAAGCCACGCAGAATGTAGTTGCTTCGGCGCAGACCGGGAATGGCGGGGGAGGAAAGCCTTCATCTCCGGCAGGAAATTCTACGCAAAAGCCGAATAACAATACCAGCAATAATGTGGCTAACAATGGAAACTCCGGAAATCATTCTAACTCTCAGGGTGGGGGCTCTTCAAACAACAGCGTTCCGCCGGCTTCAAAACCGAGCAATGCTTCTCTGGGCCAGCAGATCGCGAACCGGGGATGCGAATATGTGGGAAATCCTTATGAATATGGAGGGACGAGCCTGACTAACGGAATTGACTGCTCTGCTTTCGTGCAGGCCATTCATCGGCAGTTCGGCATATCTACGCCAAGAGACTCATGGGGGCAGTTAAGCGCCGGAAAGGCAGTGGCTTATTCAGACATCATGCCCGGCGATGTAGTCGTCTACAGCAATCATGTGGCAATCTACATCGGAGGCGGCAAGATCGTGCATGCTTCTAACAGCAAGCCATACCCCGCGGGAGGCATTAAGATCAGTTCTCCGTGGAACTACAGGACGGTTCTGGGAGTGCGCAGATACTGGTAATATCGGACATGGATTATGAATATGGATTGTATAAAAAGCCTTGCATTTGCGGGCTTTTTGTGCTATTATACTATGGTCGCAAAAAATCACGCATTTGTTTGTCCGAGATGGTGCCAAAGCTTGGCGACAAGCCGGTTTCAAGGATTTACACATATGCGGAAGCAAAAAACCAAATGGAGGAAAGAAACATGAGCGTTATTTCAATGAAGCAACTTTTAGAAGCAGGTGTTCACTTTGGACATCAGACAAGAAGATGGAACCCTAAGATGGCTCCATACATCTACACAGAGAGAAACGGCATCTACATCATCGACCTGCAGAAGTCTGTAGGAAAGGTAGACGAGGCATATCAGGCAGTATCTGATATCGCTGCAGATGGCGGAACAATCCTGTTTGTTGGAACAAAGAAGCAGGCACAGGATGCAATCAAGGTAGAATCTGAGCGTTGTGGAATGTATTATGTAAATGAGAGATGGCTTGGAGGAATGCTTACAAACTTCAAGACGATCAAGAGCAGAATCGCACGTCTGAAAGAGATCGAAAGAATGTCTGAAGACGGAACATTCGACGTACTGCCAAAGAAAGAAGTTATCCAGTTAAAGAAAGAATGGGAGAAGCTTGAGAAGAACTTAGGCGGCATCAAGGAAATGAAGAAACTTCCGGATGCAATCTTCGTAGTTGATCCTAAGAAAGAAAGAATCTGCGTACAGGAGGCACACACCCTTGGAATCCCGCTTATCGGAATTGCAGACACGAACTGCGATCCAGAAGAGCTTGACTATGTGATTCCAGGAAATGATGATGCGATCCGTGCTGTTAAGTTAATCGTATCTAAGATGGCAGACGCTGTTATCGAGGCAAACCAGGGAATGACAGGCGATGAAGTATATGAAGAGGCTGCTGAGGAAGCATACGAGGAAGCAGTAGAAGAATAAGCGATTCATTTCAATACTAATATATGGAGGAAATTAAAATGGCAGTTACAGCTAGTATGGTAAAAGAATTAAGAGAAATGACAGGCGCAGGAATGATGGACTGTAAAAAAGCTCTTAACGAGACAAACGGCGATATGGACGCAGCCGTAGAGTTCTTAAGAAAGAACGGACAGGCTAAGGCTGAGAAGAAGGCTGGAAGAATTGCGGCTGAAGGTATCGTTATGGCTGAAGTAAAAGATGATAAAGTAGCAGCGATCGTTGAAGTTAACTCTGAGACAGACTTCGTTGCAAAGAATGCGGAGTTCCAGGGATTTGTAAAGGCTGTCGTAGAGCAGGCAATGGAGACGGAAGCAGCAGACATGGATGCATTCATGGCTGAGAACTGGAAGGAAGATGCATCCAAGACAGTAAAGGATGCCCTTACAGAGAAGATTTCCGTAATCGGAGAGAACTTAAGCATCCGCAGATTTGAGAAAGTCGTATCCGATGGATGCGTAGTTGCATACATCCACGGTGGCGGACGTATCGGCGTTCTTGTAGAGGCTGACACAGACGTAGTCAATGATGAGATCAAGACATGCCTGAAGAATGTAGCAATGCAGGTTGCGGCGATGTCTCCGAAGTATGTATCCCGTGAAGAAGTATCAGAGGAATACATGGAGCATGAAAAGGAGATTCTTCTTGCACAGGCAAAGAAGGAGAACGAGGAAAGCAATAAGCCAAAACCGGACAACATCATTGAGAAGATGATCGTTGGACGTCTGAATAAGGAACTGAAAGAGATCTGCCTGCTTGACCAGGTATATGTACAGGACGGAGACCTGACGGTTGCCAAGTATGTAGAAAAGGTTGCGAAAGAGACAGGCGCGAACTTAAGCGTTAAGAAGTTCGTTCGTTTCGAGACAGGCGAAGGACTTGAGAAAAAAGTTGACG
>OLSM01002033.1_pt1 | contig 13712 bp, 16 predicted proteins | sample 1672721 | NCBI WGS metagenome assembly OLSM01 (sample SAMEA3136717, study PRJEB25190) | human gut metagenome | reverse complement strand
CGGGCACGTACGCCGCCGTCGTGCGCGCCATGGACGTGCTGAGGCGCCACCGCCTGCCCTTCGGCGTGTCGTGCTGCTACACGCATGCGAACGCCGCCTCCATCGGCAGCGAGGCGTTCGTCGACGACCTCGTGGCGCGCGGGGCGGAGTTCGCCTGGTTCTTCACCTACATGCCCGTAGGGGCCTCCGCACCGACCGACCTTTTGGCCACGGCCGAGGACCGCGCGTTCATGTACCGGCAGATACGCGCGTTCCGTGAGACGAAGCCGCTGTTCACCATGGACTTCTGGAACGACGGGGAATACGTCAAGGGCTGCATCGCCGGAGGCCGGTATTATCTGCACATCAACGCCAACGGCGACATGGAGCCCTGCGCGTTCATCCACTACTCCGACTCCAGCGTGTACGACAAGACCTTGCTGGAGGCCCTGAAGTCCCCCCTGTTCATGGCCTATCACGACGGCCAGCCCTTCAACGACAACATGCTGCGGCCCTGCCCCATGCTGGAAAACCCGGAAAAGCTCCGGGACATGGTGAAGAAGTCCGGCGCCAAGTCCACCGATATGCAGTCCCCCGAGGACGTGGACAACTTGTACGGCAAGTGCAAGCCCTACGCCGACAAGTGGACCTCCACCGCCGACCGCCTGTGGAGCTGCTCCCACAGCTGCGCCAGCTGCCAGAGCTGCCCCAGCGCCGGGCAGAAATAAACCCCTCAATTTACATATACGTTTCCGTCCATAGGACCAAGGCCGTTGCGGGAAGGCAGCGGCCTTGGTTTTTTGTGGGGGAAGCTTTCCGCACCTGCCCAAACGAACCCACCTCGACAACCCCCGCGCCCTATGGTATACTAGACAAAAGCCCGGGGCGGGCTCTCCCGCTTGTTGGACTTTCTTCCATATTTTACTGTTTTTAGAGAGGAGTGTACCCTTATGGTCTCATTTGAAAATCCCATCCTCCCCGGTTTTTACCCCGACCCCAGCATCTGCCGGGTGGGCGAGGACTACTACCTGGTGAACAGCTCCTTTGAGTTCTTCCCCGGGGTGCCCCTGTGGCACAGCCGTGATTTGCTCCACTGGGAGCAGCTGGGCCACGTGCTCACCCGCCCCAGCCAGGACTCCCTGGAGGGCTGCCGGGCTTCCGGCGGCATTTTCGCCCCCACCATCCGCCACCACAACGGGCGGTTTTACATGGTCACCACCAACGTCAGCGCCGGCGGCAACTTCTTTGTGTGGGCCGATGACATCCGCGGCCCCTGGTCCGAGCCCATCACCATCAAGCAGGGCGGCATTGACCCCTCTTTCTTCTGGGACGATGACGGCACCGTCTACTTCCAAAGCACCTTTGGGGACATCAACGGCCAGTGCATCGGCCAGTGCGTGGTGGACCTGGAAACCGGCGAGATGCTCACCGAGACCCGGCCCATCTGGCACGGCACCGGCGGCAAGTGCCCCGAGGGCCCCCACATGTACAAAATCAACGGCAAGTACTACCTGATGATTGCCGAGGGCGGCACGGAGTACGGCCACATGGAGACCATCGCCCGCAGCGACTCCCCCTGGGGCCCCTTTGAGAGCTGCCCCCGCAACCCCATCCTCTCCCACCGGGACATCAATCCCCGCACGGGCATTCCCCAGGGCCTGGGCCACGCCGACTTGGTGGAGGACCAGAACGGCCAGTGGTGGATTGTGTTCCACGGCATCCGGCCCTCCCAGTTCATGCTGCACCACATGGGCCGCGAGACCATGATTGCCCCCGTGGATTGGGACAAGAATGGCTGGCCGGTGGTCAACGGCGGCAAGCCTATTGAGAACCCCATGACGGTCCCCACCCCGCCCAACTACCAGGAGAAGCCGGTGGACAAGGCCTGGAAGGACTGCTTCCAGGGGCCGGAACTGGATTGCCGCTGGGCCTACCTGCGCAACCCCGTTCTGGAGAACTACTCCCTGGGCAACGGCCTGACCCTGCGGGGCGCCGCCGCCACCTTGGACGACTGCGCCTCCCCCACCTTTGTGGGCGTGCGCCAAGGGGAGTTCTGCTCCCAGGTGGAGGTCTCCTTGACTGTGGACCAACTGGCAGAGGGCGCCCGCCTGGGCCTCTCCGTGTTCCACGTGCCCCAGCACCACTATGATTTGTTCGTCACCCGCCGGGAGGGCCAGCTCTGCGCCGTGCTCCGCCGCCGCGTGGTGGACATGGTGGTGGAGTCCGCCCCTGTGGCCCTGCCCGAAGGCCAGCCCATCCAGCTGCGCATCGACTCCGCCCGGCTGGGCTACACCTTCTACGCCGGGGCGGTGGGCCAGCCTCTCGCCCAGGTGGGCACCGGCTGCACCCAGCTGCTCTCCACCGAAGTGACTATCTGCACCTTCACCGGCTGCTTCTACGGCATGTTCGCCGAGGGCGCCTCCCAGGGCACCTTCCAGGAGTTCACCTTCACCCCCCTGCCAGAGGAAGCGTAACACAACAAAAGAGCCCGGCCTCCCCAGGGAAGCCGGGCCTTTTTCTGCGCTTTTTTCAAAACAGCAAACTGACGCCAAAGCCTGCCAGCACCACGGCGGCCGCCACGAAGACGGCCAGCAGCTTTACCAGGAAGCCATCCAAAGGCTGGGCGGGCATCTTGGCGGTTTTCGCCTCGTCATAGGATACCTGCGCCTGGAAGGCCGTGGAAGCCGTGGGGCTGAACAGGTTCACCGTGCCCATGCCAGCCTGCACCCTATGGCGCCCTCCCAGCAGGAGCAGCAACCCAAAAAGCAGCGTGGCAACCCCAAGGCCGAAAGCCAAATCCGTAAAGGAAGCCAGCCTGCCCACACCGGCCAGCAGCCCTGCGGCGCCCAATTCCAGGGCACCCAGCAGCAGGCCTATGCACAGGGGCTTTCGAAACCGTTTCACACCATCACCCCACATTCCAGGGCAGCACTGTTAAAACAGCAAACTGACGCCAAAGCCCGCCAGCACCACGGCGGCGGCCACGAAGACGGCGACGCTCCGCACGGCGTTGCCGCTGAGGGGCGGCAGCTTCTCCATGGTCTTGGCCTCATCGTAGGCGACCTGGGCTTGGAACGCCGTTTGGGCTGCCGCGTTGTTGGGGGAGATGTTCATGCCGGCCTGCACCCGGCGGCCGCTGAAGAGGACCAGCAGCGCCAGCAGCAGGGTGGCAATGCCAAAGCCAAAGGCCAAATCCTCAAAGGCGGCCCACTTGCCCACGCCTGCCATCAGGCCCACAGCGCCCAGCTCCACGGCGCCGATGAGAAGCCCAATCCAAAGGGGTTTTAGAAATCGTTTCATGCTCTGCTCCTCCTTTTTCTCCTGAAAAATTTGTGGATTTTCCCACTTTATAGCTTTATTATACCACAGTGTCAAGGCGGCGTCAACGGACGTTTTCCGTCTTTCAAAACGGAATTTTTCCAGTTTTTAGCGAAATATTAGGAGGAAATTCTAAAAAACTGCATGGAAACTCTTGTAATTTACACCCACGGTTGTTATAATGAATAAAAAGCACCCCTTCTCCCTGGGCAGGGACAAGGGGCAGGGAGGTTAGAATGTAATGGAAACCCGCATTATGAAGATCCTGTCCAAAAACGGCAGCGTGCCGCTAAAGCTTATCTACGGCCATTTTGCCACCAACCACTCCCACATCAACTGCTATCTGGACATGACCACCCTGAAGACCCGCCAAAGCGAGGCCCAGCTGGCCGCCCAAGCCCTGGTACAGCACTATGTGGCCACCACCATTGTGGACACCATCCTCTGCCTGGACGGCACCCAGATCATCGGCGCCTACCTGGCCCAGGAGCTGAGCCGGGCCGGGTTTGTCTCCATCAACGCCCACCAGACCATCTACGTGGTCACCCCGGAGTACGACGCCACCAGCCAGCTGCTGTTCCGGGATAACCTGCAGCCCATGATCCGCGACAAGCATGTGCTTATCCTCACCGCCTCGGTGACCACGGGCATCAGCGCCCGCAAGGCCATGGAGTGCGTGCAGTACTACGGCGGCACCACCGCCGGGGTCTGCGCCATTTTCAGCGCCCAGCAGGAGGTGGACGGCACCCCGGTGCAGGCTGTGTTTGGCCCCGAGGACGTCACCGGCTACGAGACGTACCCCAGCCACGACTGCCCCCTGTGCCGCAGCAAGAACCGCCTGGACGCTTTGGTCAACGGCTACGGCTACTCCAAGCTGTAAACACCATCCCACAACAAAAAGGGACGCGGGGAATTCCCTCGCGTCCTTCTTTTTTAGTCCATCACCCAGTAGAGCTTCTCCGGGCACAGGGTCCAGCCCAGCCGCCGGTGCAGCTCCAAGGAGGCGGTGTTCCCGTCGAAAATCTGGGAGAAGGGCACCCAGCCCCGCTCCAGGCAGTGGTTGGCCATGGCGGACATCAAGGCCCGGGCCACGCCCCGGCGGCGGTAAGGCGGCAGCACCTCCAGCATGCCCACGCTCCCCTCGGAGTGCATGCCGATGAAGCCCAGCAGCTGCCCCTGGGCAAAGGCGCCCCGCATCACCCCGGCGTCCAGCCGCTCCCGGATGTACTTGGGGTCGGAGAAGGAGTGGTAATTCGCAAAGACCACGGAGAAGGCCTCCTGGCCCAAGGGGCGTATCTCCACACCCTGGGCCGCCGGGAAGGGCTCCTTCCCCAGGTAGGCCGCCTGGGTGCAGCCCTGGCACCGGGCGATGCCATACCGCTTTTGCAGATACTCCCCGGTCTCCCGGCTGTGGGCCACGGCCAGCTCCATCTCCCCCACCCCGGCGCAGAGGGCCTGGGCGGATTCCACGCTGTCCGCCGCCAGCATGTACAGCTCCCCAGGGAGGTTGTACAGCAGCACACCGTCCTCCCGCAGGGCCGTCACCTCCACCATCCCCCGCCGGATGGGCTCCAGCATATCCATATAGCGCAGGGGGTCCCGCTCCAGGTAGCTTTGGGCCTGGCGCAGAGAATCCATACAAACACCTCCCAACAAACAGGGAAGCAGGTCCCGCCCCACTTCCCCAAAACACTTTATACCTCGGTAAATTCCATCAGCAGCCCGTGGGGCAGCACCTTGGAAAGCACGTGGTAGAACTTGTACACCGCGCTTTTGGCGTACACCATCTTGCCCCGCTTGGCCGCCCGCAGGGACTTCTCCGCCACCTCCCGGGGGTCCTCCCGGGGCAGCTTGTCTATCAGCCGGGACTTGCCCTCCGGCACGCCGGCCACGTTCCAGAAATCGGTGTCCATGGGGCCGGGGCACACCGCCAGCACCTTGATGCCCCGGGGCCGCAGCTCATCGTGAAGGGCCTTGGAAAGGGCCAGCACATAGGCCTTGGTGGCGGAGTACACCGACATCCGGGGGGTGGGGGCAAAGGCGGCGATGCTGGCCACGTTGATGACCAGGCTGTCGTCCAGCATATAGGGCAGGCACAGCCGGGTGATGGCCGTCAGGGCCCGGCAGTTTACATCCACCATGCCCATTTGGGAGGCCCGGTTGGAGGTGAAAAAATCCCCGCACTTGCCAAAGCCCGCGTTGTTCACCAGCACCTTGATTTCCGGCTCGTTCTCTTTCAGCAGCTTCTCGAAAATCTCCAGGCTCTCCTGCTGGGAGAGGTCCAGGGAGATGGCGGCAATGGTCTTGTCGGGATGCTCGTCGGCAATCTCTTTTAACAGCTCTTTGCGGCGGGCCACCAGCCAAAAGACATCCACGGTGGGATACTCTGCGATGATGGCGTTGATATATTCCTTCCCGAGCCCGCTGGAGGCCCCGGTAATCACGGCGGTTACCAAAAAAACGTCCCCTTTCCTGCTGGATTTGCTCTTGCCTTTTATTGTACGCTTTTCCGGGCGGGCCGTCAATGCGGGATTTTGGGAGAAGGTTTACAATTTTTTTAGATTTTCGGCTGTTGCCCCCGGCACAATTATGGTATAATAGGCGGGAAAGCCTGCTCCCCCGGGGGCAGGCACATTGGCCCGCCAGCGCCAGGGGAGACTTCTTCCCCCAGCGCCGGAGGGGCTTCCCCTGCCCTGGCGGGCGGGAGGTCATGCAAAGGACGGATGTATTGTGAAACACAGATGGACGGCCGCGCTGCTGGCGCTGGCCCTTGTGCTGGCCCTGCCCTTCTCCGCGGCGGCCGAGACCTTTTCCACCGAGGACTTTACCATGGAAATCCCCGAGGGGACCTATGTCTTCACCCCCACCACCTCCACCGAGGACCCCAACTGGGCCATGGCCGGGGTGGCCAACCCCGAAAGCGAGCTGAGCACCCTGGCTGAGATGAACGGCGTGGCCGAGCTGGTCACCGAGGACGGCGAAACCACCATTTTGGTGCAGCAGCAGGAAAGCGACCAGACCCAGGCCTATTTCAACCTGCGCTACCTCACCGAGAAGCAGCAGGCGGATTTCCTAGACGCCATCATGCAGTCCCAAACCGATGAAATCACCGTGGATAAGTACTACCTGGATGTGGACGGCCAGCCCTTCTACCGCATCCGCATTGACGGGACCTACCAGGAGACAGGGTATCACGAGCTGATTTACGGCACCATCGTCAACGGCTTCACCTTGGCCTTTAACATCTACGGCGGGGAGGAGAGCGTCACCCAGGAGCAGGAGGACCTGCTGCTGGGCATTGTGGAGAGCGTGCAGTTCTCCGAAATCCTCCCCAAGCCCGAGACCACCGTGGACACCTCGGACATTGTCACCACCATCTCCCTGCTGGTGCTGCTGGTGCTGGTCATCTTGATCCCCGCGGTGTACTTCCCCATCAAGAGCAAGCGGGACAAGAAGCTGAAGGCCCGCCTGGCCGACCAGCTGACCGCCTACCACAAGGAGCACGGCGACAACGAGACCATCTTGGGCGACATGCTCTTTGCCAACTCCACCGACTGCACCAAAGAGGCTATCCACACCTTTGCCCTGTACCAGTCTTACATCAAAAACGTGGGCTCCCTGGTCATCGGCGCCTTTTTGTGCCTGGCCACCTTGATTTGCTCCTTTGCCCTGGACGCCGACTGGTGGATCAAGCTGCTGGCCGTGGGCATTGTGGTGTACTATGGCTACAAGATTTTCAACATGCCCCACACCCTGGAAAAGGTCCAGCGCAAGGTCTTCGACAGGGGCGTCTCCTCCACGGCCCACTACGCCTTCTACGACGAGGCCTTCCGCGTCTCCGGCGTGCAGTCGGCCAGTATGTTCCCCTATTTCCAGATAACCGACGTCCGCCGCCACAGCCACTACCTGTACCTGTACTACGGCCCGGACAACGCCTACCTGGTGGACCAGTTCGGCTTCTCTGTGGGAGAGTGGGAGGACTTTGTGAAGTTCATCTCCCAAAAGACCGGGAAAAAGCTGTAAGGAGGGAAACTCATGGAACAGAAGCCCATCGGCTTGATTGGAGCCATGAAAATAGAGGTGGATGCCATTTTGGCGGCCCTGGAAAACACCCGCCAGGAAACCCACGGCGGCATGGCCTTTACCCAGGGCGTCCTCTCCGGGGTGGAGGTGGTGGTGGCCCAATGCTCCCCGGGCAAGGTGAACGCCGCCCTGTGCGCCCAGGCCATGATAGACCACTACAGCCCCCGGCTGGTGCTGAACCTGGGGGTGGCCGGCGGCATTGGGGAAAACGTCCACATTGGGGACGTGGTCATCGCCACCGCCTGCGTGGAGTACGACTTTGACACCTCCGCCCTGGACCAGTGGCCCGCCGGCCAGCTGACCTTGCCCGGCTATGAGGAGCCCATGCGGTTTTTGCCCTGCGGCCAGACCTTGGCCCACATCCTCTCCCGGGCGGCGGAGGGCTTGTACGGCCGGGCCCACTTGGGCATTGTGGCCACCGGCGACAAGTTTGTGGCGGACCCCCAGGTGGGGGAGTGGCTCCAGAAGGAGTTTGGCGCCCTGGCTTGCGAAATGGAAGGCGGCGCCATTGCCCACGCCTGCCTGGTGAACAACGTGCCCTGCGCTGTGCTGCGGACCATCTCCGACAACGCCCACGACAGCGAAACCGTGGACTTCCTCACTTTTGCGGCCAGCTCCGCCCAAAAGGCCCAGCAGCTGCTGGGGGAAGTCCTGCCCCGGTTGTGAGCGCGCCATGAAGATCTACGACCTGTCGAAAGAATTGTTCTCGGCCGCTGTGTTCCCCGGGGACCCCGTGGCCTCCCACCAGCCCGTGCTGGAGTTGGCCAAGGGGGACGGGTGCAACCTTACCGCCCTGACTTTGGGCAGCCACACCGGCACCCACATGGACGCCCCCAGCCACTTTTTGCCGGGAGGGAAGACCATCGACCAGGTGGAGCTTTCCCGGTGCGTGGGCCCCTGCATCCTGGTGGAAGCCCAAGGCCTCCTGACTGGGGAGTGGGCGGAGAAGGTGTTGGAAATCGGTGTCCGGCGGCTGCTCATTAAGGGAGAGGTGGAGCTCTCCCTGGAGGCTGCCCAAACGCTCGCCCAAGGGGGCTTGCTGCTGCTGGGGGTGGAAGGCATGACCGTGGGAACCCAGGAAACCGGCGCCCAGGTGCACCGGGCGCTGCTGGGCGGCCAGGTGGCCATTTTGGAAAGCTGTGTTATGGAGGGGGTCCCGGCAGGGGAGTATTTCCTGGTTGCCCAGCCTCTCAAATACGGCGGCCTGGACGGCGCCCAAGTGCGGCCCCTGCTGGTGGAGCTGCCTGAAAAGGTTTGAAAAATAGGGAAAGGGCGTGTTGCGGCACACCCTTTTTTGAAAGGATGATGGATGTGACCCAACTGCAACAGGCCCAGGAGTATTTGGAACGGGAGCCCCTGTGGAACATGGATATGCTGGAACCCCTGCGCCGGGGGATGCTCCGGGTGGAGGCGGTCAGCCCCCGGGGGGTGCTGGTGTACAACGTGCCGGGAGAGCTGCATATGCTGGCTTGCGACACCCGGGAGGAAGCCGAAGCCCTGTGTGCCGGCGTGGAGGAAATGGAGCTGGCCACCGCTCACAGCCTGGGGAGCGCAGCCTTTTTGCAGGAGCGGTACGGCTTTGCCAAGTGCCAGCCCTGCTGCCAGGGGGCCTACTTGAAAAAAGACCCCCTGCCGGTGCCCGGGCCTTGGGAGGTCCGGCAGCTGGGGAGGGAGTTCCTGCCGGTGGTGGTGGAGCACTACCACTCCTACCCCAACCCGAAGTACCTGGGGGAGCGGCTGGACGCCGGTGTGATGCACGGCGCTTTTGAAGGCGAGGAGCTGCTGGGGTTTATCGGGATGCACTCCGAGGGCAGCGTAGGGCTGCTGGAGGTGCTGCCGGCCCACCGCCGCCGGGGGGTGGCCTCCGCGCTGCTGGCCTATATGACCAACTGGTGCCTGGAGAAAGGCTGGACACCCTTTTCCCAGATTTATGAGGGCAACACCGCTTCCGAGGGGCTGCACCAAAAGCTGGGCTGGGAGCTGAGCCGCCAGCAGCTTTTCTGGGTGATGGACGACTAAAAAGGAGGGGAAATCCCCTCCTTTTTTTGATGGCGTTTTGGATTCAGCGGACAATGGCTCTCCGCAGCAGCAGCCAGTCAAACAGGCCAAACAGTGCTGCCAGTGCCAGCAGACTGATGAAACAGTTGGGAACGGAGTTGAAGGCAAAGTCCAGCGCCGGTGCCAGAGTGGCTTGGGCAAAGGCCTGCAGCCGCTCCCCAAAGTATAGTGTGTCCAGGGCGGTGATGGCGGGGATGCCGAAGAGCAGTACCACAGGGACGCCAGCGCCAACCAACACCTTCCCCAGCTTGTTCAGCCGGTAGGACAGCATGACAATGGCATAGCCTGTATTGGCCATGAACAACAACAGGCAGAACCCAAACAGCGCGGACAGGAAAAATCCCTGAACGGGGCTGCCGTAAGCCTGGGGATAGAGCTGCTGGAACAGGGACACGCTGAGCTGGCTGGTGTTGAACAGTTGCCCCACAAGGGAGAGCAGGGAGTGGATGATTTGATCCACCACCCCCATGAACAACGCTGTGACTCCGGCGGTGCAGAGCCGGGTGAAGAACAGCGTTTTGCGGCTGACGCCGTTTTGCAGGGAGAACCGGAAATTCTCCGTGAAGGAGTTGAGTCCTACAATAAAGATAAAAATAGCGGAGGATGAGGTGATCCCCGACATGATCACGTTGTGTTCCTCGGTAGTTGCCCCTGTGGATGTGGAAGCCATCAGGGTGATCACCGAGTAATTGGCCAGCAGCGTCAAGCAGAAAATGCTAAAGTAGTAGATCAGCACTGCCCAGCGCAGGTCGAAAATCTGATAGAGAAAACAGGCTTTGGCTTTCATAAATACTTCCTCACTTTCTGGGTGTGCCGGAAAAGGCGTCTTCCGGGTTGCCGGTCATCAGGATGAACAGTTTTTGCAGGTCCAGCCCGGACAATTCCAGCCCCTGGGGCAGGCCCGCCCGGTCTGGGGTGCCCAGGAGATAGGCACTCTCCAGGCCGCCCAAACAGTCGGCGCCCAGCAGATGCTTGCCCTGGATGTACGTTTCCACCAGGCTGCGGGGCCCGCTGACCGTATACCCCTGGCGCAGCAGCTCTTCACAAGGGCCGTTTTTCAGCACCTGGCCCCGGTGGATGATGACCACGTCTTCCACCAGGGAGGCCACCTCTTCGATCAAGTGGGTGGAGATCACCGCCGTGAAGGGGTGCTCCGTATACCGGGCCAGCAGGGTCTTGTAGAACAGCTCCCGGTGGTTGGCGTCCAGGCCCAGCACCGGTTCGTCCAACAGCACATAGGGTGTGTTTACCGACAGGGCCACGATCAGCTTGAAAATAGAGGTGTACCCGGTGGACAGCTTCGAAACCTTGGCGCCCACGTTCAGTTCAAAAGCGTCTGCCAGGTTCCAGGCAAAGTCCATGTCAAAGTCGGGGTAAAACTGCTTGGTCCACCGGAAAACGTCCTTTACCTTCATGGAATCGGGATAGCAGCTGGGTTCGCTCATCAGGTACATCTTGGAAAGGGCCCGGTCGTTGTTGTGCACCGGTTCCCCGTCCAGGGTGACGCTGCCCCCATTGGGGAAGATCCGGTCGGTGAGGATGTTCAGCAAAGTGGATTTCCCTGCGCCGTTTCGCCCCAGCAGCCCGTAGATCTTGCCCTCCTCCAGGGTGAGGCTCACGTTTTGCAAAGCCTGCACCGGGCCGAAGTTTTTGCTCACCTGGTTGATGACGATGCTCATACAATCTCCTCCTTTTCCTCTTGGGCAAATCCCCGGTCAATGAGCCGTTGAAGCTCTTCCCGAGAAAGCCCCAGGCGTTTGGCCTCTTCGATCATCGAGGCTACAAAATGGTCGTAAAACCCTTCTTTCCGTTTGGCGCGGAGGGCCTCCACCGCACCCTGTGCCACAAACATACCAACTCCCCTTTTCTTGTAGACCACCCCGGCGTCTACCAGCAGGTTGATGCCCTTGAGGGCTGTGGCGGGGTTGATCTTATACAGCACGGAAAACTCTGTGATGGAGGGGATCTGGCTTTCCTCCGGGAAGGCCCCTGAGAGGATGCTGTCCTCCAGCCCTTCAGCGATCTGTTGGAAAATCGGCTTTTCCGAGTTGAAATCCAGTTCCATGGCTGCCTCCTATCTTGATTGGTTAGTTAGTTGAGTAACTAACTACAATGCTATGATACCAGCGCCCTTCCTGGTTGTCAAGGGGTGGGCCGGAAATTTTTTCATGGGGGCTGGGGGAGATTCCCCTTGACGGCAGCCCGGGGAAAGGCTACCATAAAAGAAACGACACCGGGCTGGGATTGCCTGCCCTTTGAGGAGCGGGCTCGGGCGGAGCTTTCCCAGGTGCAGCCCTTTTACCTGTGGGGCGGCATGAACTATGAGTCCATGGCCGGCCTGGACAAGTGGATGATGTCCGTGTTCCGGAAGATGCTGGCGTCCAAGAAAAACCCCACTCAAGAGGACAAGTTGGCCGCCCAGATGGTGGCCACCTCCTTTGACAAAGCAGACCGGAAGTATCTGGCTCCCTTGGAGGAGTACCTCACCCGGTAAAACAACATGAAAAAAAGACCTGCCCCCAAGGGGCAGGTCTTTTGCTTGTAGGGCTTTCAGCCCAGGGTAGCGCTGACCAGGAACGCAATGAGCACCACCACGGCTGCCACCAAAACGCTCAGGGAGCCCAGCAGCCGGCCCCTCATGGGAGGGACCTTCCGAAGCAGCTTTGATTCCTCATAGGCCACTTGGGCAGCAAAGGCCGATTGGGCGGTGGAGTTGGTAGAGGACATATTCATTCCGCTGTTGACCCGGCGGCCGCTGAAAAGCACCAGCAGCCACAGCAGCACCGTGGCAATGAGAAAGCCGAAGGCCAGGTCTTGGAACTGGCCCGCGTTTGCCCGAAAGGCCAGCAGGGCAATGGCGCCCACCTCCAGGCCGCCCACCACCAGTCCGGCAACCAGAATCTTAACAAGTCGTTTCATACAGTGTCCCTCCTTTTTTGGTTTGTGTCCATTGTGTAATTCCATTATAGTGGAAGGGAAAATCCGCTGTCAAGGGAAGCTAGACAGCTGGCCCGAAAATCCCTTTCAACTATAAGAATCCCAGCAAGGCCGGTTTGGTTGCAAGGGATGCACAATTTTTTTCAAAGACCATGCCGGGGGTGAAAAGGGGGAGGGATGATAAAATCCGGTCGTTCCCACTGGATTTCCTTTGGTTTTTTAAAAATTATTGGGAGGAAAGTCTAAAAAACTGAGCGAAACATCTTGTATTTTTCAGTGATGATTGTTATAATTAATAAAAATACCGCTTTCCCTTGCTTGCGGGCGGGAAGGCGGCAGGGAGGTTAGCATTTATGGAAAACCGCACCATGAAGATCCTGTCGCAAAACGGAAGTGTTCCGCTGAAATTGATCTATGGCCATTTTGCCACCAACCATTCCCACATCAACTGCTATTTGGACATGACCACCCTGAAGACCCGCCAAAGCGAGGCGGAATTGGCGGCCCAAGCCCTGGTGCAGCATTATGTGGCCACCACCATCGTGGATACCATCCTGTGTTTGGACGGCACCCAGATCATTGGCGCCTACCTGGCCCAGGAGCTGAACCAAGCCGGGTTTGTCAGCATCAACGCCCACCAGACCATCTATGTGGTCACGCCGGAGTACGATGCCACCAGCCAGCTGATTTTCCGGGACAACCTCCAACCCATGATCCGGGACAAGCACGTGTTGATCCTCACCGCATCGGTGACCACGGGCATCAGCGTGCGCAAGGCCATGGAGTGCGTCCAGTATTACGGCGGTACGGTGGCCGGCGCCTGCGGTATTTTCAGTGCTTGCCCAGAAGTGGACGGCATGAAGATCCAGTCCATTTTCGGGCCGGAGGACATTTCTGGCTATGCCACGTACCCAGTCCACGATTGCCCCCTTTGCAAACAGAAGGCCAAGCTGGAAGCCCTGGTCAACGGCTACGGCTATTCCAAGCTGTAACAGCAGGAAAACGGGATAACAAAAGGCACGCGGGGAAGAGTTCCTGGCGTGCCTTTTCTGTTGGGGCGTTGCCCCCTTTTTAAAATTCCTGTTTCAAGCTGCGGGAGAATAACCCATCCAGGGTTTCCCTGGGGTCGGCCCCCTGATAGAGCACCCGGTCCACCGCTTTGCAGATGGGCAGGGACACCCCCTGTTCTTCTCCCAGTTGGACCAGGGCTTTCACCGTGGCGCAGCCCTCGGCCAGCTCGGTGTAAGCCTCCCCCCGCACAAAGGCCTCCCCATAGCGGCGGTTGTGGCTGTACTGGGAGAACACCGTGGCTTCGTAGTCCCCCAGATGGCACAGGC
>OLSM01002014.1_pt1 | contig 13823 bp, 10 predicted proteins | sample 1672721 | NCBI WGS metagenome assembly OLSM01 (sample SAMEA3136717, study PRJEB25190) | human gut metagenome | reverse complement strand
TTCTGTTTCAGAAGTTTCTTCTGTAACATTTACTTCTTCTGCATCTGTCTGTGTGGCAACAGCCGGAGCTGTATCAGGTGAAGTAAATGCAGCAGCACCTGCTTCACTGACAGTTGCCATTGTCATAATAAGACTCAATGTAACCGCAACTAATCTTCTTTTCACAATAAGTTCCTCCTCTTTTATTCATGTTACTTTATGGTTACTGTTCACTCTGTTTGTGCACAGCAGCTTTCTACTCACCAAGGCCGCTATCAATAGCAGTAACAAGATGATCCAGGGCTTCCTGTTCATCAACACCTTCACAGGTAAGTTCTATCTCATTTCCGCATTTTACGCATGCACCAAGTACACTCAGTACACTCTTTGCATTTGCCATGCCCCCATCGTAGACAAATGTTATCTGTGACTGGTATTTCATTGCCTCATTGCACAAAATCCCCGCAGGTCTCAGATGAAGACCTGTGGGATTTTTAACTGTCACTTTTTTACTGACCATTTCACTGTTCCTCTTATATTGTTACTACCCCTTCTGTAAGTGGAGAATTCTTTTATTCCTTGTTTTCCTTACTGTCATCAACAGCAGTCCCTGATGAAATCACTACTTCCGTAGTCACATCTTCCACTGTCTCATAACCATCCGGCAAGACTATCTCAACCGGGACTTCATAACTTCCTTCTTTTTTGCCATCCAGATCTATAGATGCCTTAATGTCTTTGTCATTATTCAGATCATCCAGATCTTTGTTATCTGATTTGATCCGCACTTCTATCTGCGCAGTCTCAAATGTTACCTGCAGATCTTTCGGTTTATTCTTAACCTCTATATTCTTAGTCGGAAATTCAAACTCTCTGCTTCCGGCCGGAAGAATACTTACAGTTACCCATACATCTTCACTGGAGTCACTGGTAAGTTTCACATTGTCCGGCAGAAGATTCGTAAGACTGATTTTTTTCTCCACATCTTCGGATTCACCGGAAATATCAATACTGTCTTCCGGTATAGTGATCACATTATTATTATCCGCAAGACTTTCAAGACCTTCTGCACTGCCTGCTACACTGATCGTATCCGGCACTGTTCTCACAGCCCCAACCTGATATCCTTCAGCCGGTGTCCCTACATAATCTGCAGATATCTGCACTCCCTGACGGATTTTCCATAATTTTGCAGTCACTGTTACTTTTGCATTATTCTCAATCCGCAATGAATTCATTTCAGAATCGGTAAGTACCTCCTGATTCTTATCAATGATCGTAAGGTTTACATCCTGTGTAAAATCCTCTGTATTCCCATCCAGTTCAATGGAAGCATTTACCTTATCTATTTTATTGATCAGCGTCTTCGGGCCTGTAATCCTTACTTTCTCCGGACTGGCAGTCAGACTTCCTACTTCATAATCTTTGCCCGGTTTCGTATCACCTCTGCTGACATTTACCACAAACTCCTGTGTCTCTTTTTCATCAAGATTTACACTGAGATTCTGAGGAGTAACTTTGATATCACTGGGAGATACCCCCGGTACAGAACAGGTAACGGTAATAGGAACCATAACCGGATTTGTATCCAGGCTTACCGCCTGCTGAAGATCAGCTACCGCAGAGATGTCTGTGACTTTGATCTTGTCTCTGATCTTCTTGGTTGCAGTGATCGCAACTTTTATGGAATCCTGGTTCTGTTCCGGCATACACATCTTACCGATGGTATCTGAAGATTCCACATATTCCTTGTTGATCAGTTCCACATCATTGAGCGTATAGTAATTGGTTCCTGTCGGATTATCTATATTTACAACGATCAGCCATAGCACAACAGCTATTGCGACAGACATGATTTTCAGAGGTATATTATCTGTTATTTTTCGCTTCTTCATGCTTCACTCTTCCTTTCAGTAAATGGCGAAGTTTGCTGTTGTCTACAACCTGCTTATTCTGCGCTCTGACCAGAATTTCTCTGAGTTTTGCACTGTTTACACCTCTGGTCAGCTTTCCTCCCTGCGCTACAGATACCTGACCGGTTTCCTCTGATACAATGATCGTAACAGAATCTGTCTGCTCACTGATCCCCACACCTGCCCTGTGCCGCGTTCCAAGCTGTTTGCTCAGTTCCATATTATCAGACAGTGGAAGATAGCATGTTGCAGCCACAATCCTGTTCTCTCTTACAATAACAGCTCCGTCATGAAGTGGTGTGTTATGTTCAAATATATTGATCAGAAGCTGACTGGTAAGGATTGCATCCAGATTAATACCTGTTCTTATATAATCGGTCAGCAGCTCATTCTGCTCAATTACGATCAGCGCTCCGGTCTTAACTTCTCCCATATCAAAACATGCTTTGACCAGCTCACTGATGGTTTTATCCGTAAATCTTTCCTTCACCTCTTTACCTGCATCAAAAGGTATCAGTGAAGCCATGATCCGCTTTTGTCCAAGCTGTTCCAGAACTTTTCTGAGCTCCGGCTGAAAAATAACGATCACACCTACGATCAGTGTACTTGCCAGATTTGAAAAAATCCACAGAATCGTATTCATCCTGAAAATATATGCGATCAGAATGAAGAGGAGAACGACCAGTATTCCTTTCAGAAGTGTATATGCATGAGTATATTTGATCCATACCATGAACTGATATACAAAAAAAGCGATCAGTGCAATCTGTATGATATCTATAATCCCAATCTTAGGAAATGCCAGTCTTGATAATGTCTCTATCAAATTTCCTGAAAATTCCTGCATATGGCTCTCCTTTCCTTATCATTTTTATATATCTTATCGTTGAAAATGTTTTCAGTGGATTTTGTGTTACTGTTCACTCCGTTCACAGTAACGTAGCCAAAATTCATTCCAGATTGCCTGCGGCAATGGAATTTTGGCTCGTATGTCTCATCGTTACCGGAAACTGCTTTTTACAGATTTTTTAATGATTCTTCCAGTTTCTTCTCAAAATCCACGCTGTCAATATCTTTCTTTCTCTCTACAGGTGCTGCAGCCTCATCTGTCGTCACTGCTTTCTCATCACCATGAAAAATAGGATTCGCATAAGAAACAACGTTATCCTGTGCCGGTCTTTCATCCTTTGCGAAACTTCCGTTAATCTTCTTTATACTTCTTTCAGATGTTGTGACACAGGCTTTCGGCACTGCTTTTACATAATAATAATATTCATCATCCTCATATTCCAGTCTCTCGGTACGGGTATAGTCACCACCAAATACAAAGAATTCAAGAAGTAATCCTATCACCACAGAGATCACTGTATAAATGATCAGCGTAACAACATCAATATCCAGTCTAAAATAAAATCCACCTGCAATAATCATCAGAACATACACAACTCCACCTGCAATAATGGCAATTCTCCATGCATAGTCAAAAGAGCGGGTACGTATCAGATTCACCAGCAGAATCACTGCGATAAAGGCAATCACTGTGATCCACATTCCCCAGTTCTGCACGATTCCATCTGTCAGAAGTTTTAATTTGTCAGCTATGGCAACATCCGGGTTTTCCAGAAGTTTATGCTGTACACGTATAAAACGGATAAAATAGTAAATAATCACTCCGCAGCCTGCAGGAAGTGCAGAAAACGCATTGCACAAAAGTCCGCTTCCGATAGGAAGAAGCGTCGGAACACTGAACCCAAAGGAAAGCGGTGTAAATACAAGTACTAAATTATTGTCTGAACTGAATCTCAGGAAGAGAATTGCCATAAACAGGATCAGCACAAGCATAAAACCTGCAACTTCTATCCCCAGTGCATAACCATGTGCGACCATCAGGGCAAATCCTACAAAAATCATTACACCTGAAGGAAGAATGGAACAGATCAGTGCAAGGATCAGAACAATAAATATATTATCGATCTGCTTCATATATCCCATATTGGTATTGATCCATATGAAATAAACCATTGCCAGAACGAAACGTAAGACAGGCAGGATATAAATCTCATACTGGCTGTATAAATTCTTTATTCGCTGTTTTAATTCGAGTAATGCTGTCATTTTTTATATCCTCCTGTAACTCCTCTGGCTGAAGATTTTTTATCTTCGCGACCGTAGATTTTACTTAATTGTGTAAGTTCTTCATAATAATTTTTCACACTTTTCTTTGCTTTATGGTATTTCACCGTATATTGGATATATGTCAGGACAGAAAACAGTACCAGCACTGCCACATACCCCAGAATAACTTCCACGCCCAGTGAAACAAGGTTCATCTTATGAACATTATCTATCAGATATTCAGCAAAATATGCTGCGATACCGGCCAGAATCAGGCAATACCCAATCGTAACAAGGAAAAAATTCTTAATCATGGCAAGTCCGATATAATCACTACGGTAGTACCTGCTGACCGGAAGATATTTCTTTCCTTCACCCTGTTCATACATGGCAAGTTTATTCATGATTTTTATCTTCTCTTCATTTAACATAAATTACTCCTTACTGTATGCTTTTCCTTTTGCTATAATCCGCTATTACTGTTCACTCTGTTCTCAGCAACAACCTGATATCATCCATATAATCATACAGATTAATTGTAACATATATCATTATGTATGAAAAGTGTTTTTTCTTATCTCCTGCCTATGCAAACCGTAAGAAAATAAACATTTCCGGCACCTTTTCTCTTCAGGCATCCGGCCATTGCATCGATCGTACTTCCTGTTGTATACACATCATCTATCACCAGGATATTCTTTCCCCTGACATCCCCGGTCACGCAGAACGCTTTTTCCAGGTTTTTTCTTCTCTGCAAAGCATTCAGTTTTTTCTGCGACTTTGTCTTTAAAACTTTCTGCACAATATTGACATCTGTGGAAATCCCGGTATAATGACCGAGTTTCTCCGCCAGATATGCAGCCTGATTAAAACCTCTCTGCCGCTCCTTCGACCTGTGTACCGGAACCGGCACGATCAGATCCGGCTTCCATTCCCGCAATTCTTTCTGTGCATATCGATACATTGCTCTGGCATAAAAATCACCGTATTCTCTGCATCCATAGTACTTATATCTGGTAACAGATCTTCTCATTATGCCATCATAGACAAAAATACCTCTTCCCTGTTCATACATATGCCTGTGTTTCTGACAGTCTCTGCAGTATTCCCCTGTTTCTATGGGTTTTCCACATTTATAACATCTGGGATGACCAATCGGACGAAGTTCTTTCTCGCATTCCGGACAGATCATCCTTCGCTGATCTGCCAGTATTTTCTGACAGACCGGACAGCATCTCGGGTAAAAAATGTCAGCAACCATGTTCAGAAACCGTTTCATTTCCATTTCCTTCCACTATTTTACTCTTTGTTTTGCTATCCTCTGTATTTCTGTTTTTCTCATATTATCGGAATAAATTTTTTCTGTTATTATTCAGTCATCAGATCACAGTCTGCAATATCATTCTTCACCATCTGTATTATTATCCCCTGTAGTCTCACTCAGTTCTCTGATTCGTTCATCCAGTGCACTGTATCTCTTCTGCTGTTTTTCATTGCGTATCATCTCTGCAAAGGTCTCCTCGTTTCCCACAACCGTCACACATTTTCTTGCTCTGGTAACTGCGGTATAAAGAAGGTTCCTGTTTAAAAGCATCTGTGGTCCGGAAAGCAATGGAAGTATGACTGCCGGATACTCAGATCCCTGAGACTTGTGGATTGTAATAGCATATGCAAGTTCCAGTTCCTCCAGCTGTTTGAACGAGTACATTGCAAAACGTCCATCCTCAAATTCCACTTCTGCTGTCTCAGCAAATTCATTGATTTCCCTGAGGATTCCGGTGTCTCCGTTAAATACTCCCACGCCTTTCTCAATGACAACCCCATATCGTCCCCGGATTTCCCATTCCATCTGATAATTATTTCTGATCTGCATGACCTTGTCCCCTGTGCGGAACAGCCGGTCTCCAACCGCCCTCTCGGATTTCCCGTCTTCCGGCGGATTCAGGTATCTCTGCAGGATCTGATTCAGCCGCTCTACTCCCAGAAGTCCCTTTCTCATAGGTGTCAGTACCTGTATCTCAAAGGGTTTGGCATCTACATAGCGCGGCAGTTTCTCCTGGATCAGCGCGATCACTACTCTTATAATGATATCTGCATCATATCTCTTCAGAAAAAAGAAATCCCTGCTCTTATTATTGATCTGAACCTGTTCTCCCTTATTTATCTTATGAGCATTTACAACAATATCACTCTCTGATGCCTGTCTGAATATCTTAATCAGTTCCACTACAGGGAAACATCTGCTTCGGATAATATCTCTCAGCACATTGCCCGGGCCTACACTCGGAAGCTGATTCTCATCCCCCACAAGGATCAGTCTGGTTCCTGCTACCACTGCAAGAAGAAGAGAATGCATCAGATGAATATCCACCATAGACATTTCATCAATAATGATCACATCTGCCTCCAGCGGATTCTGTGCATTCCTCTCGAATTTAGCTGAATGCCCGTCCCTCTCTTCCTCCGGCATTCCATTCAGTTCCAGCAGACGGTGAATTGTCTGCGCCTCATATCCGGTAGTCTCTGTCATTCTCTTTGCAGCACGTCCGGTAGGTGCAGCCAGCCGAATCTCCGCACCTTCTCCCTCAAAAAAGCGGATGATCGCATTGATCGTTGTCGTTTTACCTGTACCGGGGCCTCCTGTAAGAATAAAGAGTCCATGATCCGCTGCTTCAGTGATTGCTCTCTTCTGCATTTCATCCAGAACAGTTCCTGTCTCTTTCTCGATCAGCTCAATTCTGTGCCTGACAAGCTCTTTATCCTCAGGACACACAATATTCAGTTCATTAAGCATCCTGGCAGTGTTCAGTTCCAGATAATAATACTGTGCCGGATAAACGATAGTTTCTCCGCTTTTTTCTTTCAGCACCAGCTTCCTGTCAATAACCATATCCATAAGGTGTTTCTCCATATAGGATTCATCCACTCCCAGAAGTCTGGCACATCTTGTAAATAACTGTTCCCTCGGAAGATAAGTATGTCCTTCTCCCGAAGCCTGCAGAAGAGTATACAGCATTCCGCTGCGGATTCTGTAATCTGAGTCTGCGTGAATACCGACTCTGGCAGCAATCTCATCAGCAATCTTAAATCCCACACCGGAAATATCTTCCGCAAGTCTGTAAGGATTCTCCTGAAGGATCGTATAGACAGATTCCTTATATTTCTGATAAATCTTTGCGCCCAGGTTCAGGGAAATCCCATATTTCTGCAGAAAGATCATTACTTTTCGCATCTCTGCCTTCTCACTTACCTGCGCAGCGATCTCCCGGGCTTTTTTCTCACTGATCCCCTTTACCTCTGCAAGCCGCTCCGGCTCTTCTTCTACGATACGGAGTGTGTCATCTCCAAACTTCCGCACGATCCTGGCAGCCAGTGCAGCACCGATTCCCCTGATGGCGCCCGAACCCAGATAACGTTCTATTCCATATGTATCCTCCGGCATCTTCTCTGTAAAAGAACTGATCTGAAACTGTTTGCCATATACCGGATGATGAATATATACTCCGGTTGCTTCAATAGATGCCCCCTGTGTGATCGCAGGGAAACTTCCCACGCAGGTCAGCTCTTCCTCTTTTTTTGTACCTTTCAGTACCATAACTGTATATCCGTTATCTTCATTTCTGAAAATAACATGATCTATGTATCCTGTGACAGTTTCACTCATGTGCTTTTCTCCACACCTCCTGCTTCTTTGATCCTCTGACAACGCAAAAAGGCACTGCACTGTGCAGTACCTCCTGCTTTATCCGTCAAAACGTGCCATTACCTCTGCATACTTACCGGTTCCCACTGCGACCACGCTCATTGCATCCTGCACAGTCAGTGTACTTACTCCGGTTCTCTGCTCGATCAGTGTATCCATCCCATGAAGAAGGGCACCGCCGCCTGTAAGTACGATTCCTCTGTCTACAATATCCGCAGCCAGTTCCGGCGGTGTCTTTTCCAGAATTCCATGAACAGTCTCCACAATCTGGCTTGTAGCATCCTTTAACGCCACACGTATTTCTTCTGAGGTAAGTGTCACTGTCTTCGGCAGACCGGTGATCACATTTCTCCCCTTTACTTCCATTGTTCTCGGATTTGATTCCTCTATAGCCGTACCAATCTGAATTTTGATCTTCTCTGCCATATCTTCTCCGATAAAAAGTCCATGATTCTTTCTCACATAGTTCAGTATAGCCTGATTAAACGTGTCCCCTGCAACTTTCACAGAAGCGGAAACCACAACCCCCGCAAGAGAGATAACCGCAACATCCGAAGTTCCAGCTCCAATGTCTACGACCAGATTTCCAAAGGGCTTGGTCACATCCACCCCGGCTCCGATTGCCGCAGCTATAGGTTCCTCCACCATATAGACATCTCTGGCACCAGCCTGATAGGTTGCTTCCTCCACTGCCTTTTTCTCAATCTCTGTAATTCCACTGGGAACACAGATACTGATCCTGGGCTTGCGGAAAGCTCTTCTTCCTATTGCTCTGGATATAAAGTATTTCAACATCTTCTCTGTAACTGTATAATCAACGATCACGCCCTGTCTGATGGGACGGATGATCTCCATATCTGAAGTAATGCGCCCTTCCATCAGACGGGCTTCTTCACCGATCGCACGTATCTTCTCTGTATTTTTATCATAAACTACGATCGAAGGCTCATTTAGCACAAGCCCCTTTCCTGTAGAATAAGCCAGACTGTTCCTGGTTCCCAGGTCAATTCCAATATCACTTGTCGGCATGGAAATCCCCTTTCTGTTCTTACGTTCTCCTCATCCCCTTCAACTGATCATTACTTTTTACAGTCTCTACCGGGGACTTATCCGGTTTAGTTATAACAACTCCATAAAATAATGCGATCAAAACAGTCCAACAGGGCTTCACATCCTGATAAGCCGGATCAAAATATATTATTTACGAGAATTGCTATAAATAATCTCTTCTATTATATACAACTTCCATTTAAAAAGAAAGTCCTGCAATATGATTTCAAGATTATTTCAGATATTTCTTTACATATTTTCCGGTATAGGAAACCGGTGACTGTGCCACTTCCTCAGGAGTTCCCTGAGCAACTACGGTACCTCCTTTGTCTCCGCCCTCCGGTCCGATATCAATGATATAATCTGCGGTCTTAATCACATCCAGATTATGCTCGATCACAACTACTGTATTACCGCCCTCCGATAATCGTTTCAGAATCTCCACCAGCTTATGCACATCCGCAAAATGCAGACCTGTGGTAGGCTCATCCAGAATGTAGATAGTCTTACCTGTGCTGCGCTTGCTCAGCTCTGTGGCAAGCTTGATCCTCTGTGCCTCTCCTCCGGAAAGCTCTGTGGACGGCTGTCCCAGCCGGATATAGGAAAGTCCTACATCATAAAGAGTCTGTATCTTTCTTTTAATAGAAGGAACATTCTCAAAAAAAGTCAGTGCTTCCTCCACCGTCATATTCAGCACATCGTAAATATTCTTATCCTTATACTTTACTTCCAGGGTTTCTCTGTTATATCTCTTACCTTTGCAGACCTCGCATGGTACATATACGTCCGGAAGGAAATGCATCTCAATTTTGATAATACCGTCACCGCTGCATGCCTCACATCTTCCGCCCTTTACATTAAAACTGAATCGTCCTTTCTTATATCCTTTTGCCTTGGCATCTGCTGTTGCTGCAAAAAGATCTCTGATCTGGTCAAATACCCCGGTATAAGTCGCAGGATTGGAACGTGGAGTACGGCCAATAGGTGACTGGTCAATATTGATAACTTTATCCAGTTGGTCTGTTCCCAGAATATCCTTATGTTTTCCCGGAATCACTCTTGCCCGGTTCAGATCTCTTGCCAGGCGTTTATAAAGAATCTCATTGATCAGAGAGCTCTTACCTGAACCCGAAACTCCTGTGATACAGGTCATGATCCCAAGAGGTATCTTCACATCGATATTCTTGAGATTATTCTCTGCCGCCCCCTTGACAGTAAGAAAACCGGTTGGCTTCCGTCTCTCCGAAGGTACCGGGATTTTTAATTTTCCGCTCAGATAAGCTCCTGTGATGGAATCCTCGTTCTTCATCAAATCCTCTGCAGTTCCCATGGCAACCAGTTGTCCGCCATGCTCCCCTGCACCGGGACCTATATCTACAATACAGTCTGCGGCACGCATGGTATCTTCATCATGCTCCACAACGATCAGGCTGTTTCCAAGATCACGCAGTTTCATCAGAGAACCAAGAAGTCTGTCATTATCTCTCTGGTGAAGTCCGATACTCGGTTCATCCAGAATATAGGCAACTCCTACCAGCCCGGAACCAATCTGGGTAGCCAGACGGATTCTCTGCGCCTCGCCGCCGGAAAGAGTTCCTGTCGCACGTCCCAATGAAAGATAATCCAGTCCTACATCTGACAGGAAACTTACCCTTGCCCTGATTTCCTTCAGAATCTGTCTGCCGATAAGCTGTTGCTGCTCGGAGAGCTGCATATCCGCCAGAAAGGCTTTCAGCTTCTCTATGGAAAGATTGGTGACCTCATAAATATTCTTATCCGCCACAGTCACAGCCAGTGATTCCTTCTTCAGTCTCTGACCTTTACAGGTTTTACATGGAGTAATGCGCATGAAAGATTCATACTCCTGCTTCATGGCATCAGAGCCTGTCTCTCTGTAACGCTGCTCCACATTTCGGATCAGCCCCGGAAACGCCACATCGTAAACGCCCTCTCCGCGCTGCCCTTTATAGTAAACCTTTACAGAATGTCCATTAGTTCCGTTGATCAGAATGTCCTGTATCTTCTCCGGATACTCCTCAAAAGGTGTTGCCAGGCTGAAATCATATTCTCTGGCAAGAGCATCCAGGATTGCCCTGGAAAAACTTCCCTCATTTGTGCAGGACTGCCATCCTGTGACCACAATGGCATCATCCAGGATACTCAGAGATCTATCCGGGATCATCAGATCAATATCAAATTCCATTTTATACCCAAGTCCCAGACAGTCCGGACAGGCGCCAAAAGGATTATTGAAAGAAAAGCTTCTCGGTTCGATCTCATCTACACTGATACCACAGTCAGGACAGGAGAAACTCTGGCTGAAATTGTGAATATTTCCATCCATAGTATCTACCATCAGAAGGCCCTCTGCCAGATCCAGCACTGTCTCAATGGAATCTGAGAGTCTTTTCTCAATCCCGGGCTTCACGATCAGACGGTCTACCACAATCTCTATATTATGCTTGATATTCTTGTCCAGACTGATCTCCTCGGAAAGCTCATACAGGTTTCCGTCAATCTGCACACGTACATATCCGCTTCTCTTTGCCTGCTCCAGAAGCTTTGCATGAGTTCCCTTGCGCCCCCGCACAACAGGCGCCAGAAGCTGGATCTTCGTTCTCTCCGGAAAAGACATGATACTGTCTACCATCTGGTCAACTGTCTGCTTCTTAATCTCTCTTCCGCACTTCGGACAATGAGGGATTCCCACTCTGGCATACAGAAGTCGGAAATAATCATAGATTTCTGTCACTGTTCCTACTGTGGAACGGGGATTGCGGTTGGTAGATTTCTGATCAATGGAAATGGCCGGCGGCAGACCTTCGATGCTCTCCACATCCGGCTTCTCCATCTGTCCCAGGAACTGTCTTGCATAGGAAGAGAGAGATTCCATATAACGGCGCTGTCCCTCTGCATAGATGGTATCAAAAGCCAGTGAAGATTTACCGGAGCCACTCAGTCCTGTAAATACCACAAACTTGTCTCTGGGAATATCCACACTTAAATTCTTAAGATTATTAACATTGGCACCTCTGATCCTGATAAAGTGCTTCTTCGTTGTATCTGCTGCCATTGTGGGCCTCCTGTTTCTCATTTATAAATAATAACTGTTTCTTACCTTGACAGTTACACCTTTTTCGTATGTTATGATATTCATGGATTGTGCGCAGTTTCGCTGCCCCGCAATCCTCATGGCATCAGTATAATACAGGAACATTTGTTCGTCAAGGCGTTTACGGCAAAAAATCCGCCATAACGGAATTGCTTACATGAATTCCCTCTCTGCTCAGAAAAATCCTTCCGTTTTCTTCCAAAAGCAGTCCCATTGACTTATATTTTCTTAGAACATCCCCGTATATTGCATCTATTTCACTGCCAAACTGCCGCTCAAACTCAGCTTTTGAGATTCCTCTGGTCATACGAAGTCCCAGAAACATGAACTCCGCCATCTCATCCTCTCTGGTGAGGGGCGGCTCTTTTTCTCTTATTTTTTCCGGAGTTCTACTGTTTTCCAGATATTTTTTCATATCCTGTGTATTGGCAAAACGTTCCTTTCCATAAAGAGAGGAAGCTCCCAGGCCAAACCCCAGATAATCCTGTCGGATCCAATAGCCCACGTTATGCCTGCATTCTCTGCCTTTCTTTGCGTAATTGGAAATCTCATACTGCTCAAAGCCATATTCTCTCAGAATCTGTGCTGTTGCCTCATACATATTGTACTCCGCATCTTCATCCGGCAAATTCAGCGTCCGCGATGCAAAAGGTGTGCCCTCCTCAATGATCAGGCTGTATGCGGAAATATGTTCCGGATCCAGCCCTGCAACAGTGCGAAGATTGTGGATCCATCCTTCATAAGTCTGATCCGGGATCGCACTCATCAGATCAATATTGATATTATCGAACCCTGCCTCTCTTGCACTTCTGTAAGTCTCCAGAAACTGCTCATAATTGTGGATTCTTCCAAGGATCTTCAGTTCTCTGTCATCCGGCGACTGTAAACCTATGCTCAGGCGGTTGATTCCATATGTTCTGTATGCCTGCAGTTTGTTTCTGTCTGCAGTCCCCGGGTTTACTTCTATGGTGATCTCAGCATGATCCGCAATCTGAAATTTTCGTCTTATATGATTTAAAATTTCTCCTATGAATCTCTCATCCAAAACAGAAGGAGTGCCCCCTCCAATAAATACAGAGGATACACTCCTTCCTTTTCCTTCTTCTGCTGCATTGATTTCTTCAAGCAGAGCCTCTACATAATCAGCCTGCTCCTTTGGACCTGACGGACCGGAAAGGAAATCACAGTAATCACATTTTTTTATGCAAAATGGAATGTGGACATAGATTTCCATGGGAGAATCTGTGATATTCCTTCTCTCCATTGTAATCTGCTCCTGTTATGACCTGTTTTCTATTCCTCAGTATCTGATGTACTGCTGTCTTGCTCATTGTTATCTGCTGAGTCGACACTGTTATCTGTACTGTCAGCATCACTTTGGCTGTCTGAACTTTCTGCAGATGAGATACCTGCTGCATCCTGCTCTGCCAGATACGTATTTACCATTGTCAGATTACCATTGGTGGTAACTGCTGCGGAAGCTACCTGATCCGGTGCCGGAGTGGGACTTGTCTCTTCCGGCGCAACACTGATCTGGATCACTTTGGAGGACGCTTCATCTACCTCCCTGGTTTTTCCACATCCGGAGACAGAAATTCCAAGCAATAACATACATAGTATAACTGTTTTTCGCTTAATCATTTTCTTCAATATTTTAACCTTCTGTTGAGATGAGCACTATTCACAGATAACTGTTCAGTACCTTCACAGTTATGTGGACAGCAGGCTGCCGAATAGTTACCATTCATACTTTATTTATCATCCAGTTTCAATACACTCATAAATGCTTTCTGCGGAATCTCCACATTGCCTACCTGACGCATACGTTTCTTACCTTCCTTCTGTTTCTCCAGAAGTTTCTTCTTACGGGAAATATCACCGCCGTAACATTTGGCAAGTACATCCTTACGCATGGCTCTGACTGTCTCTCTGGCAATAATCTTGCTTCCGA
>OLSM01002007.1_pt1 | contig 13882 bp, 13 predicted proteins | sample 1672721 | NCBI WGS metagenome assembly OLSM01 (sample SAMEA3136717, study PRJEB25190) | human gut metagenome | reverse complement strand
CGATATTGCCGTGAAGAGAACAAATTCCGTGCCAAACAGAATCTATCTCGGCCACAAGCCCGCCGCTGAGCACAATATCTCCCTGTGCACAAACAGCCGGCATCATATCTCCCCCACCCGACTGTTCGGTGACAGCTTTCAAGCTGCCGGGCCAGGATATCGCAGGCCTCATAAAGCTTCGTCGACTTTCCACTCTGGCCGGAAATGATCAGAGGGGTTCTCGCCTCATCGACCAGCACTGAGTCCACCTCGTCGATTATGGCGAAATGAAGGCCTCTCTGGACCAGCTGTTCTTTATAGATCACCATATTGTCTCTAAGATAATCAAATCCCAGCTCATTGTTTGTCACATAAGTAATGTCACAGTCATAAGCCGCGCGGCGTTCTTTATTGTCCATGCCGTTTAAAACGACACCAACAGTCAGGCCCAGGAACTCATGGACCTTCCCCATCCATTCCGCGTCACGCTTTGCCAGATAGTCGTTGACCGTAACGATATTTACACCCTTTTCTTCCAGAGCGTTTAAGTATGCCGGCAGAGTAGATACAAGCGTCTTTCCTTCTCCGGTCTTCATCTCGGCGATGCGTCCCTGATGCAGCACGATACCGCCCAGAATCTGCACATGGTAGGGCCGCTCGCCCAGCACCCGGGCATCCGCCTCCCGGATGGCGGCAAAGGCCTCCGGAAGCAAATCATCGAGGGTTTCGCCTTTTTCCAGCCGCGCCTTAAACTCAGCGGTTTTGCCCCGCAGCTCCTCATCGCTCAGGCGGCGATAGGGCTCGTCCAGGGCCTCCACCTGCTGGGCAATTTTTTCCAGCTTCTTGATGGCGGCGTCTGAACCGCCGCCCAACATCTTCTTAATAAATTCCAGCATGCCGTTCTCCTTTACATTACGCAGGGTGCGCACGATTTTTGCACACGCGGTATATTATAGCATGCGCAAGGCCCTCCTGGCAAGGATTCCAGGGCCTTGGGACAAAAGTCGCGGGAATTCGTCATGGAGCCCGGCCGTCACCGCCGCCGCTCACAAGGACAAGCCCGCTTTTTGCCCCACCCAATGGCGCAAAAGCGGGCTTGCCGGCCATGAAATCCTACCGGATCAAATAGCAATAGTCCAGAATCACCTGTTGTTTTTCATCTGGCGCAGTATACCGGGGACACACGCAGTTTTCAAAGGACCAGGTCATTCCCGCGCTGTCCTGCCAGGGTTCCATGCCGTGCTCCGCCAGCGCCTGCCGGCATCTGCTGGTATCATGCACCTCCGGCACTTTCCCCTGAAGCCAGCAAACGCCCAGCGGGCTTTGGGGAAAATCCACGGAGGCAAAGGTTTGCGGGACCGCGGTACCGGCCGGTGCAAACATGCCGATCCAGTATTCCGCCAGCTCACCGTCCCTGCGGCGTTCCAGCCCCACGTATCCGCCACCGTTCTCCCAAAGCTGGGTGATATTCTCCACGCCGCCCATGTTTTCCTCAAGGATGTCAAACCAGCCATGGGCAAACCACTCGTCCCAGTGCCCGAATTTCTTGTATTTCTTTCCGATAAAGCGTACAGGTGGCAGGTTTTCCCGAACCACCCGAATGATCTTCGCCATAGGCCCTCCTCCTGCGTGGATCAAAACAAGGGAAAGGCGATTGCTCGTCTTTCCCTTGTAAGCGCATATTGCTTTATTTGCGGCTGGAATAGTTGGGGGCTTCCTTGGTGATGGTGATGTCGTGGGGATGGCTTTCCACCAGGCCCGCGCCGGTAATGCGGATGAATTCGCCGTTTTTACGCAGATCCTCCACATTGGGCGCGCCACAGTAGCCCATGCCGGCACGCAGACCGCCCATCATCTGGTATACGGTCTCGGAAACCGGTCCCTTGTAGGGCACGCGGCCTTCCACGCCTTCGGGCACCAGCTTCTTGGCGTCCTCCTGGAAGTAGCGGTCCTTGCTGCCATCCGCCATGGCCGCCAAGGAACCCATGCCGCGGTAGACCTTGAAGGAGCGGCCCTGATACAGCTCCACGTCCCCAGGGGCTTCCTCGGTACCAGCCAGCAGGCTGCCCAGCATCACGCAGGCCGCGCCCGCCGCCAGCGCCTTGGTGATATCGCCGGAATACTTGATGCCGCCGTCGCCGATGACCTTGATGCCGTACTTATCGGCTTCCTCCGCGCAGTCCGCAATCGCGGTAATCTGCGGTACGCCGATACCGGCCACCACGCGGGTGGTGCAGATGGAGCCCGGGCCAATACCCACCTTCACGCAGTCCACACCGGCGCTGATCAGGTCGTGCGTGGCGCCAGCGGTGGCCACGTTGCCCGCAAAGAGCTGGATGTCCGGGAAGCGCTTGCGGATGGCTTCCACCTGATGGAGCACGCCCACGGAATGACCGTGCGCCGTGTCGATGGAGATCACGTCCACTTTGGCCTCAATCAGCGCCTCAATGCGCTCGAACACGTCGTGGGCTACGCCCACCGCCGCGCCGCAGAGCAAACGGCCCTTGGCATCCTTGGCGCTGTTGGGATATTTGGTGTTTTTCTCAATATCCTTAATGGTGATCAGGCCGCGCAGGTTATAGTCCTCATCCACGATGGGGAGCTTTTCAATGCGATGGGCGGCCAGGATCTTCTTGGCTTCCTCCAGGGTGGTGCCCACGGGAGCGGTAACCAGGTTTTTGGTGGTCATTACCTCGCCGATGGGACGGGTATAGTCCTGCTCAAAGCGCAGGTCCCGGTTGGTCAGGATGCCAACCAGCTTGCCATTGCGGGTGATGGGCACGCCGCTGATGCGGTAGCGGGCCATAAGATTTTCCGCATCCTGAATCAAATGCTCCGGAGAGAGGAAGAAGGGGTCCGTAATAACGCCGTGTTCCGACCGCTTTACCTTGTCCACCTGGGCTGCCTGCTCGGCAATGGACATATTCTTGTGGATAATGCCCAGGCCACCTTCCCGCGCCATGGCTATAGCCATGCGGGCATCGGTAACCGTGTCCATGGCGGCGGACATCAGGGGAATATTCAATTTAATTTTGTCCGTAAGCTGTGTAGACAGGTCAACATTCTTGGGCAGCACTTCGCTGCGATGGGGTACCAACAGTACGTCGTCAAAGGTAAGACCTTCCCGAACAACCTTCTGAAGCATGGGCGACCTCCTCCTCAACCATTCGTCCTGAAACTTGGATTGTCCGCCATTTTATCAAATTCGACATGGAAAGTCAATGCCGTATTCGGGCAAATTCGTCCCGTTTCTGGCACATTTGGGATTTTTCAACCGGTTGCGCCGGGAGGCGAATGCATGTATAATGAAGGCATCCCCTGATTGTTTTCCGGAAAGGAGAAAGTTTGTCGTCTATGGAGAAGAAGAGGCTTCCGCGCCGTCCATTGTACTGGCTGCTGCCCTTGCTTTTTGCCTTGCCCCTGCTGGCAGGGGGCGCCTATGCGGCGTATCGCTACCTGCCAAAGCTGGAACCGTTGATGCAGGTTGCCCTGAAGGTGGTGGTCATTCCGTGAAAACCCGCATTCCCGGCATGCCCGGTCCCCTTGCGCACTGCTTGTGCGTGGTGTTGTGCCTGGGGCTGACGGTGCTGCTCACCCTGATGGGCGTTGCCTTTCCCACCGTTCGCCTGCTGACGGATCAAGGGTTGCACCTGTCCATCGCCCAGGCAGATGCCGTCATCGACGCGCAGTATGCCCGCATTGGTGAGGCGGTGGACGCTCTGGCCCAGAAATATCCCTTTGAGCCAAAAACCGTCATGGATTTTGTGACCCGGGACCGCCTTGAGGACTTCAACGCCCAGGTGGTCCACTGGTGGATGGGCCTGCTGCAGGCCGACCCGGTTTTAACCGCTCCCAGCTATGACGTGGAAGGATTATTGGACGCAGTCAAGGCCGACGAAACCTTCCGCGCGGGGGTGCCGGAAAGCAGCTGGACTGCCACCGCCCGGGACAAGATTGTCCAAGGGGTGCAGGACATTGTCGTCCAGGCGGTAACCCCCCTGCGGCTGTCGCTCCTGTCCCTGGGGCTTGGCAAGGCCCTGTCCATGGCGGATGTTCCCACCCTGCGCGGCTACCTGCCCTATCTGCCCTGGGCGCTGCTGGCAGCCTGCGTGCTGTTGGCGGGGTTGCTGCTGCTGTGCACCCATAAGCGCATGATCAAGGGCGTACTGTATATTGGCAGCGCCTGTGGCGCGGCGGGCATCTGCCTGGGCGTAATCATGGGCGCGGTTGCGTATCTGGACCTGCCCGGGCGCTTGGCCGCCGCCTCTGCGCTGCTGTCCATGCAGCTGCGCCTGCTGCTTCAAAGCCTGGCGCTGCCCATGGGCCTTACGGCATTGGGGCTGCTGGTGCTGGGGCTGATGCTCATTGGTATACATCAACACCGGATGAACCGGCTCCGGCTTTCCGTCATGGAAGGGAGCAGCTATGGAGCGTAAGACCACAACCTACACCATCACCTCCACGCGGGTGAGCCGCACCGTTACCTTTGCGGTGGCGGCGGATCTGCATAACGGCCCCTACGAGGATGTGCTGGACACGTTCCGCCAGGTGGACGCGGTGCTGGTACCTGGGGATTTGCTCAACCGGCACCGCCTGGGCTGGGAGCAGGCCAGCCGCTTTCTGGAGGAAGTGCCCCGCATCTGCCCGGTTTTTTATTCTCTGGGCAATCATGAGCGGAGGTATCCCGTGCTGCCCTGCTGGCTGGAAATGGTGGAATGCAGCGGCGTAACCCTGCTGGATAACACCACGGTGCAGTTCGGGGACATTGCCCTGGGCGGCCTGAGTTCCGTTTCCCGCAGGGAGACGCCCGACCGTCGCGTACTGGCCGAGCTGTCCACCATGCCCGGTTTCCGGCTGCTGCTGTGCCATCATCCGGAATACTATGCTCCCCATGTGGCGGACTTCGACATTGACCTCACCGTCGCGGGGCATGCCCATGGCGGGCAGGTGCAGCTGTTCGGGCACGGGCTGTACGCCCCCAATCAGGGCCTGTTGCCCAAGCTGACCAACGGATTTTATTTCCACGACCGCTTGCTGGTCAGCCGCGGTATGACCAATTCCGCAGCGGCCCCACGCATCGCCAATCCCTGCGAACTGCTGATTCTGAAAATTCAGCCTGCCGTCGCATGTTCCCTGCGCGGCAAGCCGGCAACGCCGCATACCTCTTATTGACTGAAAGGAGTGAATCCGGTATGCTGCTCAAACGATACACGGCCCTGGCGCTTGTTTTGCTTTTCCTTTGGGCGCTGACACCGGTTGCCCAGGGGGAGAGCCAATTCTGGCAATGCCCCGGGTGCTCCCAGTGGAACAGTCAGTCGTATCAGTTCTGTCCCCACTGCGGCACGCAGCGCCCCACCTACAGGCAGTGCCCCAACTGCCATTACCAAACCACGGACACCGCCTACACCTACTGCCCCGTATGCGGCACGGTACTGCAAACGGTTTCCGGAGCCCTTCCCACCGCAACCCCGCAGCCCTACATCTATGGCCACACCATTGACCGGCTGTCCACTCGCTCCGGCCCGTCCACGGACTTTACCGGAACGGGTACCTACCAGGTCAAGGACCAGGATGTACCCATTTTCAGCGTTTCCTATGATGTAAACGGTGTGGCCTGGGTGCAATGCGAGGTCAGCTATGGCGGCGCGCTGCGGCGGGTCTACACGGGGCTGAAACGCTTTGACGCCACCACGGTGGACCTGAGCAAGGTTCGGGCCGAATCCAGCTACACGGAAGCGCAGCGGGCCAGCCTGCCCCATCAAACGACTTTACGCTATGGACCAGGCACGGAATATGGCGTCTACCAGCAGGATGCGGACCCGCAACCGGTACTGGTCATCCATGTGGAGAACGGTTGGGCGCAGATACAGTCCACCGAGGCGGAAACGCCCTGGCGCGCATGGGTGATGGAGAGCGAAATCACATACAGCGGCTCATAAGCCCGTCCATGTGCAAAGAAGCCGAAGGGAGCAAACAATCCCTTCGGCTTCTTTAGATAGCAAATGCAGTCAGCACAGGCAGGCTGCATTTGCAAGGCGTTGATTTGATCCATCGTGCAGTTGAGGTGGCGTCCCTTTGCCGCTGCACTCCCATAGAAGCTTTGATGCGCTGCGGCTTAATACAGCTTCGCTCCCGCAGGAATACGGTCATCCACCATCAGCAGGTTCAACCGTTCTTGTCCGTCCGCCTCATGGACCGCGGAGATCAGCATGCCCTCCGAGTCAATGCCCATCATCTTCCGGGGCGGCAGATTCACAATGGCAATGGCCGTCTTGCCCACCAGCTCTTCCGGCTCATAGTATTCATGAATGCCGCTAAGGATGGTGCGCTTACGCTCCGTGCCGTCATTCAGGGTGAATTTTAGTAGCTTCTTAGACTTGGGCACAGCCTCGCAGGCCTCAATTTTCACCGCCCGGAAGTCCGACTTGGCGAAGGTATCGAAATCCACCATTTCCTCAAACAGCGGCTCGATCTTCACATTGGAAAAGTCGATCTTCTCCGGTTCGGCCTTGACTTCTTCCGCTGCGGTTTTTTCGGCCTTTGTTCCCGCGTTGTTGGCTGCGTTCGCATCCTTCAAGGGCTTCATGGTGGGGAAGAGCAGCACATCGCGAATGGTGGGGCTGTCGGTCAGCAGCATCACCAGGCGATCCAGGCCAAAGCCCAGTCCGCCCGTGGGCGGCATACCATACTCCAGGGCGTTGACAAAGTCCTCGTCCACCTCGGCATGGATACCCTCGGCCTTACGCTGGGCCACCTGAGCCTCAAAGCGGGCGCGCTGGTCGATGGGGTCATTCAGCTCCGAGAAGGCGTTGCCCATCTCGTGGCCGGTGATGAAAAACTCAAAGCGCTCCGTCAACCGGGGATCTTCGGGCTTGCGCTTGGCCAGGGGAGAAATCTCCACCGGGTAATCCATAATGAAGGTAGGCTGCTGCAGCTTATCCTCCACAAAGGCATCGAAAAGCTCGGAGAGGCAGTCCCCACGCTTGGCCGTCTTTTCCACATGCACGCCGCGGGCTTCGCAGTCCGCCCGGGCTTCCTCGTCGCTCTGCCAGGTGAGCCAGTCCACGCCGCAGGCTTCCTTCACCGCGTCCGCCATGGTCATGCGCTTCCAGGGCGCCTTGAGGTGAATCACCTGTCCCTGGTAAGTCACGTCGGTGGTGCCCAGGGTCTTCATGGCCACAAACTCATACAGGCGCTCCACCATGTCCATAACGTCCTTGTAGTTGGCGTATGCCTGGTAGGTCTCCACGGAGGTAAACTCCGGGTTGTGGGTGGCGTCCATACCTTCGTTGCGGAAGATGCGTCCCACTTCGTATACCCGTTCAAAGCCGCCCACAATCAGCCGCTTCAGGTACAGCTCCGTCTCAATGCGCAGGAACATGTCGATATCCAGAGCATTGTGGTGGGTACGGAAGGGACGGGCGGAAGCGCCGATTTCCAGGGTATGGAGCACCGGCGTGTCCACCTCCAGGAAGCCTTCCCCATCCAGGAACTCCCGCACGGCAGCGATGATCTTGCTGCGCTTGCGGAAGGTATCCCGCACCTCGGGATTCACGATCATGTCCACATACCGCTGACGGTAGCGCAGATCAGTATCCACCAGGCCGTGGAACTTTTCGGGCAGCACCTTCAGGGACTTGCACAGGAGCGTAATCTCCTGGGCATGCACGGAAACTTCCCCCGTCTTGGTTTTGAACACGATGCCCTTTACGCCCAGGATATCTCCCAGGTCGTCCTGCTTAAAGGCCGCGTAGGCCTCCTCGCCCACGTCGTCGCGCTTGACATAGATCTGGATTTCACCCTGGCCATCCAGCAAGTGGGCAAACGAAGCCTTGCCCATGATCCGGCGGCTGGTCATCCGGCCGGCAATGGAGACCGTCTTTCCCTCCAGCTGATCATACTGCGCGGTGATTTCCTCAGAGCGGTGGGTCACGTCAAAGCAGGTAATGGTATAGGGGTTCTGCCCGGCAGCCATCAGTGCCTGGAGCTTTTGCCGGCGAATCTGTTCCTGTTCGGTTAACTCCGGGGTACGGGGTGTTTCCATTTCAGCCATGGGGATCGTTCCTTTCGTAAGGGAATAGCGGTTTATCGGGTAATATCCAGGATTTCGTAACGCAGGATGCCAGCGGGAATCTCAATGGATACCACGTCGCCGCGCTTGGCGCCCAGCAGTCCCGCGCCCACGGGGCTTTCATTGGAGATCTTGTTCTCGTAGGGATCGGACTCCTCCGCGCCCACGATGGCGTACACATCCTCGTCACCGGTGTCCACGTCCTTCACCCGCACAGAGGTACCCACGGATACCTTTTCGGTGGAAATCTCGCTGTCAGCCACCACCACCGCCGTGCGAATGGTATTGGTCAGGCGGACGATTTCCTCCTCCACCTTGGCCTGTTCCTTCTTGGCCTCGTCATATTCGGCATTCTCGCTCAGGTCACCAAAGCCGCGGGCAATGGCAATCTGCTCGGAAACCTCGTTGCGGCGGACGGAAACCAGGTAGTCCAGCTGCGCCTCCAGCTTTTTCAGTCCTTCTTCCGTCAGTACCGTCTTATTCTGCTGCTCAGCCATTTTGCATTAGACTCCTTTCAACCATGGATAGTCCGGTAATAGTAAAGATGCACCCCCGCTTCCCTGCATGGAACGGCGATGCATCCCGGCATACAAAGTCCTTTACACCGTGGCATTATACTGGATTTGTCCTTGCTTGTCAATCATCCGGCAGGAACCCCTCAAAAATTTGCAACTCATATTTTTTCCGCAGTGCACGCATACGTGCGGGGTCGCGGACCGTCCAGGCCACCAGGTGCGCGCCCATCCGGCGCGTCAGGCGCGTGGGCAGATCATTCCCGGAAACCTCGTCATGGGCCACGAAATCCGGACGGCCCAGGGCATTGCCCGTGAGCGAAGCGAGAAACACATCCAGCACGCCGTTTTTCTTTCCCTGGGCCCGTTTCATGCCCAGGCCATAGGCCAGCTGGCCGCGAATAACCTCCGGCGCATGCTTGCGGAACCAGCGCACCGCCAGGGGATGAAAGCTCTCCACGCAGTAGGCACCTCCATAGTCCCGCAAGCGTTCCCGGGTACGGCGGCACAGCTCCGCCAGACGTTTATCCGCCTTGATTTCCACAATCAGCGGCACCTTGCCGTCTACCACGGCCAATACCTGGTCCAGGGTGGGAATGCCTTGCTCGCTGCCCTGCAGGCGCAGCCGCTCCAGCTCCGGAAGCGTCATGTCCTCCACCCGTTTCGAAATGCCGCACATGCGCGACAGCGTATCATCATGAAAAACCACCAGCACGTTGTCCCGGGTCAGGTGCACGTCCAGCTCAATGCCATAGCCAGCCTCCACCGCAGCGGAAAAAGCAGGCAAGCTGTTCTCCGGCCGCTGGGCGTTCCACAGTCCCCGGTGCGCATAGTCCCATCCCGCCAGCGCGCCCAGGGATCGCCTGGGGCAGCGGGGCCATAGCAAAAAGGCATACACCGCTCCCAGGGCGGCAAGCACCAGCAGCACGGTTCCATACCAGGTCATGGATATCTTTTCTCCTTTTTTATGTTCAGTCAGCAACGTCCAGGGCTTCCAGGCCCTTTTGCGCCACAGGCTTGCTGTCCCCATGGCGCACCAGGCACATGGTCAGGAAGGAGAGCGCCACCATGCCCGCCGCATACGGGAACAGCGTATGATACCCCCAATGCTCCAGCAGGTACCCAGACAGGATGGGCGTCAGGGTCTGCGCCGCCATGGAGAAGGTGTAATAGTAGCCCGTGTACTTGCCCGTATCCGCTCCCCGTGCCAGTTCCACCACCATGGGGAAGCTGTTCACGTTAATGGCGGCCCAGGCCAGGCCCACCAGGGCAAAGCCCACGTACAGCAGCGGTGTCAAGGCTGTTACCAGCCCGCAAATGCCAAAGCACAGCGCCAGCAGCACCACGCCGCACAGGATCATCTTCTTGCGCCCGATCTTGCTGGAAAGTATACCCACCGGCCAGTAGGACACAATGGCCCCCGCCGTGGCCACCAGCAGGCAGTTGGCCGCGGCGCTCTCCCCCACGCCCCACACCGTGGTGGCGTATTTGCTGAAGGCGGAGGTTACCGCATTGTAGCCCATGAACCAGAAAAACACCGAGCAGAGGATGAGAATCAGCGACCGCAGCACCGCGGGATGGAGCTTGCTTTTCCCCTGGGCATCGGTGGACTGCACGGTTTCCTCCGCCGGGTCCGCGCCGTAGCCCATGGCCTCCATTTCCGCCACACAGGCGTTTTCCTTCACCGTGCGCCAAAGCACCAGCACACATGCCAGCATCAGCGCCGCCACGCTGATAAACAGCCAGGTATAGTCGGAAACCACGCTTCCATCGGGTTGCGTTACCCGCACTACCGCCACGTTTACCAGCAGCAGCGCCGCCATGCCGCCCACAGCCCCCATCAGGTTGATCACCGCGTTCCCCTTGGAACGAAGCGGCTTGGGCGTTACGTCCGGCATCAGGGCCACGGCCGGGGAGCGGTAGGTGCCCATGGCCAGCAGCAGCAGCGCCAGGCACGCCAGGAACACGCCCAGCGTGCCCACCCGGATCACCAACGCCAGGGCCAGCATCAGCGTCACCGCGGCCATGGTTCCGCCCATAATAAAGGGCATGCGGCGTCCCAGGGGGCTGCGGACCTTATCCGACAGCGCGCCGAAGAAGGGCAGCAAAAACAGCGCCAGTACGTTGTCCATGGCCATCACCACGCCGGCCCAGGTATCCCCCAGGCCATAGGTATTTTTCAACACCAGGGGGATCACGAAGTCATACAGCCCCCAAAAGGCGCTGATGGATAAAAAAGCCAGACCTACCAGGCAGGTTCGTTTCGTGTTGAGCTTCATGGCGTTGCCTCCCGTGTATTCTTTTCCCTTTCACTTTCCTGTGCAATGGGAAAGCCTTCCGTATTCCCCTGCACCTTGCGCATCCAGAAAAAGATTGTATCACCTTTACATTCTGAGCGCAAGCATGATAAAATGGAGACCGTGCGAAACGGATGATATACGGAGGAATGCTTATGACGCGCATTGCGCTGCTGGCCACGGGCGGCACCATCGCCTGCCGTCAAACCCCGCAGGGCTTAATGCCCGCGCTCAGCGGGAAGGAGCTGCTGCGTGGCATCCCCATGTCGCGGGAGGCGGAACTGGTCAGCCGGGACGTGTTCTCCATGGACTCCAGCAATATTCAGCCCGAAGAGTGGGCGCAGCTGGCCCGGGCGGTGGATCAGGCCTTTACGGACTGTGATGGCGTGGTGATCACCCACGGCACGGATACCATGGGATACACTGCCGCTGCGCTGAGCTTTATGCTGCTAGGGCAACGCAAGCCGGTGATTCTCACCGGGAGCCAGCTGCCCTTGGGCGCTCCCCTCTCCGACGCGGAGACGAACCTCTCCTGCGCCATTGAGGCGGCCATGCAGGGGGTACCCGGCACTTATGTGTGCTTTCACCGCAAGCTGATTCTGGGCACCCGGGCGGTCAAAACCCGTACCACCAGCTTCGACGCCTTTGACAGCGTAAACCGGAGCCTGAGCGGGATGATCGACAGCGAAGGCGTGCATTTCCTGCGCCCCCAGCACATTGACCGGCCCTATGTCCTGCGGGCGTCGGTGGACAGCCGGGTCTTTTTGCTCAAACTGGTGCCCGGCACCCAGCCCAGCGTGCTGGATTATGTGATGCAGGCCGGTTACCGGGGCCTGGTGATCGAGGCCTTTGGCCTGGGCGGGCTGCACTACATCCGCCGGAACCTGGTGGAAAAGCTGCGGGCGCTGCGCCAGAGGGGTATTCTGGTGCTGGTGGTGACCCAATGCATGTATGAAAAGGCGGATCTGTCCATCTACGAGGTGGGCAATCAGCTCCTTTCCGTTGACGTGATCTCCGGCCGGGATATGACCACCGAAGCCGCCGTCACCAAAATGATGTGGGCCCTGAGCCTGGACAATCCGGCCCAAGTGCTGTCGGAAAACCTCTGCGGCGAATTCCGCTGACGGAGGCATGCCATATTTAAGGAGGAATCTCCAGCATTGCAAATGATTTTCTGTCCGCTGTACTCCGGCTCCAGCGGTAACGCGCTGTTTGTGCAGGCCGGCAACACCCGCCTGCTCATCGACGCGGGCAAGTCGGGCAAATGCATTCGGGAGGCGCTGCTGTCCATTGGCGTGGAGCCCGCCACCCTCAACGCCATTCTGGTGACCCACGAGCACAGCGACCACATTGCCGGGGTGGGGGTGCTCTGCCGCAAGTATCATATTCCCGTGCTGGCCAACGCGCCCACCTGGAACGCCATGGCCCGCAAGGTGGGCGAAATTCCACCCGGCATGCGCCTGACCTTTGACAGTCATTCCGATTTTTACCTGGGGGACATTGGCGTGGCGCCCTTCCTCATTCCCCATGACGCGGCGGAGCCGGTGGGGTTCCGGCTGTATCACGGCGCGCTGAGCATCTCCACCGCCACGGACCTGGGCCGCTTTACCAAGGCGCTACGGGAGCAGCTTTCCGGCAGCAATCTGGTGCTGCTGGAGAGCAATCACGACCCGGACATGCTCCGCCGCAACGAGCATTACTCCGCCGCGCTGAAGGAGCGCATTCTGGGCAACCGCGGACACCTGAGCAACGCTGCCTGCGCCGACGCGGTGATCCAGCTGGCACAGACCGGCGTAAAGCAGATCATCCTGGGACACCTGAGCGGGGAAAACAATCTGCCGGAGCTGGCCTATGAGACGGTGAAGCTGGAGGTGGACGAGGGAGACTGCCCTTACTGCTCCTCGGATTTTCATATGGCCATCGCGAGCAGGGAGCGGATGTCGGAGATTATTACGTTATGAGGAAAGTATGAGAATTTACCTGATTAGACACGGGCGGCAGGAAAGTCCGCTCTGCAATGTGGATGTGGCCCTGGCGTCGGAGGGAAGGCGGCAGGCCAGGCTTCTTGGAAAGAGGCTGGCCAAGGAGGGGCAGATTGGGGAAATCTGGTCCAGCGGCCTGATTCGGGCCGTGGAGACCGCCGAAATTATCAATGAATGCCTGAATGTACCTCACCGGATCCGAACCGATCTCCGGGAGATTTCCTTCGGGGATTTGGAAGGATTGTCCGATGAGGTGATTGCTTCCCGGTTTGAGATGTTTTTAAGGGAACGGAGTCGGATGGAAGCGGATCTGGCCTATCCCGGAGGAGAACGGGCAGCAGATGTTGTCAACAGGGTTCTGCCGGTTATAGACGAGATTATGGCCGGTCCCTTTGAGGCCGTGGCCGTTGTGACCCATGGCGGAGTGATCCGAAGCCTGGTGGCTCATTATCTGGGGATGGATCTGGCAAGGACCCAGCTTCTGGCAGGACACCTGGAAAACTGCGGGATTACGGAGCTGGTGGTTCGCAAATCCGATGGAAGAATCTTTTTAAACCGGTTTAACGATTATGCCCATCTGGAGGCGGAACCGGAGCTTTTACGGAAGGGCTGGAGCGGAAAACGATAGAGGCAGATATGACAGAGGACAGGGGAATGGAGATTCAGAAAGAAAAAAATGAGAAGATTCCCAACGGGGGCACGAAGGCTGGACCGGAAGGAGAACGGGAAAAAATTCACAGCCTGCTGGAGGAATTTATCGAACCGGGATTTTTGCAGGCAGTGGCCAGCAGCCCGGTTTCATCAGACGGAGCAAAAAAGCTGAAGCTGAACCCGGTATCCGCGGGAGGGCAGGTGCTCTATCAGGCGGAGGAGTTTATCGGTACCCAGGTGTTCCATAAGAACATGGAGCAGAAGGAGGCGGTTTCCTATCTGGAGGAACGGATGGGAACCCGTTTCCGCCAGCTTCAGCTGGAAGCGGTTGGAAAAAACGGCTCCCTTCTGGTGAGCAAAAAAGGAAAGGCCACCGTCCATGTGAAACGG
>OLSM01001996.1_pt1 | contig 13938 bp, 6 predicted proteins | sample 1672721 | NCBI WGS metagenome assembly OLSM01 (sample SAMEA3136717, study PRJEB25190) | human gut metagenome | reverse complement strand
AGCATGGCACGGCACGGTGGGCAACCGATGCGGAGCTCCGCAAGACCTACGCCCTTGTCCCCTTCCAAGTGTCGGACTGGCGTGTGGGCAAGAACCTGCCTGAGACGCAGGGACTGGTGCTGGGCAGCACCAGCGGCAAGCATGGCATCACCGCACTGGTGGATAAGGACGATGTACATTGTCTCATGATCGGTGCATCCGGCGTGGGTAAGACGGCGTATTTTCTCTACCCCAATCTGGAATATGCCTGTGCCTGCGGTATGAGCTTCCTGGCACTGGATACCAAGGGTGACCTCGCCCGCAACTACGGCGCGGTGGCGGCACGGTATTATGGCTATCATGTTTCCGTGGTGGATCTTCGTAACCCCACGCGCTCGGATGGCTACAACCTGCTGACGCTCATCAATCATTATATGGACATGGCACGAAAGACAGGCAATCTCGCTGCACGCGCCAAAGCGGAGAAGTACACCAAGATACTGGCCAAGACCATCGTATCACCGAACGGCGACACAGACTACGGACAGAACGCCTACTTCTACGATGCGGCGGAGGGCTTGCTGACATCCGTGGTGCTTCTGCTGGCGGAGTTCCTGCCGCCGGACAGCAAATGCCCCGCAGAGCGCCGACACATCGTGTCCGTATTCAAGCTGGTGCAGGAACTATTAGCGCCCTCCGGCGTTCGCGGCAAAAACTGGTTTGCGCTTCTGATGGACAGACTGCCGGACATACACAAGGCCCGGTGGTTTGCCGGTGCAGCGCTGGATGCCTCCGAACAGGCCATGGCCTCCGTCATGTCCACGGTGCTGTCCCGGCTCAACGCCTTCCTGGACTCGGAGCTGGAGCAGGTGCTGTGCTTCGACAGTGCCACCAACGCCGAGCAGTTTGCGGCGGAGAAGTCCGCTATCTTCCTCATCCTGCCGGAGGAGGACACCACCAAGAACTTCATGGCAGGGCTGATGATACAGACGCTGGCACGGGAGTTGTTCGCCGTGGCGGACGAGAACGGTGGGCATCTGCCCAGCCGCGAGGTGTTCTATTGTGATGAGTTCGGAACTATGCCCGCCTTTGATGTGGAGGCACTGTTCAGCGCGGGTCGCTCCCGTGGTATCACACTGGTACCCATCATCCAATCGCTGGCGCAGTTGGAGAAGAATTACGGCAGAGAAGGCGCAGAAATATTGACTGACAACTGCCAGGACACCATCTTCGGCGGCTTTGCGCCCAACAGCCAGACGGCGGAGCAGCTGTCCAAATCTCTCGGCAGCCGCACGGTACTCAGCGGCTCCGTCAGCAAAGGAAAGAACGATCCCAGTCAAAGCCTACAAATGATGGAGCGCCCGCTGATGACGCCGGATGAGTTGAAATCCATTCCCAAGGGCAGCTTTGTGGTGATGAAAACCGGTACACATCCCATGCAGACAAAGCTGCGGCTGTTCCTCGATTGGGGCATTACCTTCGATGCGGTCTATGCCACGCCGGAACACGCCGCCCGACCGGTGGCCTACGCCAGCCGCGCCGAGCTTCTGGACAGCATCGACCGGACTTATCCAAAAACGCAACCCACCTTAGCGCCTTCCCCCGGCAAACGGGAAACGCACCGCCAGCGCAGCGGTCAGACCTACGAGGAGGGTACGCCATGAGCTACTTCGGAAGCATCTACGCCGACATGGAGCTGCCCCACCGGGCAAAGACGGTCTATATGTACCTGAAGGATCGCTCCAACGCCGGCAATACCTGCTGGCCCAGCGTCCGCACCATTGCGGCGGATCTGAAGCTATCCCGCCGCACCGTCCAGCGGGCGCTGACGGACTTGGAGCGCCACGGCTTTCTGGAACGCACCCACCGCCGTCGCCCCAACGGCAGCCTGACCAGCAGCCTGTATCGCATCAAATGAACGCAGAAAGAGCGCACCTCCCGCCAAGGGGGAGGTGCGCTCTTTTGCTGACGCAAGGGTAGCGTCACCATGGCGCACCCAGAAGGACTCACTCTATCGGAGGGAGTTAGGACAGAGAAAGAACAGGTATAGAAGCTCTACATAGCAGCAGAGCGCACCGTGAGGTACGCTCTGCTGTCGTATAAGGGTCAAATTTTACCAATACTTGGGATACTTGCTGGTGCTTTGCTGATGCTTTGCGTACTCCCACCAGGGGACTTGATTGACAAAGTCTGTCAGCTTGTCCCAGAACTGGTCGGCCAGCGTACCCTTGTCCACGTAAACCGTGACAGTATAGGTCTTGGTGCTGCCATCCTCCATGGTGGCCGTATAGGTCACGGAGTTGGTGAAGTTCACTGTCTCGCCACTACCGGGCGTCAGGGATTTAACGCCGTTGGTGGAGATAGTGGGAGTCAGCTTTGTCACATCCGTGCCGCGGGGCATGGTGATGGTAATGGTGTTAGTGGTGTTGTTCACCGCGCCAGCCACGCCGTTGATGGAGAAGCTGGTGATGCCCTTGGCGGTCGTGGTGGCCGTCTCCCACTTACAGGTGATGGTCACATTTCCTCCGGGCATGATGAAGCGGTTTCCGGTGATCTTCACCGTCTCACCGCCAGCCACGGCCAGCGAGTAGGACAGAGAACCCTCTACCATCTGATAGCCGCTGTCGGGCGTGACGGTGACGATGATTTCGTCGCCCTTGTCTGCCTTAGTTCGGTTGGTGGTAATGGTGCCGCCCTTGGGAGCGTTTGCGGTGATGGTGAACTTGCCGGTATCCGGCGTTTCCGTTCCGCCGCCATAGGCGGGGATCTCAATTTTCAGGGCGGTGCTCTCACCGCCGGAGGCGCTCACGACTACAATGTAGATATCGCGGGCATCCTCGGTCAGATTGCTGAGGGTGAAGGTCGTCTCACCTGCGCTGGCCGTACCCTTGGTGGTGGATTTCTTGATCTCATCCACCGTGGGAGCCGCTGCGCCGTGGGTCACTACCTTGTAGTAGTAGGTGCCCGCCTCGCTGGAGGTAAACTTCACGGTTGCACCGGTCTTGCTGGTGCGGGTGGCGGAGCCGTTGGACAGTGTGGGAGCGTTGGGTGCGGTGTACTTGATCTCCACCGTGTAGGTCTTGGTACTGCCATCCTCGGCGGTGACGGTGAAAGTATTGCTGCTGTTGGGGCTGATGCCGCACATGATATTGCCGGAAGACCATTTCATGTTTTCCGCTGCGGAGGCATCACTATAGCCTTCTGCCTGTGCCAGAGACACACCGGTGTAGTTGATCTGCATAAAGACATCCGTAGAAGTGCCGATCTTGTTGATCAACGCCTTATCCGTGTCAGAGGGCAGCGTGATCGTCCACGTCGTACCGCTCAGCTTGCCCTCAGCGATCACGGACTTATCGGCGTTCAACAGCTTGACGGCGGTGATGTCCTTCGTGGTGCTCTTGGTTGTGGTGATGGTCACCGTGTAGTCCTGCGTGGAGCCGTTCTCAGCCGTCACCGTGAAGGTGGCAGCCTTATCCAGCTCCATATCGCAGGCCTTGCCCTCAGCGGGCCAGTTGCCCGTATCGCCGGACTTCTTCACCGTGGCATAGTCGGAGACCGTCAGCTTCAGGATCATCTCGCCCAGCTTGCTGGTGTCGCTACCGGCGGGCAGGGTAAAGTCGATGGTCTTCTTGGCATTGTCGATCTTCACCGTGGCCGGAGATGTTGTATCACCGGCCTTCGCCAGCAGGAGTGCATTCGTGATCTCCTTCGCGCTGCTCTTGCCTCTGACAATGAGAACCGTGTACGCCTGCGTATCGCCGTTTTCAGCGGTAACAACGAAGGTCTTAGTCTCGTTCAGCTTCATGCCGCAGAGCTGACCGTCGGCGGGCCAGTTGGTCTCGGCACCCTCCAGCTTAATGGAAGCGTACTGAGAGCAGGTGAACTTCAGCGTCATGGCGGCCACATCGGCATCGGTGGTGCCCACAGGCAGCATGAAGGTAACCGTCTTGTTCTGTTCGCTGATATCCGCCTTCACGGAGGCGCCGCCCGTCTTGGTCAGGACAGCCTCCGTGATTGCCTTTTCGGTGCTCTTCTCGCGGTTGACCGTGACCGTATACTCCTGTGTATCGCCGTTCTCAGCCGTTACCACGAAGGTGGCGGGAACGCCCAGCTTCAGGCCGGAGCGCAGACCGGCAGCGGGCCAGTTGTCCTCGGCATCTTTCAGCTTGACCGCCGCACGGGGGGGGCAGGTGAACTGCAGGATCATCTCGCCCAGCGTACTGTCAGTCGTATCGGCGGGGACGGTGAAGGTGAGGGCATGGCCATCCTCGTCGATCACAGCCGCAATATCGCCCAGCGTTGCGCCGGTAAGTGCCTTCTTATCGCTGGGGGCACGATGGATCACAACGGTGTACACCGCCGTGGTGGTGCCATCCTCCGCCGTAACGACAAAGGTCTTTTCCTCGTTCAGCTTCATACCGCAGGCTGTGTCGTTGACCCAATCCGCCTCGGCATCCTTCAGCTTGATAGACGCATACTGCGAGCAGGCGAACGTCAGCGGCATATTGGTCACAGCGCTGTCCTCGGTGTCGGCGGGAACCGTGAAGGTCAGGGTCTTTCCCGTCTGATCGACGACGCCGTCCACATTGCCCAGCTTTGCGCTGCCGATGGCGCACTGGGTACTCTTGGCGCGGATGACGGTGATGGTGTAGTCCGCCTTGGCGGTACCATCCTTCCCAATGCGGCACTTCTCAGAGCGGACGGTGAAGGTGACCGGCGTATCCAGCGTCATACCGCAAGCCTTGCCATCTTCCGGCCAGACACTACCGTCAGCGGTGACAACATCCGCGTACTTGGAAACGGTGAACTTCAGCACTGCCGCGGCCAGCGTGTCCGCGTCGGTATTGGCCGGGACCGTGATGGTGTAGCTGGTGCCCGTGTTTTCGACCGTGGCGCTGGGGATGGCCAGCTCCACATCTTCCAGCACGCATGCGGGGCTGGCCTTGTCGGGATCGACTTCAAAGATCGCCTTTGCGGAGATGTTCTTGCCAGTGGCAGGCATGGTGAAGGTGGCTTGGTTGGCGTTGCCCTCCACCGGTGTAACAGCAATCTCCGTGCCGTCGGTGTCCTTGACCTCCCAGCCGGTCAGCGTGTAGCGCGCGCCGGGGGCAGCAGTGAGAATGACGCTCTGGCCCTCGTAAACGGGATATTGAGAGGTGCCGGTGTTCTCACCCACGGTAACGGTGGCGCTGCCCATGGCAGCATCCGCTGCAGCGGTAACGCTGGCAAAAGCACGCTCAAGGAAGTTGGCCGTAACGGCCATTTTCTTGCCGCTTGCCTTGAACTCCACTTTTGTCGCATAGCCGAACGACCCCTTCGGGCGGCTGGAGTTGACTAGCGAAGTGCTCACTTCGGAGTCCGGCAATGTCGTTCCATCACGCTCCACCGTCCAGCCGGTGAATTCGTACCGGTACCACCAGTCCTCACCTAACGGAATAGCACTCAGTGTGGCACCGTCAGCAAAGACAAACGGACTGTCGTTACTGCTAAGTCCTTTCAGTTGGACATTTGTCACGTCCAAAGGATTTGTTTTCCATGTGACCTCTGTGCCGACATTATTGATTTCCGCAAACAAATAGACATCATTTGCTGGCATCTCAAACGTGAAGGACGGTTTCAGCTGATCCTCGGCACTGACCTTGATGCCCTCAATGTCTTTCCAACACACAAATTCCCGATGGAACACATCGCCTGCCGTATACGGCACCGGCTGCGCAGTCACAGTTACCTGCTGACCGGGCTGTGCCTGCATCAGCGTTACTCCGTTGGAATCAGTGAAGATCACTGTGCCTTGACGGTTCGATTCGATATCTCCAACATTGCTGTACAGCAGGGAAACACCCGATTTCAGACTATACCGCACAATCGAAGAATCCTTGAGGGTAAATCTTTCACCGATCGCCGTGCGCACATTGGCCGCCGGCATGGTAAAGGTGAAGCTGTTCTCCGTGCCGTCAACGGTTACGTTGATCGGCGTTTTATTTCCGTCATTCGTGATCAGGGAAACCGACGCCAGCTCCTTACCGGCCTCCGGAATGTAAAGCGTGACCTTGACCGTTTGTCCCGCCTTTACGCCGCTGCATTCGACCTCACTTATTCCGCTCATGCTAAGAGGTTTCCCGTCCGCGGTCACACTGGCGACCCGATAGCCCAAATCGTAATATTGTGCATGGCTCCAAAGGCCCAGATAAATCTCATAAGTGGTTTCATAGGCCGGAACCGCAGCTTCCAACGTGGATACGCTAATATTACCCGAACTATCTTTCGCCTTGATATAGACTGTTGCCGCATCGGCGGTCAGTCCGGTAATATTCAGCGTATTCTCGCCGCTGACCATTGCCGTACCAGCGGCGGATGTGTCCACAGCGTCAGCAGAAACAAGAGAATAGTAAGCTGTACCGGCCTCGCTGGAGGTAAATTTAACGGTAGCTGTTGTTTCTCCTGTGCGCTGCACACCGTCTGCAACCAAACTGAGTTCCGGAGGCGTTGTATCCTCTGTCGGGACAGAGCCGCCAGCTTGAATCAGAATGTAGCTAATATCCGTGGCTTGGTCGTCATATAGCTTCACGAGCATCAAATGAGTAACATCCGTGCTGGAATCAATATACTTATCAACGCCAGAGATATTTTTTAATTTTGTAGATAAGCATCGCTTTGTGTGGTTATTCGTGGATAGAGAAAGTACTATTTCGCCGTTCTCTGTCGTGGAAGTACCGCCTTTATTACAGGCGCACTGTAATGTTGTATAGATGTCCGATGCCCGAATCGTCAGGGCCTCAACATCTTCGGGAACCCACAGGCAATATAAAGTAGGATATATCTCGCCAACAGGATCATATTTGATGTCTGTCTTGACCGGAGTATAAGCAGTTCCGTCACTTCCTGTGATGGAAAACGGCTGAGGGTCTGCAATCAGCTTCGTCCCGCCAGCTTGAATCAGAATGTAGCTAATATCCGTGGCTTGGTCGTCATATAGCTTCACGAGCATCAAATGAGTAACATCCGTGCTGGAATCAATATACTTATCAACGCCAGAGATATTTTTTAATTTTGTAGATAAGCATCGCTTTGTGTGGTTATTCGTGGATAGAGAAAGTACTATTTCGCCGTTCTCTGTCGTGGAAGTACCGCCTTTATTACAGGCGCACTGTAATGTTGTATAGATGTCCGATGCCCGAATCGTCAGGGCCTCAACATCTTCGGGAACCCACAGGCAATATAAAGTAGGATATATCTCGCCAACAGGATCATATTTGATGTCTGTCTTGACCGGAGTATAAGCAGTTCCGTCACTTCCTGTGATGGAAAACGGCTGAGAGTCCGCATAGGCAACCGTTGTCGGGATCACACTGAAGCACAAAATGGCTATCAGGCCGAGAATCAATATGCGCTTCAATTTATTCATAAACATTCTCCAGTTCTAATGTAGGGAGAGCGGGCGGAAAGCCCCGCCCTCCTTACTGCTCATTTTTTATCTTCTACCTGTGCATTAGCCCCAGGGATGATGCCTATAGTCGCAGCAAATGAACCAGCAGATCTCGTCACCCGCACTCAGGGTATAGCTGGCGCCACCCACAGCGGGAGTGTTCCACTTGGTAAAGTCAGCCGCACCGCTGACCCAAGTGGGGCCATCAGTATACATCCAGCCGGAGTACTGCCCAAAAGTAAACTCACCGATGCCGTTCAGAGTTGCCATGTAGGTGCAGTTCGCGGGAACCTCAGAGGTATAACCATATTTGACTGCAAACTTGTGCATGATGTCCATCACGGTATCGCCGGAATTCACAATACGCTCACCATAAGCAGCGTAGGTCTGACCGTCAGTAACACCAAAAAACTCCTTGGCCTGGGAATACAGATTATCCACCGCAGTCTTTACGGTGCCGGTATAATGGGAATCAGCCAAAGCCTCGGTAAAGTCGATACCATACTTCACAGTGAAAGTGCCGGGATCGGTGGCAAAAACATAGTACTTACGGGTCTCGCTACCTTTTGTCACATTCACAAAGGGAGCGCCATCACTGAGATTCAGCGTAACTTCAGCCTCACCGCTTACAGTCGTTTCACCCAGGCATCCGCCAGAAGCAGTGCTTCCGGTAGGTACTTCGATGAAGGCAGAAACCGCAGTCCTATCGCTAATAATACTGGCCATGGTGGCAGCGGCTTTGTAGCTTACGAAGGTCCACTTGCTATCCGTGTTCGACACGGTATTGCCCATGAGGGGATTCTGCGCGTTGGTTCCAGTGAACATAGCCCCCACATCACCGAACTCCAGTGTGGAAATGCGCAGAGGGTCGTTGGGGGCAATGGCAACAACACCATTGGGCAAGCCGGCAGCCAGCTTATAGGTCTTGCTGGTCGTGACGCCGCCCTCGGAGGTACTGATGATCACGGTATAGACCTTGTTGAGCAGGTTCACATTCGTCGCCGTGCGGACATTGCCCGCACCCGTGAAGGAAAGGTCGCCGTTGATGGTGGCGCCGGCATTGCTCAGGTTGATCACCACGTTGGTGCGCTTCAGGCCATTCTCGGTGCCGCCGGCCACCATGGCGCGGATATAGATCTGGTCGCCGGTATTGCTGTCCTTCTCATAATAGGCGGTGGTGCCGCCAATGGTGATGGAGGACACGGCGTCAATGGAATTGACGGTCGTGCGGGTTACTTTCCCGGTCGTGGTCGTCGTGGTGCCGTTGGCAAACGCCATGGTGCTGAGAGACAGCGCCATAACGAGAGCCAACAACAATGCGGTGATCTTCTTCGTCATTTTCATGTTCGTTCTCCTTCTGTTAATTTTTTGTTGATCTCTTCTGCGCAGGGAACGCCGTAATCCCATGCATCACCTCTTTTCTATCATGAGCCGTTACCGGCTCAGCCCTATTTCAAAGCCGTAGGAACGGCTGCTTGACCCATTCTCTATAATCAGATCCCGATGTTCCAGCGTCAGATCCAGCACCATGCGACCGCCCAAATCTGCCTTCAGGCAGGGACTATCGCCATTGACGGACGCGCCGTCCGCCAATGTAATGTTGGCGGTGCAGTTCTGGAAATCCGTTTCTATCGGCAGTGTGATGCAGATCACATATTCCGCATCCTTTCCGCTGCCGCGCTGCTCCACCGTGCCAATGCTGTCGCCGATGATAAACTCCCGGATAGCCAGCGGGTCTTCTTGCGCGCCGCAGCCACACAGCAGCAGGCTTATGCTTAGCGCGGCGATCAGCAAGCATACTATACGCTTCATTCCATCGCCTCCTTGAGCCGCAGGCAGTAGGTGCGGGTATAGCCCTCGTTCTGCACGGTGATGCAGGGATCGCTAACCGTCAGATCCACCACCAGCGACATACCGTCAATGGATACGATGCACGGCTCAGTCTCGTCCAGCGTCGCGCCCTTGGAAAGCTGTAGTGTCAGCGGGACGGCGGTCATGTCCATGCCCTCGCTGCGGGGAATGGTCACGACACAGCTCAGTCCAGTTTCCTGTCCTCCCCAATTCTTGGTGACGGACACCATGCATTCCGCCTCGCCGCACCGTGCGGAGAGAATATCCCACTTGCTGCGCTCCTGCGGCTGCTGGGGTGCGTTCCCGCAGCCGGCCGCCAGCGTCAGCAGCAGGCATGCCAGCAATAGAAATACAGTTTTTCTTTTCCTCATGGCACTCAGCTCCAATCCCGCTTGGTGTGGCTGGTCTGGTGATCCGCTACATCCGAGTTGTTGCCCAGCTCGTCCCAAAGCTGCTGGGAAACGCTGCGCTCGAAGGTCACGGTGACGGTATAGCGGCTGGTTTCCTCACCCAGCGTCACGGTGTAGACCACCGGGACGGTCAGGTTCACCACCTCGCCGGGCACAGGGCTGACCACCGCGCCCGCCGTGACGGTAACGGAGGGGGCTACCGCCGTCACGTTCGTCCCGGCAGGCAGCGTTACGGTGATGGTGCCTGCGCTCTGGTTGATGACGCCGTCCACGCCCAGCACGGAAAAGGCCGTGATCTTCGCGCCGGTGGCCGGCGTTACAGGATCGCTGCCGCCTCCACCGCCGCTGCCGGAGATCAGCTGACCCGCCTTATTCAGCACGGAGACGGTGTAGGTGCGGGACAGCACCTTTTCATTGCCCGCCACGATGTATTGCACCGTGCGGGAGAAGTCCTGCGCCAGACCGGGGGCAGGAGAGCAGACCAGTGTCTCCGGCCCAAGCGTCACATCCGGGGTGAAGGAGGTGCTTGACAGATTGCTGTCGTCCACACCGGACACGGTAATGGTGTTGGACTTGTTGTCAATAACGCCCTCATAGACCGTGCCGCCGATGGTAAGGCTGAAGGCGGAGATAGACGCCTGCGTCCGTGCCGTGGCCTTGATACGGTACGTCCGGGTATTCGTCCCGTCGCCGGAAGTGATGGTGAAGGTCGTCCAATCCGACAGGTTCATGCCCTTCTTCCCGTCCAGTGCCGGCGAGGCGGTGGCTCCATAGGAGAGGCGGGCGTAGATCATCAGATTTGAGGTGTCCTTTCCTGCGTCAAGCAGCAGCTCAATATCCGTGCTGTCCGCGCCAGTGGTGATATTCTTGCCCAGAATATCCAGATCCCGCAGGATATTGGCGTCCTTCAGCATAATGGTATCGGTGTAGATCTCCGCGCCGGAGGGCTTTTCTTCATCCGAGAGCTTGACTACCACATAGTAGGTCTTGGTGGTCTTGCCGTCCTCCGCCTGCACGGTGAAGGCGGTCTTGGTATCCTTCACAAAGGTGATGCCGCCGGTAAGATCCGGTGCAAGGAGCGTGGCATAGTCAGACAGCTGAAGCTGCGGGTGCATATCGTTCAGGGGCGTGCCGGTGGGCAGCGTCACGGTGATGATGTTGTCCTCACCCTCGGTGGTAAACACGCCCTGCTTGCCCTCCAGTGTAAAGGAGGTAATGTCCGCCTCGGTGGACAGCTTACGGGAGAAATCGAAGCGATGATAATACAGGGAATAGGGATGCCCCGCCCCGCCGTTATTCAGGAAGCCCAGATACCACTGTGTGGCATAGCAGCCCTGATAGGTGGCCATGGCGTTCTTGGGCGTCGTGTTGCTGTGGGAAAAATAGCCCTCGCCAAAGTCGGCGTAGTTGAGGAACGAGGTCAGCACGCTGTCCGTTCCGTTATTGAGGCGCACATCCGTGTGGACGTCAACGCCCATAGCGGAAAGAGCGCAGATGATCTGGGACGCGCCCTCAGAGGTATACACGCCGCCCCACTGGACGCCGAATGGGTTGCCAAAGGGGTCGGTGCCAAAGCTGTTCATAACAATGTCAAAGCCCTCCCACAGCTTAGCCTTGACCCGCTCGCCGTACACTGGATCGTTCTGATAGGGCGCGATAGACTGCATCAGCATGGTGACCATATCCAAGCCAAAGCCATCCGACAGGTACTTGTGGTTCAGGATCGTCTCCAGCAGCTTTTCCCGCGTCCACACGGCGTTTTCAGGGATAGTATAGTTGCCCATATCCAGTGCGTTCAGGGCAAAAATGGGACCGTTGATGGTATATCCGCCCCGGTAGTTATAGAGGATAGAAACGAAGTCGTCCACTTCGTTGCCCTTGGCGTCAATGAAGGGTTCGCCGTTGTTGTACTTGGACAGCTTGGAGCAGTCGATGCCGCGGGCGGTCAGTGTCATGATCTTACGGTCAATGTTGGTCATGGCCACATTGGTGGTGGTGTCCAGCCGCTTGATGCACTCCGCGATGGAGAAGCCATCGTCAAGATTACCCAGCTTCTTCTGGTAGAAGCCCAGGTTCATCCATTCCCAGTCCTCCCACGCGCCTGCCGTTGTCCGGCTGTACCGCTGGTTGATCTTGCTGACCAGTGACTCCATTTTCGCCTTGTAAGGATTCTCTGCTTGCTCCTGAGAAACTGTTACAGTGACGGTATAGGTAGTGGTGGAGCCGTTCTGCGCCTTGACCTTGTACTGTACCGGCTTGCTGAAGTCCTGCGTCTCGCCGGAGGCCGGTGTGACCGTGGCAAAATCAGAGACGCGGATGGTTGGAGCAAAAGTAGTGCCGGTACCAGCGGGAAGTTCCATCGTGATCGTACCATTCACCTGGTCGATCACGCCTGCCGCCGCGCCATAGGTGAAGGACAGTATCTGTCTGCCTCTTGCCACCGCCGTGCGGGTGATGGTCACCGTATAAGTACGCACCTTGCCGTCTTCAGAGGTAACGGTGTAGGTGTTTTCGCCCTCCTGCAACGCGGCAGGTGCGGTAAGCGACGCGAACTCGGAAATGGCGATCTCCGGCTCCACGGCAGCCAGGTCCATGGCGTAAGGGATGGTAATGGCGATATTGTCGCCATCGATCACGCCCTCCGCGTCGCCCAGCTTATAGGCGGTGATGTAATTCTCTGAGGACTTTCTGGCTGTGATGGTCACCTTGTAGTCGGTGTGCAGTTTAAAATTGCTGTTGGTCACCGTCAACGTCAGAGGTGTCGTCTCGGAATTGGTGAAATCGAAGGAAGTGCTGCCGTCAAGGGCCGAACCCTCTAACGTGACCGCCGTGCCGGTATGAACGACCACCGGCGTGATAGCACTCAAGCCCGTGCCTACCGGCAGGTTCAGGGAGATGGTATGATCCGTCTCGTTGATTTTGGCATATCGGGTCTTGCCATCATCAGCGGTAACGGCGAAGGAGGTAACTAGATTGTCCGGCGTACCTGACTCAATGCTGATACGCCACGTAGCGCTCAAAGCGTTATATCTGGTACCATAGGCTGGATCATAGGGGGTTACCTGATAGGCCAAAGACCCTTGGGACACAGAACCCGCCACCGAATTGGCGATTAGTCCAGTTCCTACCTCAACATCCACTGTTAATTGGGAATGGTCTACATTTTCCGGCAGCTTCACCGTCACCGTGCGAGCCGCGGCATCGATACTGCCCACAGAGCCGCCAATGGTCACCCGGTCAATGACCGGCTCCTTGATGCGATTCTGTTCAACGTAGGAAAGATACTCCGGAACGATCTGCTCATAGATGATCCGCAGTGCCGCGGGGCTGACCCGACTATAGCCTTTTTTGGTAATATACCTTTGCAGGTATTCCTGCATGAACTGAACGGCCTCCTCGCCGCCCGCACGCCACTTTGCTTCATAGGAGTCAAAGAGACGGTTGCCTCCCATGCCGACAGTATCGTCGTCATAAAAGGCGGTATCCATGCCTAGCCAGTAGCCCAGTGTGCCGAGCATATCCGCATTGGCCGGATGATAGGTGCCGATTTCCGTCCTCGAAGCGTTGATTTTATCTATCGTAAGGTAGAGCTGATGGTAAGTATCTACAAACAATCCTGCCATACCCAACAGAGCCTGTGTATCTGCTTCAGTCCAAGTATCCTTGCTGGTTGCCTCCGCCGCAAGAGCGTAAACGGGAAAAGTTCGCCCGTTTGCTGCAGTAAGGTTATAGCGAATCGGCCTTGAAAAATCATAAGAATTGTTAAGTGCTATATCAGCTTTATTATCCTTTGAACTTTTCAGGTCACCAAAGTAGATGGAAGTTGGTGTCATCATATACGCACTTGCGTCAGCACCTTTTGGCACACTATAGACATTGATGAACCCACCAAAATCGCTATTTTTAGGGGCAATTACTGCATTGCCATTATAGAAGGTACCGCTATTCTGCAAATACCTGTCACCGCTGGCCGTACCGGTGGCTGGCCAAGTACCAACTGCGGCAAACGCCTGCACCGCCAGAGAAAGGGTCATTACCAGTGCCAGCAGCAGCGTCAGCACACGGCGCAGCGAGCGTCTTACGTTTTGTGTTGTCTTTTTCATATCGTTACCTCACTCAGAGCGAATGGCCTCGTTGGGGCTGATGAGCGTTGCCTTGCGGGCGGGGATCCAAGCGGCGGCAATGGCCACGCAGCCGGAAAACACCACGCCGCAGACCGCCAGCCACCAGGGCAGCACGCACCGCAGCTCACGGGACGCGAAGATCACCGGT
>OLSM01001988.1_pt1 | contig 13979 bp, 16 predicted proteins | sample 1672721 | NCBI WGS metagenome assembly OLSM01 (sample SAMEA3136717, study PRJEB25190) | human gut metagenome | reverse complement strand
CAGAACAAGGCCTAGATGATAAAGTAGTAAGTACACCAGGATTTTGTAATGATCGAAATTTACAAAATGGATCAGGAAACTGGGTAGCAAGTGGAACAACACAGTATTATGCAGTCTATGAAAGAGTATATACAACCCATCAACCAACCCTGCAATGTAGTAATACAAACGATTTGTATACAGTAAAAGTAGGATTAATCACAACAGATGAAGTTATGTTTGCTGGAGGTACAACAAGCGTAAATAGTGGTTATTATCTTTATATAGGCCAGCCTTACTTGACTTTGTCTCCGTGTTGCTTTGATGCTGTGAACAGTTACGCTAGCGTGTTCAATGTGAATTCGGCTGGCAACCTTAACTGGGCTGAAGTGAATGTTACTTTTTCTGTTCGTCCTGTCATTAATCTCTCTGCTGATGTCACAATATCTTCTGGAAATGGCACTATGAATAATCCTTATGTAGTTAATTAATAACACAATTCGTTGTGTTATTTTTTAATTTATGTGCTATAGAAATTGACTTTTTTGGGAATTTATTATATCATTATTTATGATAAGGGTGGAAAGTTATGAATAGAAGAGGCCAGGCTTTAGTCGAATATATTCTAATTATTGCACTAATAAGTGTTATTGCTATTGCACTTGTTAATTATTTTGGTGGCTATTTAAAGGATGCGATCACGAAAACAAGTTGCAGTTTGGTTGATGAAGAGTATGTTAAAGGGGAGAAACCTGGAGAAGGTTACTGTAAAGGTGACGAAGAAGAGGCTCAATCATAACAAAACCATAAGGGAGTGGACTAGCATGGATAAAAAGGGACAAGCATTAGTTGAATTTGTAATTATCCTGCCTATTTTTCTATTACTTGTTCTTGGTGTTGTTGATCTTGGGAAAATCATGTATCAAAGAACAATGCTAGAAGGTGCAATGAGTGATGTAGTTTCCCTATATGAGGCAGGTAAAAGTGAAGAAGAAATTATCCAAGATATCGATCTTGATGTTTCTTTAAATATTGAAGAAAGTGATCAAGTAGTAACATTTCACTTATTAAAAGAGATTGATATTATTACACCTGGATTAAATTTAATATTAGATAATCCTTATCAATTAGATGTTAGTAGGAGTATCTCTGATGAATAAGAGGGGACAAACATTAATTTTATTTGTTATTTTAATTCCGATTTTACTTGGTATGGCTGCGGTTGTTGTTGATGTTGGGTATTTAATTAGTAAAAATGTGGAATTAAAGGAAGTTAGTAAAACAATAGTAGAAGAAGTAATTGATAATGCAAGTGAGGAGAAAATAAAAGATTTGTTTTTATTAAATGATATTCCGGTAGAAAATTTAGAAGTAGAGATTTTAGATGATCGGGTACATATAGAAAATGAATGTGAAATTGATAGTATTTTTGGATCAATTATTGGTCTTTCTACTTATCAAGTACGTGTTGATATTACTGGTATTAGAGAAAATGATCAAGTAATATTTGAATAAAAAGGGATGGTAACATGAATAATAAAGGAATTAGTATAGCCCTATTTTCGGCGAAAGGTGGAGTTGGTAAGACAATTACGACTCTTAATTTAGCAGGAATTTATGAAACATTGGGCAAAAAAGTACTTATTATTGATTTTGATTTATCTGGTGGAGGCATTAGTACCGCTTTAAATGTACCAAATGGAAAGAGTATTTATCATTTTGCTTATGATTATAATAATAATCAGTATCAAGAATTTAAGAATTATGTTACTAAATATGATCAATATATTGATGTTTTACCAAGTCCTAAAGATCCAAGACAAGCGATGAAAATTGATCCTAAATATGTAGAAATTATACTTGATAAAGCAGTATTTAATTATGATGTTGTTTTGATTGATACGACACATGATTTAACAGATTTTAACATTTTAACACTTGATTTAGTTGATCAAATTTTATTCTTAGTTACGAATGATCCATTAGATTTAAAGAATATGCGTAGTTTAATCGCTGTTTTTAAAGATACCAATATGGAAAATTATAAAGTTATTTTAAATGAAAGTATTTATCCATTTAAGAATTATTTTGGTATTTATGATATAAAAAATATTATTAAAGCGAATATTGATTATGTATTATCAAAGGATTTTTATATTAAGAATATTGATAATTTTGTTATGAGTGGTAAGATTATTACCCTTGATAAGAAAGCTTCTAATATATTTAGTAAAGATTATACAACATTAATGGGTATTTGTACGGATATCTTTAAAGAAGGTGAAAAACATGAAGACGCTTAGGGATGCTTTTGATGTCAAAATTAAACAAAAGAAGCAAGATGTATTAAATGATTATGATATATTTCCAGATAAGAAATTACTAGATAAGTTACGGACAGAAATTATTGAAAACTTAATTGATAATGAAATGCCTAGTAATGTTAGTTTAACGGAATGGATTAATGATGAGATTGATAAGACTATTGAAGGGTACGATTTAACTAATTTAGAGAGAAGTCATTTATTTAATTTAATTGATAATGAAATAAATGGTTATGGTCCAATATCCGAGTTACTTGAAGATGATAATATTACGGAAATTATGATTAATAGTCCGGATGAGATTTATATTGAAATTGATGGACAATTAGTAAAAGATGAAAGTGTATCTTTTATTAATGATGAACATATTATTAGGACGGTACAAAGACTTATTGAACCTATGGGAAGAACGATTGATGCGACTAGTCCTATGGTGGATTCGAGGCTTCCAGATGGTTCGAGAATTAATGCCGTTATTCCACCACTTTCAACAAAGGGACCAGTTGTAACGATTCGTAAGTTTAAAGAAAATATGACAAGTATTGATGAACTTATCCGGATTGGTTCTCTTACTCCTTATATGGCACGGTTTTTAGATGCCGCGGTTAGAGGAAAACTCAATATGATAGTTTGTGGTGGTACTGGTTCTGGTAAGACAACTTTACTTAATATTTTAAGTGGGTTTATTCATGATAATGAGCGGATTATTACGATTGAAGATGCTGCCGAACTAAGACTTAATCAACCACATGTTATTTCTTTAGAGACAAGAACAATGAATTATGAAGAATCGGGAGAAATCACAATTCGAGATTTAGTTATCAATTCTCTTAGAATGCGGCCTGATCGAATTATTGTTGGTGAGGTTAGAGGAAAAGAAGCGTTTGATATGCTTCAAGCGATGAATACCGGTCATGATGGATCTTTAACTACTTTACATGCGAATAGTCCAAGTGATGCTTTAAATAGACTTGAGACTATGGTGTTAATGGGTGGATATGATATTCCCATTAAGGCAGTCAGAGAATATATTGTAAGTGCGATTGATTTAATTGTTAATATTGAGAGAATGAGTGATGGTAGAAGAAAAGTTACTAGTATTGTCGAGTTAGAAAATTTTTCAGGGGATGAGATTAAATTAAAAGAGATTTTTGCTTTTAAACAAAAGGGGTTAACGGCAAATGGAGAAGTAGATGGAGAATTTATATTATATGGGGGAGTTCCTAAAGTATATAAAAAGATTAAAGCTAGAGGAATTCATGATATAGATGATATTTTCTTTCCAGAAGAAAAATAAAGGTGGTGAATTATGGACGGAGTTAGATTATTACAAATTATTTTATTGTTAGTTCCAGTTGGGGTAGCAATCTATCTACTTCGTCTGGCAAGATCACTTAATTTAGAAAAAAGACTTGCTTCTTTTGCAATTACTTCTTCTGGCGAAAGAGAAATATCCTTTTTTGATCAAATGCTTTTTTATGTTTGGAAGTTTATTCGTTTTACTTCTAAATTATTAAAAAAGTCAGTTGTATTAAGAAGATATAGTGAATCTTATGAACGATATATTTCCTTTGGTGAGAGAGCTAGAAAAGATGGAATTGATTATATTACAATTAAGTTTTTACTCAGTTTTACCGTTTTTCTTTTAGGTATGGTTACGTTTATTATGCATTATCCTGATGTTGATGTAATGATTTTATTATTGATCATGATTATTGCTTTCTTTTTACCTGATATTTATTTGCATATTACTTTTAATCGTAAAAGAAAAAGAATAGAAGATGATTTATTAAAAGCGATTATTATTATGAATAATGCTTTTGGTAGTGGTAAAAATATTATGCAGGCGATCGAAATTGTTAAAACTGAACTTGATGGACCAATTCAAGATGAATTTGAAAAAATATATTTGGATATTACCTATGGACTTAGTTTGGAAGTGGTATTTAAGCGGTTTTATGAGAGAGTTAGATTAGAAGACGCAAAATATATTGCTTCTTCTTTAACCCTTTTAAGTAAAACGGGTGGCGATATTATTCAGGTTTTCTCAAGACTAGAAAAAACAATTTTGGATAAGAAAAATTTAAGAAATGAACTAGCAAGTTTAACAAGTTCTAGTCGTTTTGTTTTCCGGTTTTTAGTTATTTTACCATTTATCTTTGTTGTTATTATCTTTGTTCTTAATCCTACTTATTTTACACCACTTTTCTCTTCTTTTTTGGGTATTATGGTTCTTATATTTATATGCATTTTATATCTTTTATATATTCTTGTTATTAGAAAGATATTAGAGGTGAAGCTATGAGGGATCGTTTATTTGCTAAGATTTATCCTAAAAGAACGATAGATCGAATAGATCAGAAAAGTAAATTAATGGGAGTAAAACATTCTTATAATCCAATTGTCATTCTTAATTTACGGGTATTTATTGCGATTCTTCTCTTTGTTATTGTTTTACTTACTTCTTCTATAGGCTATTTTTTAGCTCCAGTTGTGGCTATTTTATTTTATTATTTAAGTGAAAAGCTTCTTTTAGATTACCCAATTAAAAGAAGAGCTAAGAGATTAGAAAAAGAGGCATTATTCTTTTTTGAAGTTCTTCTCTTAACTTTAGAGAGTGGTCGTAATTTGGGTCATGCTCTCAAACTGACAGCAGAAAATATTGATTCCGAAATATCCCTTGAATTTAAACAAACATTATCGGAAGTAAAACTAGGTAAAAGTTTAAATGAAGCTTTAAATGATATGAAAAAAAGAATTCCTAGTGAAACAATTAATAATGCAATCTTAAATATGGTTGAATCTAATATTTTTGGTAGTAGTATTTTAACAAGTATGAATAATCAAATTGATTATTTAAGAGAAAAACAAATGTTAGATATTAAAGCAGAAATTAATAAGTTACCGACTAAAGTAAGTATTTTAAGTGTTATCTTTTTTGTACCTATTATGCTTCTTATTATTTTAGCACCTGTTTTAATTGACTATTTAATGGGTTAATTGTATACTTTAAATAAGTGGAGGAGAATTTTTGATGAAAGCTAATGAGTATGTAAAAGTGTTAGAAGAAAAGTATGATGAAGCAAAAAGAGATTATTTATATGAGCATGGTTATGTAGAGAAAGTTACTTCTAAAGAGGCAAAAGTAGGGTATATTTATGATCCTGCTTTACAAGAATATTACAAATATGTTCCTATTAAGGGAGAAAGAGTGGAAATTGATCGAATTATTGATCTTGATCAAAAATGTCGACGTTTAAAAAATAATCATGTTTTAGCTTCTGTTTTTAAAGGACTTGCTCTTGTTAATTTTATTTTTACTTTAATTGTTTCTATTTATTTGTGGTATGAAGAAACATTCTTTATCTTTTTGCTATCTTTCTATGTTGGACTTATTTTTAGTATTCTTTTATTTGGAATGGGTAAAGTGATGCAGAATATTTACGAAAAGTAATTAGAATCCGTTTGGATTCTTTTTTCAATGTTTTTTAGGGTAATTTCATCGATAAAGTGTTCTAGTTTTTCAACTTGTTCTAGTTTAAAATTGTTTTGATTTAAATCTCTTAGAAAGATTTCTAATACTTGGTGACGATGATATAAATATTTGCCTACTTCTAATCCTTTTTTAGTTAATATGATTTTGTTTTCTTTTGTTATGATTAACTCTAGGTTTTTAAGTTTACTAATCATCTTACTGCAAGATGATTTTTTAACATTCAAATATTTACTTAAAGTTGTAATCGTTAGATTTTCTTCTTTTTTGCGATAAATCATTTCGAGATAGTCTTCCATGGGATAGGTAATTTTGTTTTGGGTGTGAATATAGGTTGTTAATGTGTAAAAATCGTTGTTCATATAACAAAATCCTTATCCTTTCATATAATACAGTAGTTGTTAGTTTAGTGAAACTAATACAGTATATGAGGGAGATAGAAAAATATGAGTTTAGATCAGATGAAATTAGATGAATCGGCGTTGATTTTAAAAGTAGGTGGTTCTTCTTCCATGAAAAGAAGATTACTGGATTTAGGCTTTCTTCCGGGAGCCTTAGTTACTTGTGTTTTAATCAGTCCTTTTCATGATCCTAAAGCTTACCTTATTAATGGGAGTGTAATTGCTTTAAGAAAGTGTGATGCAAAAGAAATTGAGGTATTATATGAAAAAGATTAAAGTTGCTTTGGTTGGAACGCCTAATGTAGGAAAATCAACCATTTATAATACCCTTACGAGAAATCATGAACATACGGGAAATTGGTCAGGGAAAACGGTGGGAATTACTAAAGGTGATTGTGAATATTTAGATACTTGCTATACTTTTTATGATTTACCGGGAACTTATTCTTTAATTAGTAAATCAAAAGAAGAAATGGTTGCGACTGATTTTATCGTTTTTGAAGATTTTGATGTAGCGGTCGTGGTTTGTGATGCTACGAGTTTAAATAAGGGAATAAGTTTGGTTTTACAAACAAAAGAAATTTGTAAAAATGTAGTTGTTTGTATTAATTTAATGGATGAAGCAAAAAAGAAAAGAATATCTATTAACCAACATTTATTAGAAGAAAGATTAGGTTGTCCAGTTGTTTTTACAAGTGCTCGGGATAAAGAGGGATTAAAGGAATTACTAGAGGCAATTAAATTATCTGAACCTAGTGGATATTTAGCAATTGATTATGGTGTCTTAAATGAGCCATTAAAAGAAATTGAGAAAAAAATTACAACGACAAAGTATCATGCTCGGTGGGTGGCTTTAAAAATACTCGAAAATAATCCTTATTATATTTCTAAATTTCAAGAATTGGGGATTATCCAGGAAAGGCCAAAATGTTCTTTTTCGGGTGATGTTCACTTGGAAATAGCTCTTAAACTTTCTTTTGAAACACAAATGATTTTGAAAGGAGTTATTAGAAGAAGTAAAAATTCTTGTGAAGAGAAAAGAAGAAAGATTGATCAAATTTTAACTAGTAAAATATGGGGTATTCCTATTATGCTTGGTATGTTATTTTTGGTATTTTATCTTACCATTGTTGGAGCTAATTATCCGTCTAGTTGGTTATTTTCCTTTTTTTCTTTGTTGGAAGAACCATTTAGTAATTTTTTAGCATTCTTACATTTACCTCCATTTCTCATTGATTTATTAGTAAATGGGGTTTATAAAACTCTTTATTGGGTTGTATCGGTCATGATGCCACCAATGCTTATTTTTTTCCCACTTTTCACTTTTTTAGAAGATCTTGGAGTCTTACCAAGAATAGCTTTTAATATGGACCGCATCTTTAGTAAATGTCAAGCATGTGGAAAACAAGCTCTTACTATGTGCATGGGAATTGGATGTAATGCGGTTGGGGTTACCGGCGCAAGAATTATTGATTCTAGAAGAGAGAGATTAATTGCTATTCTTACCAATATTTTTATGCCTTGTAATGGGAAATTTCCTAGTTTAATTGCCATTATTACTATTTTCTTTGTTGGTCTTAATAAAGTTTATGGATCAGTTTTCTGCGCTCTTATTTTAACAGGTTTTATCTTTTTAGAAATTATTCTTACTTTTTTGATTAGTTTTATTTTGTCGAAAACTATTTTAAAAGGAGAACCTTCTAGTTTTACGTTGGAACTTCCTCCTTACCGAATGCCAAAAATCCTTGATACAATTATTTATAGTGTTAAAAATCGTGCGATTTTTGTTTTAGGAAGAGCAGTAAAAGTGGCTATTCCAGCAGGTGTACTCATTTGGGTGATTGCCAATGTAATGATTAAGGGACTTCCTATTTTAACTTATCTTACGAACTTTTTGGAACCGATTGGTCGCTTTTTGGGGTTAGATGGGGTCATTATTTTGGCTTTATTACTTGGCTTTCCAGCGAATGAAATTGTATTTCCTATTATGCTTATGTGTTATTTAAATACAAATACGCTTACTGATATGGATAACTTAGTCTTCTTAAAGGATATTTTAATGCAAAATGGTTGGACTATACAGACAGCGATTTGTTTTCTTCTTCTATTTTTATATCGATTTCCGTGTTCTACAACGCTTCTTACTATTCATAAAGAAACAGGAAGTAAGTTTTATACCTTTTTAAGCGTTGTTATTCCACTTTGTGTTGGCATTATCCTTTGCTTACTTGTTAGATTATTATTTTCCTTTACACTCTAAAATAAAATAGAGTGTAATTTTTTTGTAAATGTATTATAATAATATTGTGATTTATTATGTTTGATGCAATTGATACTTTTATTGATACAACTTTACAAGGATTAGGAATTTGGGGGCCTATTGTTGGGTGTTTCTTTATTTTGATTGAATCCATGGTTCCTATATTACCACTTTTTGTTTTTATTACCCTTAATTTTTTGGCATTTGGTAATGTTTTGGGATTCATTATTTCTTGGATATTTACTTGTGTTGGTTGTTTTATTTCTTTCTTGCTTTTTCGGTGTAAAGTACAGACTTGGCTTTATAAAAGAATCAAGAAAGAAGGACTTATTAGTGAACATACGATTAATATGATTACTAATTTAAAATTTGAACAATTAACAACTATTATTGCCATTCCTTTTACGCCAGCTTTTTTAGTTAATATTGCAGCAGGATTATCCAAGATGAGCTATAAAAAGTTTATTGGCGCTTTGTTAATTGGTAAAATCTTTTTGGTTTATTTCTGGGGATTTGTTGGTGTTAGTTTAATTGAAAGTATTAAAAACCCCATTTATTTGGTAAGAGTAGGAATTTTACTTTTACTCGCTTATGTTTGTAGTAAAATTGTTAGTAAGAAATTTAAAATAGAATAGAGGTATTAATATGGAGTATGTCATAATAGGGTTATTAGTGATAGCTATTATTTTGTTAGTAGCCAATCTTTTTAAGAAGAATAATAATATGGATATTACTGATCGTTTAAGTAAATTAGAGTTATCTTTGGTAAAAGAAATAGGGGAGTTTAAAGTTAATTTTGCAAGTGATATTAGGAAAGATTTTGATGCACTAGATGAGAAAATAGAGAGAAAATTAACCGAAATTAATAACCGAGTTACCGAAAGATTAGATCAAAGTTTAGAAAAAACAAATAAGACTTTTGCAAATGTTTTGGAGCGACTTTCAAAAATTGATGAAGCACAAAAGAAAATTGATGGCTTAGGTGCAGATATTGTATCTTTACAAAGTATTTTAACTGATAAGAAAACAAGGGGTATTTTTGGGGAAGTGAATCTTCAATTTATTTTAGAAAATGCTTTTGGGGGAGTGAATACTGGTATTTATGATTTACAACATAAGATGAGTAATGGTTATATTGCTGATGCGATTTTGTATGCACCAGCACCACTTGGAACGATTGCGATTGATTCTAAGTTTCCGCTAGAAAATTATGAGCGCATGACCAATAAAAATTTAAGTAAAGAAGAAAGAACCGTTGCGGAAAAACAATTTAAAATTGATTTTAAAAAGCATATCGATGCCATTTCAAGTAAATATATTATTCCAGGGGAAACTAGCAATGAAGCAATTTTATTTTTACCAGCAGAAGCAATTTTTGCCGAAGTTAATGCTTATCACAACGATATCTTAAATTATGCTTATTCAAAAAAAGTGTGGATTACGAGTCCAACTACACTTATGAGTACACTTACAGTAATTGAGATGATTTTAAAGAATATGGAAAGAGATAAATATGCTAAAATTATTCATGATGAATTAAATAAATTATCTGTTGAATTTGCAAGATATAGAGAACGTTGGGATAGACTCGCTCGTAATATTAATACGGTATCTAAGAGTGTTGAAGAGCTTAATACAACAAGTGATAAGATTACAAAACGATTTGATTCTATTAATAGGGTAGAAGTAGATAAATTAAAGAATGAAGATCAAGAATTGTTAGTACATGAGTAAAAGCTTCGAGTATATTCGAAACTTTTTTCTTTTTTCAAAACTTTCGACTGTAATCGAAAGTTTTGAAATGTATTATATGTATAAATAAGTAAGATATACGCAAGATTTAAGTAAGATTTAAGCAAGATAATTGAATTAAATTAGAAAGTATGCTATAACTTATATTATAATTGGAGTGATTTATGTGAAAGAATATGTGCCACCTTTTAATATTACAAATAAAATGTTGGATTTAGTTTCTGATATTATGAAGAATATTGGAAAGATGGATTCTTATCAAAATTTAAATCGTATGCCTATTCTTAGAAAAAATAATCGTATAAAATCTATTCATTCTTCTTTAGCTATAGAAGCTAATACTCTTAGTTTTGAACAAGTGCAAGATGTTATTAATGGTAAATTGGTGAGGGGACCGAAGCAAGAAATAGATGAAGTAAAAAATGCTTACCAAGCTTATGAAATGATGGAATATGTTGAACCTTTTAATTTATCTGATTTAAAAAAAGTTTATGGAGTAATGATGAATTCTTTAATAGATGATGCTGGATGTTATAGACATGGTAAAGAAGGGGTTTTTGATGGTGAGAAATGCATTTTTATGGCGCCTGGGCCTGAAATGGTAGAAGAGCTAATGAATGGTTTATTTTCTTGGTTAAAAACTCATCAACATGATATTCATCCTCTTATTCTTTCTAGTGTATTTCACTATGAATTTGTCTTTATTCATCCTTTTAGTGATGGGAATGGAAGAATGGCTAGAGTTTGGCAAAATGTTATTTTAGGTAATTGGAAAGATTTATTTTATTATTTACCTATTGAATCACAAATAAAAAAATATCAAGATGAGTATTATCGAGTAATTGATCAATGTAATCATGCGGGTAATTCTACTTTATTTATTGAATTTATATTACTAATGATTGATGAGACTATTCAATCATTAGTAACAAATTCTCATCCTACTATAGAAGTAGATAACCCTTATATTATAAAATTACTTTGTGTTATGGAAGATCATCCTATGAGTGCTAATGATATTATGAGAAAACTTGAGATTAAATCAAAAGAAACTTTTAGAAATACTTATTTAAATCCCGCAATAAAAGCTGGGTTTGTAAGATTAACTATACCAGATAAACCAACTAGTAAAAATCAAATGTATTATAAATTATAAAGAGAAAGAATTTAACCAATCAATTCTTTCTCTTTTACTTTTCCTAAATATTTTACTTTATTTGTTTTACCTAGTAAGTAATCACTTGATATGTGAAATTCATTACTTAGTGAATAGAGAGTAGCAGTACTAATAGGAAAATTACCATGTTCATATTCACTAATAATGGTATTGGCTATATTAAGCTTTTTAGCTAATTTTTCCTGAGTTAGATTAAATTCTTTTCTTAGTTCTTTTAATCTTTCACCACTTATTTTAGTATCAATCTTGCTTATTTCATCTTGATATCTTTTTATGGTGGTAAAATCAAAGACATAGTCAATCGAAATCTTAAAGTGGTTGCATAATGTTATTTAAGTGTTTAATAGGGATAATATCGTATTGTTGTTCATATTGATTGTAAGTACTTCTTGCAACATTTAGTACTTTGGCAATGTCTTCTTGGGTTAATTCGTATAAATCTCTTAAATCTTTTAATTTTATTCCATAATTCATATTAAAACTCTCCATGGAAAGATTATCGCATTTATCTTTCTTATGGAAAAATATTGACTGAAATGTTGAAAATAATATTGATTTTTATTCAATTATACTCCTAAATTTAACACTTTTTAGAAAGTAAAAACTCCCTAAGTCCCTGTTTATGCGGGTTTAGAGAGTTTTTTAATTTATAAAAAAGTGCGTACGTTTTTTATTTTTTTGTTTGTTTACAAATTTTTTTAATATTTTTCGTTTCAATTATTTCATAATCTGTATTAAATCCAAATTTTTCATGTAATAAATCAGTTAAATCAGTTCTTTTATAAATGGGAGAAAAACCTATATCATTTTCTTTTTTCAAGTTATAATTTTTTAAAGTTTCAGTAATATCCATAACCGTATATTTTTCATCAATTCTTTTTTCTAAATATCGATAAATTACTAAAGCTAGGAAACAAGTAAGAAAATGGGCTTTAATTCTGTCTTCTCTGGATAGATGTACTGGTCTTGCTTTAAATTCACTTTTCATGATTCTAAATGATTCTTCTATTTCCCATCTTCTTGTATTTATTTTAATAATTTCCTCTACATCATCTTCTAAATTGGTACATACTGCATATAATCCATCATATTTTGCTTCATCGTTGATTTTCTCTTGGTCTAAAAAGTAATGATTTTCTTCAGCAGCTTCTCCAGTTTTTGTTGTAGAAACAATGGAGATAAATCTTTTAGGATCATTTTCATTATATTTTCCTATTTTTCTTGGATGATTTTCTATAATTTTTAAAGCTCTATTGATTTGATGTTCTCTTATATTTTTTTGGTATTCTTGATATTTAGGAGAATAAGTGATAATAAGTCTTTGTTCTAATCCATTTTCTTTTATCCATCTTTCTTTGTAAAAAACTTTGTGATAAAACTTTTTAATTAACTCTTCATCTTCTCTTAATTTAGAAATGTTATAAGTTTTATCACTTCCTGGTAATTTCCAACCGCTTGTTAAATCTAAGGACCAATCTTTTAGAAATTGTTTTAGTTTTTTTAAAGATTGGGTAGTAACAAATTTTCTTATATTTGTATCATTAAACAATCGATTACTATTGCTAGATAATCCTGCATCAGTACAAACAACTATTTCTGGATTATGAAAATCTTCTAGTATCTTTTTTTCTAAAGGTTGTAAAGTTTCTTGTTCACTTTTGTTTCCTGGAAAAGTATCAAAAGTAAGAGGAATACCATCTCCATCCATGAATAATCCCATTTCAACAATTGGGTTTGGTCTGTGTTCTTTACTTTTTCCATATTTCCTAAACTCATCTTCTTCCTCTATTTCAAAATAATAATTAGTACAGTCATAGAATAATACTTTACTATTTCTTTTAGAGTATTTTAAACTATTACGGTAAAGTTCGGATTGGATAAAATCACTTTCTTTAGATAATATTTCTAAACTTCTTAGAATATGTTGATATTCAAAGTTAGGAGATTCTAAAAAGTTTTTAGATAATTCTAAAGTTTTTAATTTAGAAGAAGGATAAATAATACGAGAATAAATTAATTTTGATAATATATCATTTAAATCATATTTAAATTGATATTTATTTGTAATATTATCACAAATATGATTTAATCCTAATTTATAATAAATATCTTGTAGAAAGAGATAACCAGCATTAAATTCTAGTTGTTCATTTTTTTTGATTCGTTGATTTGGATATTTTTTTAAAAGAATAGGTAATGAGTTACTTTGGATTTGTTGATTTAATTCATTAACGTAATTTTTTAGCCATGTTAAAGGATCTTCATCTTTTGCCAGTTTTATTAAATCATTGTAATTTCCTATATTCTGATAAATCTTTGTACTTCTTTTTCCGTTTATATCTTTAGTATCATAAATAATAGCATAATGTTCTGAATTTTTAGATTTTGTTTTTCTTATTCTCATATTAACACAACCTTACAATACCATTATATCAAACATACGATAACGTACGCAAGATCAAATTTAAAAATTTGACAAAAAAATAACCATTCTACCATGGTTTATATAAAAATTAGATTTCAAAAGTGTTAAATTCCCGTATAAATCTCTTAAATCTTTTAATTTTATTCCATAATTCATATTAAAACTCTC
>OLSM01001987.1_pt1 | contig 13983 bp, 14 predicted proteins | sample 1672721 | NCBI WGS metagenome assembly OLSM01 (sample SAMEA3136717, study PRJEB25190) | human gut metagenome | reverse complement strand
GAGCATATTCTTTTTTATCAAAAAGAACCTCGACCTGATCCAGAATATTTTTTGTAGAAAGCTGGAGTTCATCTCCTTTTTTCCCGCTACCTCCCTGAAACAGAATTATAGAATATAATATATATATAGCACCAATTGCTACGACAAATGCTACTATAATAATTATTATATTGGTATCAGCCATTTAACTCTCTCTTGTAATTACAATATTATTATACACGATACGATTAAAAAGTAAAAGTTTTTACATATTCAAGGCTTTACTTTTCAGAAATTTTTGTTAAATAATATAGAGTATGAAGCGGATTTTGTTAATTCTTTTGATAACAATTCTTGTACCGTCCTGTCAGGCAGAAGACAGCTGGGATGATTTTTCCGGCCTTGACCACGCGTGGGACGGGCAAAAATCAATTACAAATAAAGAGTTTGAAGAAGCAATAAACACTTTAGAAGAAAAGCAGACCAAAAAAGAAGCTAAGCAGAGGAAAAAGCTTATAAAAAAAATTGGCGGCGGCGGTACTAGCCTTCATCCAGATTTGAATCCGGAGAGCGATATAAAAAATCTTGATCCTCTAAAAAAAGAAGATGATGATGGTGTACTCCTAAATATTCCTGTAAATTTAGTTATTGACGATGTCCCTATGGATAAAGGTTTTTATAAAGTCATTGCAGAGAAAGATAAAAACAACGATATCAATCTCCTATTTTACCAATCTCAATTTTTTAAAGGTAAAGTTAGAGCTTGTGAAACCAGTGATGATTATGATCAAGATAGTATCAATTTTGTAAAACTTCTGCCTTATAATGAGCAGTTTGTAAAAATAATTTTCGGCTCGCTTGATTTTAATGCATATGCTTACGTTAAATATGTTCAATAACAATGTTACATTTTTTAACAATTAATTTGTAATTGCAATCTGAAAAAAGTATGATATGATTAATATAGGTTTGTGCTGTTAAATATGAGTATGCAATTCTTTGCATAAAGTTGAATGGAATAGTATAAACATAGGATTTAAATCATTACATACTATTGTATAGTTATTAGACGAGAGAAGCAATTTAATAGTTAGAAGTATAGAATGAATATGCGCAATTATATGAAGAAAAAAGAAAAGTCATTAAACGCTGCAAGTCTTACAACAGACGAATTAATCGCTAAGGTGAGCAAGCGTAAATTTAAACTTTCGAAAGTGGTTCTTATACCGATACTGGTGCTATGTGTATCTGTGCCTATTTACCGTGCTGCCATTTCATTTGGCAGTATAAATGCTATTGAGGCAGAAGGAAATAGCACTCTTGCATTAGCTGCAGTTCCAATAGCAGCAACAACTGCTAAAAAAGATTTAATATCAATTCCGACTGGAACTGTGAAAGCAAATCCGTTTCTTCCATATCGTGATATAAGCGGTAATACGCTTGTTAACGATGTGCCGAAGTTTGATTTGGTAGAGCCTCCGGATGTAGTAAATGAAAATTCTGATGCTGCAAGGGTAATGGATACCGTAGTATCAGGAATTCTTTATGATAAATACAGTCCTTCAGCTATTTTGAATATTGAAGGTAACGATTATCTGGTAAAGAAAGGTGATGTGGTTAATAACTACAAAGTTGTTAATATTATGCAGGACAGTGTAACCGTTAAGTTAGGTAATAACACTTATAAAGCAGGTATTGGCGAAATCTTAACAGAAGGGTCACTAACTCATAATGACGTTTCAAACTTAAACAAAAAATTCGGAGGGGAAAGAAGATGAGATATAATCATATAAAGAGATTTTTGTCAGCAGCGTTATTATTAGCGTTTACGGCACCTTCTGGTATCGCAGAATATTATAATGCAATGGAGCCTGTTTCAAATTCAACAGTGCTGTCCGGCGATGTTAAATTGACTGATAAAAATGAACGCATAACATTATCTCTTAGAGATTCTGATTTAAAACAGGTGTTAAGAATGTTTGCTGATAAAGCTGGAATGAATATTGTTTTTCACAACTCAGTAAAAGGTAAAGTAACCCTGGATTTAGTTAACATGCCAATTAATGAAGCTTTTGATTTGGTTCTGCAAATTGGCGGGTTAAACTATTATACGCAGAATAATACGTTAGTTGTTATTGCAAAAACTAGTAATGATAATGCAGCTTTCTCAAAACAGGAAATGATGGTATTCCCTGTTAAATATGTTTCAGCAGCAAAAATCGCAACTTTCTTGAATAAAAACGTTTTCGGAATGAAAAAACCTGGTTTATCTGGAGTTGATGCTGCAACTGTTAACTCTGCAACTAACGAACTTATCGTTTTTGGTATGAAATCTGATGCAGCAATTGTTGAAAAAGTAATTGCACAGCTTGATAGAGAACCTTTGTCCAAAACATTTGCAGTAAACCATACAACACCTGCAGAAATGGCAAATATGATTTGTGAAATGCTGCTTCCTTCACGTGGCTCAACTGCTGGAGGCGGAGGAGGCGGTGGTGCTCCTGCATACGTACCGCCTACACCAGGGGTTGGAACAGCTATAGGTGGTGCTGCTGGTATAATGACTGGCGGAGCTGCTTCAAGCGATTCTGAGTCTGAATTAAAACTTGGTGAAGGTATTGTTGCTTGTTCTGTGTCAGCGACCGGTGCTTCTACAGGTTCAGCTGCTTTTGATGTACAAAACCTTTCAGTTTCCTATTTCCCGCAAAGAGGTACCATCACATTAATGGGCGGGTCATTAGAACAACTGAATATGATTGAAAAATTTATTAAAGCAAATGATGTAAAACAACCTCAAGCATATTTGGATGTTTCAATCGTTGAATTAAATGAAGAAGGTAGTAAAGAATTCCACAACGATTGGAGATTGGATTCAAGAAACTGGGTATTCTCATTTAGCGGAAGTGATACTACTGTAGGCAGGGATTCTGCTCCAGGAAGAGATCCAAATCAAGAACTTTTTGGTAACAATGCTTATATTTCATGGCAGTTGAGTTATTTAATTGAAAATAAAAAGGCAAGAGTACTTGCAAATCCAAAAGTTTTGATTACTCAAGAATCTGTTATTGACCTAACACAAGACTATGTAGAAAAAGTAACTTCTGAGTTCTTGTCTTCTACAAGTAATGGTACAGGTGCAAGCGGTTCTGTTCAAAGAACTTATACTATTGGTAAAGATAAAGGTATAAAAGTTACTTTAATGCCGTTTATTTCACCGGATGGTTATGTAACTCTGAATATTAAACCGGAATACGCTACAGAAGCCGGACAGGTAACTGCAAAAACTTATGATCCTCAGACTGGTGCATCATCAGATGACTTGCAGGCAACATTGCTGAGCAGAAGAAATTTAGATTTGAAGAATGTACGTATTAAAGATAATGAAACGCTTGCAATCGGCGGTTTAATACAGGAAGAAGATACTAAGACGGTTCAAAAAGTTCCGGTATTAGGTGATTTACCTGTAATAGGTGCTGCTTTTAGAAACGTTATTTCTAAAAAGACTAAGAGTGAGCTGGTTATTATGATTACTCCGAAAATCATAAATGACGGCGAAGGTTCCGTAGCAGATAGTTTATAGTTAGAATTTATTTTATGTCTAATCAACTGGAAAAACTCAAACATAGTATAAAAAAAGAATATGTTAACAATTTTGAATTAAACCTGATGAAATCATCAGGTTTTATTCCAGTGGATAAGCGGCAGAGTGATTTCTTCGTAATTCTTAATAAAGAGAATAGCGCAGGACGTGCAGAAATTATTCAACTTATAAAAGAAAAGTATCAAAATCTTACACCTCAGTTTATTCCAATTTCTGGACGAGATTTTGATGAAGTTTTTAATAGTATTACAACTGTAACTCTGCCCAAAGTTGAAGAACAGCCTGCAGAGCCGAAACCGGCAGAAGAACTTTCTGCAGAAGAAATTCTTGTATCTATAGGCTGGCTTACAAGAGAACAATTAAATGAATGTACTGCTCTTGCAAAAGAGCGAAATGTGCCTCTTGATATGATACTTACGGAAAAAGAATACTTGCCGTTTGATAGAATTGCATCATATTTGAAAAAGAAATATGGCTGTGATGTGGTATCAAAAGCGCAGATTAAAGTTGATAAAAGCATGCTTAAAATGCTTCCGGATGACATTGTTGAAAAGAAGCAGATAGTAGTTATGTCAATGGAAGGCAGCAAACTTGGCGTTGCAATGGTAAATCCAAATGACAAGTTTACTATTCGTGAAGTTTCACTCTCAACAGGCCGTGCATTGAATGTCTACTGTATACCATATGCAGAGTATGACAAATATTTGAAAGAATATTTTATACAGAAGAAATCAGACCAAACTGTAAAAGAAACAGAACGTATCATTCAGAGTATTGAAGAAGAGTCATCACAGTTTGCTAATGAAGAATCTCTCTGGGCTCAGGTTGAAAAAGAACTGCAGGATGCTAGCGGTAACGTAGCTAAGTTTGTATATAAGATTATTACAGATGCTATTGATGCAAAGGCTTCAGATATTCATATTGAACCTAGAATAGGATATTATGTCGTACGTACTCGATCTGACGGTATCTTAAAAAAAGTTTTGGATATTCCGGGTTCTATTGAACAGGCTGTTATTACCAGATTTAAAGTTCTGGCGAGAATGAACATCGCTGAGCATAGACGCCCGCAAGATGGTACTTTCTCTATCAAATATAATGATAGAATGTACGATTTCCGTATAAATACTCTTCCAGTTTCCGGCAAAGAGAAAGTTGTAATTCGTATTCTTGCACCTGCTGTAAGTTTGAAAGCTTCCGGCAATAAGATGGTTATTCCGGGCGCAGAAGAATCTGATGTGCAGAAAATTCATGATATGGTACAGTGTCCTAATGGCATTATCCTGACCTCAGGACCTACAGGTTCTGGTAAAACAACTACTCTATATACAATTCTCAAATCATTAAATAATGAAGATGTTAATATTACAACAATCGAAGATCCAATAGAAATTAAACTTGAGGGTATTAACCAATCTCAGGTTAACCCTAAAGCTGATATTACATTTGCGTCTTGTATGAGAGCAATTTTGAGACAGGACCCTGATATTATACTTATCGGTGAAATCCGTGACTTTGAAACTTTAGAAGTTGCTATTTCAGCAGCTCTAACAGGTCACCTTGTATTAAGTACTGTTCACACAAACTCAGCAGCCGCAACTGTTACACGTTTGATTGAAATGGGTGCAAAAGATTATCTGGTTTCTTCTACTTTGACCGGTGTAATTGCACAGCGTCTTGTAAGAAGATTGTGTGATAAATGTAAAGAAGAGTATATTCCTACAGAGGAAGAGGTAAAACATATTACAACAAATCCTGAGTTACAGCAGAAATTAATGAAAACCAAGCTGTATAGGAAAAAGGGCTGTAAAGAATGCGGATATCTCGGATTTACAGGTCGTCTAGGTATATATGAAATTATGCCTATCACAAGAGAGATTAAGAAATTAATCGCTCAAGGTGCACATGATATTGAAATTGAAGAAGCTGCTGTTGCGGCAGGAATGAAAACATTAAAAGACTCTTGTTTAAATCATATTATCGAAGGTAGAACTACTACAGATGAATTTATAAGAGTTCTTGGATACGCAAGTGATTAAAGAATAGGTATGCGAGGTTTATATGCCATTATATAGCTACATAGCATTAAAGCAAGGAAAAGAAGTTGTCAGAGGTGAGATAACAGCTTCCAATCTTAAGGATGCACGTGATGTTGTCCGTAAGATGGGGCTTGTTCCTACACAGATAAATGAGGCTGTGGATATAAAAGCTAAGAAAGCAACAAGACTTTCGTCACTTTCGTTAAGCGAAAAGATTGACTTTATCTCAACCCTGCAAATTTTGTTAACATCCGGTATTCCAGCTGTTGAATCTTTGATGTTTATGGAGCAGGAAGCAGCTAAGAAGAAAATTCGTGACATGTCAAAAATCTTGAAGACGCAGATTATGGCCGGTTCAACTTTTGCAGATACCATGGCTAGATATCCGCAGGTTTTCGGGTATATTTTTATTGGTCTGGTAAAAGCCGGTGAAGAATCCGGTGAACTTGAAAAAACATTAGACCGTATCAAAAACTTGTTGGAAAAACAGGCTAATATTAAAGGTAAAGTTATTGGTACATTGATGTATCCGATGTTCGTTATTGTGCTGGCATTTTTCATCATTATCATCATGCTTACATTTGTATTCCCTGCATTCAAAGACATGTTCGCTCAACAGGAAAAAGCATTGCCTTGGATTACTTCAATGATGATTCTTGCGGGTGATTATTTGAAAACTTACTGGTTCACAATTCCAATATTTGTTGTAGCTGTATTTGCTTTCTGTTTCTTAATGATAAACTGGCAGCCTGCAAGAAATATTCTGGATAAAGTGGTTCTTAAGGTACCTTTGCTTAATAACTTGATTTTGTATTCAAACTATTCAAACTTTTTATCAGTATTAAGCGTATCATATGATGCCGGTATTCCGGTTGTAGACTGTCTGCATCTGGCTGTTATTACATTAACAAATTCTGTTATGAAAAATAAAATGAGCGGTGCTATTGTAAAAGTTCAACAAGGTATGCAGGTTTCTCAGGCATTGAAATCGACAGGGATTGTACCTAAGATGCTTTTATTTATGATTGCAACCGGTGAACAATCAGGTCGTTTGGGCGATATGCTTGAAAAAGGTGTAAACTTCCTCGATAGAACTCTGGATGCTATTATTGATACTTTAACAAAAATGATTGAACCTATTATGCTTATTGTAATCGGTAGTATCGTTCTTGTAATGGCATTGGCTCTGTACTTACCACTCTTCCAGTCATACATGAACTAGGGTGCTACGCACGTAGACCACAGGTCGGGTGATAAACGTAAAACCTACAAGTTAGAATAGAACCTACGGGTCACCCTCAAAGAGAACATACAATTTAAATGGCAATCCTGTATTGGAGACAAACATAAAATGGAAAATAACGAAATTTTAGAACTTACAACATCTGCATGGAGAGAAAAGGTTTATATTGAAACTGCAGAATATATAATAAAAGGTTATGTTTTTATGCCAAAGATTGGCAAGAAAACCAGACTGCTTTCAGAAATTCTTAATACTAATAAGCAGTTTATTGCAGTAAAGAATTGTACCCTTGAATCAAAGTTAGTACCGCAGAAGGAAGTTGAATCTCATGATTTTCTGCAGGTTAATATTTCTACAATACTTTTGATGAGACCTCTTTATGAAGACTAAAACTTATGTAGTTACAGGCTCGACTTCGGGGATAGGCAAGGCATTACTTGAGAGAATTGCCGCTGATAATGTAGTTTTTGCCGGATATCGAGATAAATCAAAGCTTGAAATATTGCAAGCTTTATCGCCAAATATTTACCCATTTTATGTTGACTATGCTAAACCTGAAAGCATAAAATACGCAGCAGAGTACCTAATTTCTAAGTGTACAAAAATTGACACTTTGGTAAATATTGCCGGATGTGTTGTTGCAGGGCCGGTGGAAAAAATTGATATTTCTGAAATACGAAGGCAGTTTGATGTTAATGTTTTCGGTCATCTGGAATTAACCAAAGATTTGATAGATTTGCTGGAAGGCGGAAAGATTATAAATGTAAGCTCTATGGCAAGTTACGGTGTTTTTCCGTTTATATCGCCATACTGTGCCTCCAAACGCTGTCTGGATATGTTTTTTAATGCACTGCTTGTAGAAAATAAGAAAGATATTAAGGTTGTTTCAATCAAACCCGGTGTTATTGCAACACCTTTGTGGGGAAAATCGGTTGAAGAAAATTCTAAATACATAGAAAACTGCAAAGGTTATGAAAAAGAGATGGAGTTTCTTATCTCCAATGCGCAGAAAAATGAGTCTAAAGGACTTTCCGCTGATAAAGTTGTGGATGTAATTCTAAAGGCTGATGGGGCGAAAAATCCAAAATTAACATATACAGTAGGAAGAGATGCTGTTGCTGCAAGAATTATTGCGAAGATGCCGCAAAGTTTAATCAACAGACTGGTTAAACTGGGTATGAAACTTCGAATTAAGAATTAATGTAAATTTTTGTAAAGAATTTGACAGGAGAGTAGCAAAAATTTTTCTTGACGTTGTTTAAGAAGAATATAAAGCTCTCTCTTCTTATTTAAACGGACAGGCCTTGGTTTTTACAAGGTCTTTTTTTTATGCAGAAATGAACAAATTTTTTTATTTTTCGTTATACTAATATAGAGGTTACATTATGAATGATAAATGCTCAAAATATGAAGGATTATTTATATTCTCAGATGATGAAACATTAAAAAAACATCTTCTGGAATGTGAGGATTGCCGCAGGGAACAGGAAAAAATGGATAAGGTTTCCGGACTCATTGATGAGGTAAAGTTTCATTATTATTCTAAGTCAAAGAAGAAACCTATTTTGAAGATAGCGTGTGTTTTGATGTTTCTCATATTTTCAACTGTTACAATTACAGTAATGGAAAACTATGATGATATGCTTGACACATTACGCTATGGAGATACTTTGTCTGCTGAGGATTTAGGCTTCCCTGTTGATTCTTACGGACTCATTGCGGTGGATTAATGAATTTTAACGAAATAATTAAAACAAACAAAAGTAATATTAAAAATATAATAAAACTAATTACCAAAAGCGAGAATGAAGATTTAGAGCAAGAGGTATATATAAAGCTCTGGAAAAATTCAGAGAAATATCAGGAAAGAGGTTCTTTCAAGAGCTGGGTCGGCACAATCGCGAAGAATACCTCTAAAGATTATTTGAAATCAGCAGTAGTAAGATACGAGCAGGATTCAACATCAGATGATTTTGTTCTGACTAGCATAAAAGACAAAAAAACAACTCCGGAGGCAAATGTTATTGCATCAGAACGTCAGCAGAGAATAATAAAAGCGATAGACAGTTTAAAGCCTAAACTGCGTGAAACTATTATGCTCTGTGAAATATACGGTTATACATACGAAGAAGCAGCCAGCAGGCTTAAGTGCCCTATAGGCACGGTTAAATCCAGAATTTATAATGCAAAAAAAGAGCTGGCAGAAGTATTAAAAGATTTATTATAAGAGAGGTGAATTTATGAAAAAATTAGCAATTATGATGTGTACAGCATGCATACTCGCAGGATCAGGGGTAATTGCTGCTGAAACAACCGGTGCTCCAAATGAAGGAATTAAAAATCCTCCTTCAAAAGAAGAAATTATGAATAGAAGAAAAGCTCACGAAGCTGCATTTGAACAGAAACTCGGCCTTACGGAAGCTCAGAAAATTAAAGCCAGAGAGCTGCGTATTCAGGGGCGTCAAAAAATGAAACCTGTGTTAGAAGAAATTAAAGCAAAGAAACAGGAAGCAAGAATGGTTAAGATGTCAAGAATAGCTGTTCAGATGCAGGAAGAAAAATTAGCGCAGATAGATAAAGAGCTTGCTGTTCTTGAGAAAAAAGCGAACGAAATAAGAAAACAGAACATGAAAGATTTCGAAGCAATATTGACAAAAGACCAGAAGAAAATTCTTAAGAACATGAAAAAAGAAGGACGTAAGAATTTTGAACGCGGCCATCACTGTCCGCCGCCACCGCCATGTCCTGAAGCATCTAATTAAATAATAAAAAAGAAACATCCGGATTAAATAAATCTGGATGTTCTTTTTTGGTAGTGTAGTAATTAAACATTCGATCTATTAAGAGCTCTTTCAGCAGCCATTGAAACCTGAGGGTTAGAATCTGCTTGAGCCAGTGTATATAAAGTTGTCAGTTCTTCTTTGTATTCCGGTCTTTGAATATGTCTAAGTGCATCGATTGCTGCGATTTTTACTCCTGAATTAGGATTAAATCTGAGCGCATCAACGATAGCTGCAGAACCCGGCAAATCTGTTAGAGGAACTATATTTCCTGTTTGTTTTTCAACTTCATCTGTGTATATTTTAGCGAGAATTGAAATTGTATAAAGTGCATATTCTTTATTTCTTTCAGCCTGTTCCATTGGAGAAAGTTCATTCGCCAGTGCAAAATCTTTTTCAGTTAGCTGATAAGGGAGTTTTACCTGACCTTGTCCTTGTTTTGCATTTTCCATAACTATAAAGTTAGAGATTAATTTCTTTCTTGCCTGTACCTGTTCGTCTGTAGGAGCTGCGAGGTTAGCTGTATCTTTTTTAGTTATGTCAATTAAGCTTGAAAATACTTCACGTACAATATATGGAACTGCATTTTCAGGATTATCTAAAGATATTCTTGCGATTTCTTCCATCTGCTGAGCCTGTACATCGTAATCCGCGTTTGTAAGGTTAGAAATAACAAGAGGAATATCTACGTCCGGCAAAATTTCTTCTCCCGGAATTATTTCAGGTCTTTTAATTTCTGTTTCTTTAACTTCTGTTTCCATGATTTGTACATCATCTGCAATGGCATCTTTAACTTCCGGAGCTTTTTCTTCAACTACTGGAGGAAGTGTAGTTTCTTGATTTGCTTCTTCTGGCTCTACGCCTTTTTCAGCTTCAGTTGTTGTATAGTTTGGTTCAGGAACAGCAGGTGTTTCTTCTTCAATTTCAACTTCTTCAATATCTTCTGCTTCTTCTTCTTCTTCTTCTGGTTTTATACCTTCTATTTCAACTTCCTGTTCCATTTTTGGCAGAATAACGTTTGTTGTATGGTATGCTACATTAAAACCTTGAGGAAGCGGAATACGGTTAGTGTTGGCCATTTCATACGTAACAGGGCCTTCTGCTTCAGGATAATCATAGATTCTTTTTGGTTCAGTGTTAACTGAAGGATTGTCAATATCAATATTTACAGCATTGTAAATTCCATTATCAGGGTAACTTATATTTTCTCCTCTATTTACCCCTGAATTTACCCCTGAGGCATTAACTTCCGGCTTTTGTATATTAATTTTTACACCGTTATAAATCGGTCTGTTAGCGCTGTTATCAATTGATTGAACCATATTTTACTTCCTTTCAACTATACACATCTGTTGACATAATGTCTGTCAAGAAAAAAAATTGCTTTTTCCTGAAAATATTTTTACAAATATTTACAAGAATACCTCTAAAGATTTATAACATCAAGCCCGCGAAACTCAAAAATTTTGCCGGTGTTATTTTTAAGTTTCTCTTCTCCAAGAAGACAGCCGACAATAGCTTCAAGCTGAGCAACAGGCATCATATTGGCTGGAAGTGAATCAAAATTGTATTCATACTTTAAAGCAGACTGCAGAAATTTGCAATCCGCACTTGAGCGCTCTTTGAAATTCGAATAAAGGTTAAACTTTTGTCTTGTTAAATATACTTCGAATCTGGAAATATCTGCACCTTCTTCTTTAAGTTTCATAAAGAGTTCGCTTCCTCTCGGGGCAAATCTTTGCATCCAGTTATCCCTGTTAAGAAATCTGTCTTCATTCTCATGAATAAGCTGGTATGGCTTTGAAAGCACTCTCCATTTTCCTTCCATCATTGTATTATCCCAGGGAAGGGAAATACAGAATACAGAATTTTGAATGGAAGAATAGTTATCAAAGAATAATTGAACGTCAGACATTGAGAAAAGTTTGTCAACATAAATGAGTTTGCCGGTTGCAATCTCTCTAACAGCAACTCCGCTTTCTACAGAAGAAGATGGGCCTAATGACATTCCGACAGAATACTGTATCATAATCCAAAATCCTCATCTTCCGGAATATTAGAATCAAGCTTAATTACACGTCTTTCAACTGCAGGCATAGTGCCTTTATCACCAGTTTCTTTATCCAGATTGATATAAAGCTCCATATTGCTCTTTGAAAGAGTTTCACTCTTTTGGCGTTTAATTCTTTCCCTGTTTTCTTCAAGAAGCTTTCTTGCAGCAGGTGAAATAGAGTCGCCTTCTACTGCTCTAATAATTTGTTCACGCTGTTTTTGTATTGCTTCCTGTTGAGCTTTTGTAAGATTTAACGTAAAATCATTTCTTGTTTCAAATTCTCTTTTATATCTGTTTTTCAATATGAGTATTTCAACTCTTCTGTTAGCCGGATCTTTAGGTGAAATAGCTGTTTCAAGAGGTCTTGTATCAGCGTATCCAATAGCAGAAAACAGGGATGGTGAGAACTTAAACCGGTTAATCATATATCTTACAACAGAAGAAGCTCTTGATGCTGAAAGCTCCCAGTTAGAAGGGTATTTTTCAGTATGAATAGGGTCGCTGTCAGTGTGCCCTTCGATTCTCATAGCGTGGAGAACAAATTTTTTGCAGATAAGCACCCCAACTTTGTCCAGCAGTTTTCTTGCATTAGAATCAAGATATGCAGATGCCGGTGCAAACAAGTATTTATCATCAAAGGTTAATAACAAACCTTTGTCAGTTATTTTAGCTGAAATGCCATCAAGTTCTCCGGCTTTTGTAAGCTCCTGAATAGATTCTTCAATCTCTTTAAACGATTCTTCTTCATATCTAGGACTTATGTATTCGAGCATCAAGCTTGGAATAAATGAATTTGCCTGCTGCTGGTCAAATATTGAGTCGCTTCCGTCCATTAAAGCCTGCTGGCCGTCAAACAGAGTATTTTGACTGAAAGCATTTTTTAAAGACTCTTCAAGTTTTGCAAAATCAGTTGCGTCAACCTGAGCAAGTGCATACAAAACAACAAAGGTTGCAAAAAGCAGAGTAATAAAGTCGGCGTAAGAAACCAGCCACCTTTCCAAATTCTCATGTTCAGGGTGTTTCTGTTTTTTAGCCATTTGCTTTTTCTTCCTTATTGTCTTCGAGTATAAATGAGCGCAGCTTGCGTTCAATTAGAACAGGGCTTTCGCCGGCTTGAATTGATAGAACTCCTTCCAAAATCATATTTTTGTATAAAAATACGCCCTGATAAATAAATTTTATTCGGGTACTAATTGGAATCATAACAAGGTTAGCTGCGAACAAACCATAAATAGTAGCAACGAATGCAACCGCAATACCAGCACCTAGTTTAGACGGATCTGAAAGGTTCTGCATAACCTGAATTAACCCCATAACAGCACCGATGATACCGAGTGTCGGGGAATAACCTCCGAAGGATTCAAAAACTTTTGCAGCATTGTTTACATAATTTTCAAGCTGTTCTATCTGGTTTTCCATCATTTCTCTTACAAGAGCAGGATCTGTACCGTCGGCAACAGCGCCTAAACCTAGTGTTAGTAGGCTGTCCGAAGCGTTATAAGCTTCTTTTTCAAGAGAAATAATACCTTCTTTTCTGGCTTTGGTTGCGAAACCGCCGATTTCTGTAATTAGAGCATTAAAGTCTGATTTAGGCGGCATAAATACATTTTTCAACATTTTTATGGCTGAAATTAATGTTTTGTGCGGGAAGCTTAAAATAACAGCACCTGTTGTACCGCCGAGGACGATAAATGCAGCAGTTATTTGTAATAGCTGTCCGAGATTACCGCCTTCCATTGCCTGCCCTATAAGTATCATTGTCATACCGAAAAATAGGCCTATGACTGCAAATATATCCATAATTATCTCCAATTGTATACTATTCTGAATATATTAAACTATATTTTCATGTGTTTGAAATCCTTTAAATATAGTAGTTTTGTATACTTTCAGAGAGATTTAAACTTGTATTTACATACCTTCAAAGTTGCCTGCAAGAACTCTTAGTGCTTTGTCTTCTGCTTTCTGGGCTCTATCAAGAGCAGGTTGCAGGCCTGAGTTGTCATAAGTTTTCTGGATATTAGCTGCTGCCTGAGATGGAATATATTTTCTCTGTGCTTCGTTTACTTTGTCTGATTTAATTGTGCATTCCTGAGAAGGTATATAAGTGTAATTATCTACCTTGCTGTTTTTTATTGTATGCGGAATAATATTTTGCTGGGATGGAATGTAAGTATAATTATCGAGATTTGTTTCAGGTGTAGGAATTTGGCTGCTGTACGGGCTTGTACCTTTTGTTGTCATTATATTCTGCACTGCCGGCTGAGCAGCAGACTGTGCTGGTTGAT
>OLSM01001986.1_pt1 | contig 13987 bp, 12 predicted proteins | sample 1672721 | NCBI WGS metagenome assembly OLSM01 (sample SAMEA3136717, study PRJEB25190) | human gut metagenome | reverse complement strand
TTCCCCCGCACTGCCAGAAAATTCATGGCGGGCACGGTGACGATCCCAGCTTTCTTGGGGGGCAGGTAGAATTCCTTGTACTCCTTTTTGTAGTCAAACGCCATGGGGCGTCACCTCCTTTAGCTGTTCCAGGCGGTGGCGCAGGTCTTCCTCAAATTCCTGATCGGACAGAGCCAGATCCCGGATGTCCCACCACAGCTGGCAAGGGGCCTCCCCGCAGAGGCCGCAGTGGGTCAGGTGCTTCCGGTTGGCGGCGCAGGCGTAGATGGGACAGGCTTTCCCTGCCGGAGCGTGGAACACCTTACCCACGCTCTCATTGCAGCCAGGGCAGTCCTTTTGGTAGAAGTCACATTCCCCGCAGGCCTGTCCGCAGACCGTCAGCCCCAGAGCCAGACGCTGGGTCTTTTTGCTCAGTCCTCCCAGCACCAGGCCGTAGGACTTGTCCAACATCTCCCGCAGCAGATCGTCGGGCACCGCTCCGTCCGGCCGCACGGAATTCCACCACTGCTTGTCCGAATAGTACCCGGGCAGGATGTCCTCATACTCCCCCCGGAGAAGCTCCCCCTCCATGGGGTCCAGCTTCAGGTTGATGTAGTAGGGCTTGCCCTCCTTGTCCAGGCACACCGCCGCGAACATCTTCCCGCCGATATGATACCGCACCCAGTTCCACACCGGCTGAAAATCCTTGGTCACGCCACGTTTTTGCAGCAAGTATTCGTCCAACCACTGATAACGCATGGCACTTCCTCCCTCTATTCATAGTGGCTCAGCGCCCGGCGCAGCGTATGAGCCAGGCGGTCCCGCAGCTCCGCCGGTTCCAGCAGTTCCGCCCCGTCCCCGAAGGTGAGCACCCAACTGAGCAGGCCCTCCACATCCGGGAATCCCCAGCGAAAAAGCAGTGTCCCCTCCGGCTCTACGGTGAAGCTGTCCGGGCCGTACTCCTCCACCAGCCGCCACTTCCACCGGGGAGAGAACCGCACCACTGCCTGGTACACCGGCGGGAAGATCCGGGCGTCGTCAAAGTCGGGCAGGGGCGCTTCCCGAGGGGCAAACTCTTCCCCCACGGAAAGCTCCGTCATGCGCACCAGCTTGAACAGGCGGAAATCCTCCCGGCTCCGGCACCAGCCCCAGAGATACCAAGCCGACCAGTGAAACACCAGGTAGTAAGGCTCCACCGTGCGCTGGCTCTCCCTGCCTGGGGCAAAGTAGGAAAAGCACACCACCTGGTGGGTATCCATAGCCCCGCGGAGCACCTCCATCTTGGGGGCGAGGGTATCCTTGTACCAGGAGGCCAAGTCGATGAGCACATGGGCGTCCCCCGGTGCCAGGGTGTGGGACCCGGCGCTGAGCTTTTCCATCAGCTGGTCGTAGCGGCGGGTCCCGCTGACGCTGTCCAAACTCCGCAGCCCTGCCAAGATGGCCTGCATCTCCGGGGCGGTGAGGACGGTCCGGTCCACCCGGTACCCTTCCATAATGGAGATGCCTCCCCCTGCACCCTGGGTGGTGACAAGGGGGATCCCTGCTTTGCTCAGGGATTCCAAGTCCCGCTGGATGGTCCGACGGGACACTTCAAAACGTTCCGCTAGCTCCGGTGCGGTTACTTTCTCCCGTTGAAGCAAAAGGGACAAAATGCCAATGAGCCGATCCAGTTTCATAGGATGCCTCCTTTTTCCCCGCTTTGCCGGCATACACCAAACGCTCCGCTCTACCTGTATGATAGCATCCGGCCGCGACAGCTGTCTGTCATGTTCCCTTTGAAGGTTTCAAGAAGATTTTGTTCTCGAAACGCAGGATCTAAAGTCTTGGGCCCAGCCAGGCCATTGACAGCCCCAGAAATGGAAGGGTATCATAAGGATGGTACTCCCCCTGCGCCAGGAGAGGGGAGGGTTATTCCCCCCTACGATACCTCACAGCAAACCACACCGCACAACACAACGCTACAAACGTTGCCCCCAGGAAGGGGAAGTAAACACTTTGAGGAAGCAATCCCACAGCAGGGTGGCTCACCACGCACAGGGCCGCAAAACCGCAACAGGCCAAAATGCTGAGGCAGAGGCACAGGGGTTTTCGGTTTTCCTCCAGCTCTGGGGAGCCGGGCCACTGCAGCCTCCGCTCCAGCTGAAGGAGCAGCTGCTCTTGACCCTCCAGCCCGCAGACAACAAAACAAGTACGCCGGACCACCTGGCCTTGGAAGCGCCGCACCTGGCAGATCAGGGCATAGTGGGTGGGGTTCTCCCGGATGCGCTCCACTTTCAAAATTTCCTCTGCCCTGGCGGGAAGATAGGGCTTTTGGGCCAATTCCCGCAGGATTCCCTGGACTTTCACCATGGCGGCAGCATGGGACAAAGCATCTGAACCAAACCCCACCAACTGCCGTGCATCCAGGACAAAGAGGCGGTCCCCCTCCATGAGGAAGAACACCGTGGCATCCTTCACCGACTGCCGTCCCAGCCCCACTGCCAGGGCCACCCCTAATGCGGTGACCCCCAAACAGAGGAGGACAGACACCCCTTTCATGGGCCAGCCCATGGTAAAGCCCAGTGCAACCCCACCGCCGGTGAGCAACAGCGCCAAAGCAGCAACGCCTAAAATCCCACCCAAGGTGTGCTGGCCAAACCGGTTCTTCGGTTGTGAGATCCACATTTCTTTGATCTTCATGCCCCTCCCCCACTCTCTGTGGGCATTATAGCATGGCGCTGCCCTGGACGCAATGGAATGCCCTTCAGGGCAGAACCTCCTCCCCGCCAGTTTTCCAAGAGAAGGGGCCTTTTGGGACACATACCGTCTGTGAACCATCTTGAGTTCCCCCATCTGGGAACAATCTAGTATTTATAAGGAGGCGATCCTGTGAAAATGACAGGAAGCGTTATATTTTTACCCGTAAAGGACCTGGCCCGCACCAGGGAGTTTTACACCCAAATCATGGGGCTGCGCCTTGCAATGGTCCAGCCTGGCGGGGCGGAGATCTATGACACAGGCTACGGGTACTGGGGATTCTGCGCCTATGGGGATGGCCGACCTGCGTTGAGCGGTGCCCAAGGCGTCTGCCTTTCCCTCAACTGCACGGACCGGGCCGAGGTAGATGCCCGATGGCAGGCAGCTTTGGCACAGGGGGCACAACCGGTTTCGCCCCCGGCAGAGCATAGCCAGTTCCCCGTTTACTCCTGCTTTTTGGCAGACCCGGATGGGTACCGGGTAGAGTTGCAGGTGATCGAAAACGGGGCCTGACCCTCACATACTGGCTGAAAAACAGTTGAGGTACCGGCTGGCCCCCTCTTTTTAACGCCTTTAGGAAAGAAATCTTTTATAAAAACCAGCTTTTTTACTATTATTTCTTGTATCACTCTTATTTTTTTGCTATAATGAAGCCAAAAAAGGGAAGTTCCTCAGGCACTACCCAAACTACAGATCTATCTGGAAAACACCTTTTTTGACACCAATCCCCAGAGGTTTCCAGAAAGCCCACTCCAAGAACAATCAAAAGGGCGGGACAGACCCATCCTTGTGGAGATCCCCCGCACTTTAGATATCTGAAAGGAAGGTTCGTTATGGCACGAAAAAAAGCAGAACCCGCAAAAAAGAGCGCAGCTCCCATAGAGGCTGCAACCCCATCTGTGGAAAAGGACGTTCCCGTCACAGAGCCCGCTGACCCTGTGAAAGAAGCTGCCCCTGCCACAAAAAAGAAAGAAACCACCGTCAAGAAGACGACCACCACCCGGAAGAGAGCCGCTTCTAAAAAGTCTACTTCCACCAGGAAAAAAGCCACCCCTGTTGCGGAGGAAACCGCTCCCGTAACAAAAGAGCCTGCCCCTGTTGTGGAGGAAGCCTCTCCCGTGGCGAAAGAGCCTGCCCCTGTTGTGGAGGAAACCGCCCCCGTGGCAAAAGAGCCTGCCCCTGTTGCGGAGGAAGCCGCCCCCGTGGCGAAAGAGCCTGCCCCTGTTGTGGAGGAAACCGCCCCCGTGACGAAAGAGCCTGCCCCTGTTGTGGAGGAAGCCGCCCCCGTGGCAAAAGAGCCTACCCCCATTGCGGAGGAAGCTCCGGCCCTGGAGGTGCGGACTGACCTTCCCCGCAGAAGTGTTGCCTTCATTGGCTCCGAGTGCCATCCCTTTGTGAAGACCGGTGGCCTGGGGGACGTGATGTACGCCCTGCCCCGGGAGCTGGTGCGGCTCAACTGCGATGTGCGGGTGATTTTGCCCCGCTATGCCTGCATCCCCCAGAAATACCAGGATAAGATGATCTACCGGGGAGAGTTCTACATGGACTTGGGCCGGACCGGCCGGGAGTATTACGTGGGCATCATGGAGTACATCTGCGACGGCGTGGTGTACGATTTCATTGACAACCAGGAGTTTTTCTCCTCGGGTAACCCCTATATCAACCTGGTGGACGATATCCCCAAATACTGCTTCTTCAGCAAGGCTGCCCTGGCTGCTCTGAACTTTATGAACTGGATCCCCGACATCATCCACTGCCACGACTGGCAGACCGCTCTGGTGCCGATCTACCTGCGCACCCTGTTCCAGGATTCGCCGGTGGGCCGGGCCCGGTCCATCCTCACCATCCACAACCTTCGCTTCCAAGGGATCTACAACATCCCCACCATCCAATACTGGTCCGGCTTGCCTGACTCTGTGTTCAACATGGGCGCCTTGAAACAGGATTACAACGACGCCAATATGTTCAAAGGCGGCCTTGCCTACGCCGACCGGATCACCACTGTCAGCAGCACCTATGCCCAGGAGATCCAAACCAGTGAATACGGGGAAACTTTGGAAGGCCATTTGCGCTACCACAGCGGCAAGCTGCGGGGCATTGTCAACGGCATCGATTACGGGATGTGGAACCCCGAAACAGACCCTGCCCTGGCTGTAAACTACGGCCTGGGGAATGTGCTGGACCACAAAATGGAAAACAAGCTGGCCCTGCAAAAAGAACTGGGGCTGGAAGAGGATCCCAGCAAGTTTGTCATCGGGCTGATCTCCCGGCTCACCAACCAAAAGGGCCTGGACCTGGTCAGCGCCATCATCCCCCAAGTGCTGGACGGCAACACCCAAGTGGTGGTGCTGGGCACTGGCGACAAGCAATACGAGGACACCTTCCGCTACTACGAAGATACCAACCGGGGCACCTTTGCCGCCTGCATCCAATATGATGAGGCCAGGGCCCACCGGATCTACGCCGGCGCCGACGCTCTGCTGGTGCCCTCCCGGTTTGAGCCCTGCGGCCTGACGCAGCTCAACGCCATGCACTACGGCACCATCCCCATCGTCCGAGAAACCGGCGGCTTAAAGGACACTGTGGAGCCCTACAACACCTTCACAGGGGACGGCAACGGCTTCACCTTTGACCGCTACGAGTCGGGCCTGCTCTTAGACGCCATCAACCGTGCCAAGACGCTCTACTTTGACAACCGCTACCACTGGGACGAAGTGGTCCAGCGGGACATGGCCAAGGACGTATCCTGGGAGAACTCCGCCAAGCAGTACAAGGACCTGTACCTGGAGCTGACCCAGTGGTGATTGCCCCATAAGGCCAACTGCCGGAGGCTTGCCCAGTATCCGGCCATTTGAAAAAACACCCCGGGAAAGGGTGGGGCCCTGCGGCTCCCAGCCTTTCCCCTTTTTCTGTATCGCCCTAGCCAGAAAAAGCGGTTTTCACCGCTCTGTGCTTCATCTGGAGGAACCTAATCATGCAGTATCCCACCTTACCTCAACTGACCCCCGATGGGGTCATCTACCACAACCAGCTCATGGGCACCTTAGAGGCCATGCTGCCTCTAGGCCCTTGGGCTAGCGCCCACGCCCCGGCACTGTTGGAAACTCCCCAGGGCGACCTGCTGTGCGCCTGGTTTGCCGGGTCTTTTGAAGGCAACCGGGACGTGAGTATCGTCTGTTCCCGGCTGCCCAAAGGCCAGGGCCAATGGACCGTGCCGGAGCAGGTTTCCCACGACCCAGACCGCAGCGAACAGAACCCCTCCCTATTCCAAGCGTCGGAGGGAGAGCTCTGGGCTGTGTACACCGCCCAGCAGGACCGCGTCCCCGGCAAAGACAGTATGCAGTTCACAGCTGTCATCCGCCGCCAGCGCAGTTTTGACGGAGGCCTCCACTGGGGGGAGGCTGATACCCTCTTTAACCGGGAAGGCAGCTTCTGCCGGCAGCCCATTCAAAAGCTGCAAAACGGCCGGTGGATCTTTTCCAACTGGCTGTGCAGCGACAGTGGCAACCAGCTGGCAGAGGATCCCACCGTGTTCCAAATTTCCGACGACCAGGGCAAAACTTGGCGGTGCGTGGAGCTTCCCAACAGCCGGGGAAGGGTCCACGCCAATGTGGTGGAGCTGTCTCCCGGACACCTGGTGGCATTTCTCCGCAGTCGGGAGGCAGACTGGGTCTACCGCAGTGAATCCCTAGACAACGGCGACACCTGGACCTCCCCCCTGCCCACGCCCTTACCCAACAACAACTCCAGCATCAGCGCCTTAAAGCTGCAAAGCGGACGCATCGCCATCGCCTACAACCCCACCCAATGCCCCGGGGACAAGCCCGGTATGGCAGTGTGGCCCGGGCTGCGCTGCCCGGTGGCTGTGGCGCTCTCCGAAGATGAAGGGCACACCTTCCCGCTGATCCGCATGATGGAATTGGGCGAAGGGTTTGCCGGGGTGGAAAACCGCTGCAACAACCGTCAGTATGAGTACCCCTGCCTGATCCAAGCCCGGGACGGTGCCTTGCATTTGGCCTTTGCTTACCAAAACCGGCGGGGGATCAAATGGATGTCGTTCCGGGAGGAGGACATTCTGGGAGAAAAGCGGGAACGTTCCCCCTTCTACAATCCCACGGTTTCTCAGGGCTGAGTTCCCGAAAAACGTCTACCAGGGAGGAACCTTGTAAAAAAAGAATGGTTTTCCCCATTGACTTTTGCGCTTTTATGTGATAACGTAATACCAAACCGTTGAGAAAGAGCAAGTAACCTCAGGATACCTGCTACCAGAGAGCTGCGGATGGTGGGATCGCGGCAGGAGGGACTGAGGCGAATGGGCTTTTGAGGGCGAGCTGAAACAGCAGTAAGCAAGCCGGAGAACCAACTCCGTTACCAAAGAGAGCATATGGGTTTCGTATGCGTGAGTGGACGCGGATACCGCGTCAAGCCGGGTGGCACCGCAGGAGTGTTGCGCTCTTGTCCCTGCATAGTTTTTGTAAGGGACAAGGGCGCTTTTTATTTGCCCCGTCCCGGAAAGGGGTTCGATTATGAAACTGGAAAATTACGAGGTCCATCTGCCAAGCTACTCCATCGGCAACACCATCTACGACAAGATCGGCCCGGTGTGTGAGTCCTACGGCAGGAAAGTGCTGGTCATCGGCGGGCGCAAAGCCCTGGCCGCTGCCTACGACAAGATCGTTTCCTACGTGGAGCAAACCAACTTGGAGATCATTGGCAAGGAGATTTACGGCGAAAATTGCACCTATGCCACCGTGGAACGCCTGCGGGCCATGCCCCTCTATCAGGAGGCAGACATGGTGTTTGGTGTGGGCGGCGGCAAGGCCCTGGACACGGTGAAATGCCTGTGCATCACCGACGACAAGCCGGTGTTCACCTTCCCCACCATCGCCTCCAATTGCGCTGCCACCACCTCGGTGTCCATCATGTACAACGAGGACGGCACCTTCTTAAAGCCCAACTTCTTTGTGCGCCCCGCCATGCACGCCTTTATCGACACGGAGATCCTTGCCAAAGCCCCCAGCCAGTATCTGTGGGCGGGCATCGGCGACACCTATGCCAAGTATTACGAGGCCATGATCTCCTCCCGGGATGAGCAGCTGGAGCACTTCACCGCCCTGGGTGTGGAGGTCAGCCGAATGTGCCGCGACCCCCTGCTCACCTACAGCAAACAGGCTTTGGAGGACCACAAACAGGGGCTGTGCACCTACGCGGTGGAGCAGGTGGTGCTGGCCATTGTGGTCACTACAGGCATTGCCTCCATCTTCCTGACCAAGGACTTCACCCCAGACTACAACAGCGGCCTGGCCCACGCTGTGTTCTATGCCCTCACCGCCTACCCTGTCATCGAGGAACGCCACCTTCACGGGGAAGTGGTTGCCTTTGGCATCCTGCTGGCGCTGCTGGTGGACGGCCAAAAGGAGGAGTTTGAAAAGATCTATCAGCTGAACCAGTCCATCGGGCTGCCCACCCGCCTGGAGGAACTTGAGATCACCCCGAAGCAGTGGGAGGAATGTGTGGATGTGATCCCTACCATGTCGGACATTGCCCACTACCCCTACCGTGTGACCCGGCAGATGCTGGAAGAGGCAATGGAAGTTTTGAAAGAAAGGGCGGTGCAGTGACATGAAAAAGGCTAAGACAGGGGCGCTGGTGTTGGGGGTGGCCTTTGTGTGGTTTACCACCCACTTTGGCGGCGGCTTTGCTTCCGGCGCCCAGATCTACAGTTACTTTGTCCGCTACGGTGCCTGGTGCATTGTCATGCCGGTGCTGGCCATGGCCTACAACGGGATCTTCTTCGCTTACAGCCTGCGGTTTGCCCGGAAACACCAGGTCTACGACTACCGCTCCTACAACAACGCCTTCTACGGGAAGTTCGCCCCGGTTTTCTCCAACCTGTTTGAGCTGCTGTACCTGTGCGTCATGTGCGTGGCCCCGGCAGTGGCCTTTGCCACCGGCGGCGCCACCCTCAGCCAGCTGACAGGCCTGCCCTACCTGCTGTGCACCTTCCTCATCGGCATTTTCATCTTTGTGGTGGCCATTTTCGGCACCGACCTGGTACGGCGGGTGGCGTCCATTTTGTCCATCTGCATCATTGCCGGTCTGTTGATCGTCTACCTGCCCAACATCGCCCTGAACGCCGGGAAGATCTCCGAAGCGGTCACCTCCATGGGGGAACAGCACCTGCCTCTGGGCCCGGCCCTGTACTCGGCCTTCCTGTACGGCACCTTCCAGCTGTCCAACATCGCCGTGTTCGTCCAGCACGCCAAGTCCTTTGAAAAGCCTGGGGATGCGGTGAAGAGCATGGGCCTGGGAGCTGTGGTCAACGCCCTGATGATGGTGATGGTGGTGCTGGGCCTGATGACCATTTACACCAACCCGGAGGCTGCTTCCCAAAGCATCCCCACCTTGTTCATGGTGGAGAAGGGTGTGGGCGCCTCCTTCATGACGCCCCTCATCTCCCTGCTGATCATCCTGGGGGCTGTGTCTACCGCCGTCAATATGGTGGCCGCCATGGTGAAGCGTGTTTGCGGCACCCCCAGTGAAAATGCCTCCCCCAAAGCTTTCCTGGGACGGTTTCGCATCACCAAAAAAGAGGTCATCGCCGCCCTGGTCTGCTGTGTGGTGGACTTCGGCATCGCCCAGTTCGGCCTGCTGAACCTGATCCAAAAGGCATACAGCGGCATTGCCTACCTGGCCATCCCGGTTATTTTGATCCCCTACATCGTCCACATGGTCGTCACCCGGTTTGACACCAAGGAACCGGCTCCCAAACAGTAAAGAGCTTTCTCCGAAAGTTCCTTGAAAAAGCCTCGCCCCTGCGGCGGGGCTTTTCCTTTTCCCGGGAAGCTGCGGCCCATTGCGCGGGGGAAAAAAATCTTTTATACTGGGTGTAAGATTTGCGGTGAAAAGTTGTCTTATAAGGTGAGAGGGTTTTAAAAGAGGAGGTTGGGAAAGATGGAAGACCTGCAAATTGTCCAGCTGTACTGGGACAGGGACCAGCAAGCCATTGCCTGTTCCAAAGAGAAATACGGCATCTACTGCTTCACCGTTGCCAACCACATCTTGGATAACTTCCAGGACTCGGAAGAGTGCGTCAGCGACACCTGGCTCTCTGCTTGGAACGCCATGCCGCCCCACCGCCCCCAGGTACTGCGGATGTTTTTCGCCAAGATCACCCGGCGGCTGGCCTTCAACCGCTTTAAGGCCAATTCCGCTCAAAAGCGGGGCGGCGGGCAGCTCCCCTTAGTGCTGGAGGAGCTTTCCCAGTGCGTGGCCGGCAGCGAAGACCTGGAAGGCGCCCTTGTTGCCAAGGAGTTGGGAACGTGCATCCGGAACTTCGTGGAACAGCTGCCCCCCCGGGAAGGGGATGTGTTTGTCCGAAGGTACTTTTTCACCGAGTCGGTCAAGGAGATTGCCCAAAAGTACGGCTTGACGGAAAACCATGTGTCCGTAATCCTCAACCGCACCCGAAACAAGCTGAAAGACCACTTGCAAAAGGAGGGTTATTTATGAAAGGCGAAGACTTGTACCAAGCCATGGAACACATCGACGACCAAGTGCTGGAGCGCAGCCAGCGCCGGAAACCCCACCGCAAACCCCTTTGGATCTCTGCCGTGGCCGCTGTGCTGGTGGTGGCTGTGGCCGTGGGAGCGGTGCTCTGGCCCAAGGGGGACGTCTTCCAGGTGGGCACCTATGCCCTGCAAACCGCCCACTACCCCCAGCTGGTCCCCCGGCCCGACCCCATGGACTATCTGGACGCCGACACCCAGGAAGTAGACTTTGACGCCTACAACGCCGCGGAAGAGGCCTACCAGGAAAGCCAGGCAGCTTTGGAACAAGAGCCGGGCTACGCCGACGGATTGGACAGCTTTTTTGAAAAGAGCGTGCCGGTGTTCCTGTCCGGCAAAGAGGGAGAAAACGCCGCCTACTCCCCTTTGAACGTGTATATGGCGTTGGCCATGCTGGCAGAGGTCACCGACGGGGAAAGCCGCCAGCAGATCTTGGACCTGCTGGGCAGCAACTCTCTGGAGGACACCCGGGAGCAGGCCAAGGCAGTATGGGAAGGCGCCTACCAGGACGATGGCGCCACCGCCACAATCCTGGCCAGTTCTGTGTGGCTGCGGGACGACCTCTCCTACAACCAGGACACCTTAAAGACCCTGGCGGAAAACTACTACGCCTCCTCCTTCCAGGGGAATATGGGCGACGAAGCCTACACCCAGGCGCTGCGGGACTGGCTTAATGAGCAAACCGGCGGCCTGCTGGAGGAGCAAACTCAGGGCATCCAGCTGCGCCCGGAAACGGTGCTGGCACTGGCCACCACCCTGTATTACAAGGCTGGTTGGAGCGACGAGTTCAACCCGGAGAACACCGCCACCCAGACGTTCCACGCCCCCAGCGGCGACGTGGAGGCGGAATTCCTCCACCAGACCATGGAGGATAAGCTCTACTACCGGGGAGAACACTTTGGAGCCATTGGCAAGGGACTGGGAGAAACCACTATGTGGCTGGTGCTTCCTGATGAGGGCACCACCCCGGAAGAGCTTTTAGCCCAGGGCCAAGTGGTGGAGTTCTTCACCGCAGGAGGCGGCGGGTTTGAGTGGGAGGACCGGGAAAACCGGAAAGTAAACCTGGCCCTGCCCAAGTTTGACATCACCAGCGAAACCAACCTGCTGGAGGGGCTTGCGACCCTGGGGGTCACAGACGTGCTGGACAGCACCAAGGCGGACTTCTCCCCCTTGACCACCGAAGCTCGGGAGCTGTTTCTCTCCCAGGCCCAGCATGACGTGCGGGTCACCGTGGACGAGGAAGGCGTGGAGGCCGCTGCCTACACCGTGCTGGCTGCCGACACAACAAGCGCCATTTCCGAACCCCAAGAGCTGGACTTCATCCTGGACCGGCCTTTCCTGTTTGCTATCACCACCTATAATGGGCTGCCCCTGTTTGTGGGGATTGTCAACCAGCCCTGACCATGATTTGAAAAAGGAGTGTGGGACCTGCTGCAACGGACAGCAGGTCCTTTTTTATTCCACGATAAAAATGGTAAAAATTCGCAAATTTTCTTGAAAAAGATTTTCCACTGTGATATAATAGCCGCAGAAAATGAGGACGCGGGCGGCGAGTAAGGTCTTCCCGCCCGACCAGGCGGCCCGAAGGCCGCCTGCGCGACGTGCACACCGCAGGTGTGATATAATAGCCAAGAACTGGCAGAAAGGCTTTTCCAGCCTGCCGCTGGTTCTCGCCCTGACACCGAAAACAGGCTTTGAGGTGGAAGGCCGGTCAAAACAGGATGTTTCCCGGGGGTTGCCCCGGCCTTTTTGCCGTGCCTTTCAGGGCGCGGCTTTATTTTTTGCATTTTCGGAAAGGAAGGTCTTTTGTGGAAACTCGCATCGCTGTGATCGGCATTGTAGTGGAGGATGAGAACTCTGTGGAAGCCCTCAACGAGATCCTCCACGAATACAGGCACACCATCATCGGGCGGATGGGCATCCCCTACCGCCAAAAGGGCATCAGCATCATCAGCATTGCCGTGGACGCCCCCCAGGACGTGATCTCTGCCCTTTCCGGGAAGGTGGGCAAACTGCCCGGGGTCAGCTCCAAAACGGCTTATTCGGGGGTGCGTTCATGAGCCGGGCCGCCATCCTGGTGGAACAGCTTGCCGCCACCCACGACCTGCCGGACCAGGACCTGCTGTTCCTGCTTACACACCGGGACCCGGAAACTTCCGAGCTTCTCCGGGCAGCCGCCCAGAAAGCCTGCCTGGAGGAATATGGCAACCGGGTGTTTGTCCGGGGGTTGATCGAATTTACCAACATCTGCAAAAACGATTGCTACTACTGCGGCATCCGCAAAAGCAACGGGGATGCCCAGCGTTACCGGCTCTCCCCGGAGGAAGTGCTCCTGTGCTGCGACCTGGGGCATGAGCTGGGGTTCCGCACCTTTGTGCTCCAAGGGGGCGAGGACGGCTGGTTCACCGATGAACGGCTGTGCGCCATGGTGCGCTCCATCAAAAAGCGCCACCCGGACTGTGCCGTCACCCTCTCGGTAGGGGAGCGCAGCCGGGAAAGCTACCGGCTGTTAAAAGAGGCCGGTGCCGACCGGTACCTTCTCCGCCACGAAACAGCCACCCCCAGCCACTATGCCAAGCTCCATCCCCCTGAGCAGACCCTTGCACACCGGATGGAATGCCTCTGTGCCCTAAAGGACCTGGGCTACCAGGTGGGGGCCGGGTTCATGGTGGGGTCGCCCTATCAGACCCTGGAAGACCTGGTGCGGGACCTGCGGTTTTTAAAGGGGTTTGCGCCCCACATGGTGGGCATTGGCCCCTTTTTGACCCAGCGGGACACACCTTTCAAGGACTTTCCCAACGGCAGCGGGGAGCTGACCCTGTTTTTGCTGTCGCTCATCCGGCTGCTGCTGCCCAAGGTGCTGCTGCCGGCTACCACGGCGTTGGGCACCCTGTTGCCCGACGGGCGGGAGCAGGGCATCCTCCACGGGGCCAATGTGGTGATGCCCAACCTGTCCCCGGAGGACGCCAGGCAAAAATACACCCTCTACGACAACAAGCTGCACTCCGGTGCAGAGGCTGCGGAAAGCCTGGGGCTTCTCCGGCAGAGCCTGGAAAAGATCGGCTATGTGATCCCCATAGAGCGGGGGGACAGCCTGATGTGACTTCCCTGCCCCCTGGGAAGCCTCTGTTGAACCAGTTAGTTTGGGAATACTATCCCTAACACATATATTTACTGACGGGAAAGAATTTCTGACCCAAAAGAAAGGATGACACACAATGTACAACCCCAAATCCCTCAAAGCTGAGGAATTCATCGACCACCAGGAGATCCTGGACACCTTGGCATACGCCGACCAGAACAAGGACAATGTGGAGCTGATCGACCAGATCTTGAACAAAGCCCGGGAGCGCAAGGGCCTCTCCCACCGGGAAGCCTCTGTGCTGCTGGCCTGCGAGATCCCGGAGAAGATCCAGGAACTGTATGCCCTGGCCGAGCAGATCAAGAAGGACTTCTACGGCAACCGCATTGTGATCTTCGCCCCCCTGTACCTGTCCAACTACTGCGTCAACGGCTGCCTGTACTGTCCCTACCATGCGGTGAACCGCCACATCCCCCGGAAAAAACTCACCCAGGAGGAAGTGGAAAAAGAGGTCATCGCCCTGCAGGATATGGGCCACAAGCGCCTGGCCATCGAAGCCGGTGAAGACCCTGTCAACAACCCCATTGAGTACATTTTGGAATGCATCAACACCATCTACTCC
>OLSM01001985.1_pt1 | contig 13990 bp, 11 predicted proteins | sample 1672721 | NCBI WGS metagenome assembly OLSM01 (sample SAMEA3136717, study PRJEB25190) | human gut metagenome | reverse complement strand
CCCGCCACTACGCTGAAATGATTATTCATATCATGTCTGAATTTCCGCAGTTCCTGCTGCCCGGCCTCTAATTCCCTGTAATAATCCTGCTGTAGTTTTTCATTTTTCTGTTCCAGGCGGCCGCGGATATTCTCCGCCAGATAGAATACCAGCCTGATACTTGCAAAATTGGTAATCAGACACGCAAGCATACAGAGCCATACTTTGTAGGATTCCCTAGGCGTATAGTATACACAGCTCATCACAGCGGTCAGCGATGCCAGACAGACTGCATCCAGCAGAAGCCATGACTGCTCATCCAGAGTATCCACCATCTCCCTGGTCTTTTTTTCCCAAATCTTCCAAAACCAATACCAAAACAAAATATTTAAAATATATGACAGATTCGATAACGCCGCATTGGCAATTTCGTCTCTTGCCAGCATATTTATCCAGATCCATGTCCCAATCTGCTGTATCAAGAAATTAAAAGATATGATGATCGGAAAAAACATAAGCACAACAGAAGCTTTTACCAGAATCTTCTGCTTGAATCCAATCAGCAGCATAGCAAAGAAAAGAGGAATCGTAACCGTAATATTTACCACATCCCTTGGAAATATCACCATTGAACTTACGAACAGCCCAATAAGATAACTCACTGCCCGCCGGCTAAACTGCCTGCGCGGTTCCAAAAAGCAGGTAAGCGTACGGTAAAAAAAGTAACTCCCTATAAAATATAAACCTGTCCCCAATATGTCAAAAAACCCTGTTATATGCATGTTGTCCCTTCCTGTGCAAAACGCTACTTCAACATTAGCTTCGCAAATGCTACTGCCGTCGCCTGCTTATATGCCCTGCTGACCGGCAGGCTCTGCCCGCCGCATTCCAGACTGCTTGCCTCCAGCTTATCCACGTATTTCAGATTCACAAGATATCGGTTATGTATCCGGATAAAAAACGACGGCATCTCTTCCTCGATCTCACCAAGCTTTCCATAAAATTTTACGATTTCATAAGCAGCGCTGGCTTCCATATCTCCGTTGTCAAGCAATGCCTCCACGGTCCGCCCTTCACTTTTAAAATACAGTACCCTTCCAAACGGCAGGCGCAGCGTCCCTGCTTTTTGCTCTACCAGATAATACTTTTCCTGGCTCAGCCCGGTCTCTTCCACGGCTTTCCCGAGTACTTCCCGTATCTTCTCCTCCTTATAAGGCTTCAATATATAATGGAAGGCATGCACCTCATATCCCTGAAACACAAAATCCGGATAAGCTGTCACAAAGATCAACACCGTATCCTGATACTTTCTGCGAAGCTCCCTGGCCGTCTCCATTCCGTCCATTCCATTCATCTCTATATCCAGGAACAATATATCCGGCACATTGTGTTCTATCTTGGCAAGCAGATCCTCCCCACACTCATATTCCTGAATCTCATAGTCCACACCATCCAGCTGCAGCTGCGTTTCCAACACTCTGCGCAGGCTGTTTCTCAGTTTTTTCTCGTCATCACAGATTGCAATTCTCATCTCGTTTGTCCCCCAGATTCCGTTCTCCTCCATAGGCTATCATACCCACCGCCATAATTGCAATCCCTTTCCCGGAATTCTGTTGTATGCACTTTCCAAATATGTAACAGTTCAGGCATGCCTGAACTGTCAACCAAATATGACAGAATCTATGCCAAACTTGACAGTACGGAAGATATTTATTTTTCCCCCTATCCACTACAATAGAGTCATCAAGTACAGAAAATACAAGGAGGAATTACAAGATGCTAAAGGTCAATCATTTAAGTAAAAGTTATCAGACAGGAACCGCCGTCTATCCGGTGCTTAAAGATATTTCATTTGAAATTAAGAAAGGGGAATTCGTTGCAGTTATGGGGCCCTCAGGAAGCGGCAAAACTACACTGCTCAATTGTATCTCCTGTTTTATCCCCCACGACAGCGGCGAAATACTGCTGAATCAAAAAGATATCTCCGGCCTCAGTGAAGCCAGGCTTGCAGCTGTGCGGAATCAGCATATGGGATTTGTCTTCCAGGACTTCATGCTCCTGGACGGTCTGACTGTATTCGAAAATATCTGCCTCCCGCAGATCATCGCGAAAAAGCCGGCCGCTCAAATGGAAGCCAAGGCGAAACGGCTTTGTGAGATATTCGGCATCGACTCGATCGCAGCAAAATATCCGGCTGAAATATCGGGCGGAGAAAAACAGCGGACAGCGGTTGCCAGGGCGCTTATGAACCAGCCTTATATGCTGCTTGCGGATGAGCCCACGGGCAACCTGGACAGCAAGTCCTGCCGTGCTGTTATCGACGCATTTCTTCAGGCAAAGGAAGAGATGCATGCAACCGTATTTATGGTAACCCACGACAGCTATGCCGCGTCCTTCTGTGACCGGGTAATTGTGTTAAAAGACGGTGAGGTGAACCAGGAACTGGAGCGCACCGGAAGCCGCCGGGAATTTATGGACCAGCTGCTGGATGTACTCAGAATACTTGGAGGTGATGATTCTAATGACGCTGCATAATATTTTTTCCAAACTCAGAAAACAGAATAAAGGGCAGTACCTGATGCTGGGATTTTGTATTTCCCTTTCGGTCCTGCTGATTACCGCTTTTGCCCTCATGTATCTGGGCCCTACGGTACAGAATTTTCTGCCGGACGGCGGCGACACACGAAAACTTGCGACACTTCTGCTGGCAGTGACAGCCGTGGGGTGTACCATCTTCACCCTCTATGCATCCAGCCTGTTCTTCCGCTATAAGAGCCGGGAATACGGTATTCTGCTAGCTCTTGGAACCCCCAAAAAAGCGCTGAAGCCCATGCTGCTTTCTGAGCTTGCCCTCGTAACCTTCATCGGCGCAGTCATTGGACTGATCCTTTCCGTACCGGTATCCTTCGGAATCTGGAAGCTGTTCGAGACATTTCTGCTTCCGACAGAGGATATGGTATACCGCTTTGGCTGGAAGGGATTTATCGTAGGAATTGCATTCTGTATCGTTCTTGTTCTGCTGCTCTTTCTCGCCGGCAGACGCTTTATCCGCAGAACCGATATTATGGAGATTCTGCGGTCAGGACAGAAAACAGAGATGGTAAAGGTGATCCCTTCCTGGACAGGGAAAGTGGGCGTCATCCTGACCGTCACAGGCATCGTACTTGGCCTTGGCGTGCCAGCTGTCGCTGCCAAAGTGTTGCTTATTAACATCCCATCCATTTTCAACCTTGTTTATCTCGTTGCCCTTGCCGGGATCTATCTGATCATTCTCAGCTTTGTTTCTCAGTCCTCGGCCGGAAAGCATAGAGAAAAATACTACAAAAACCTGGTTTCCATCAGTATGATGCGTTTTACTGCGAAGGTGACAACGAAAAACATGTGCGTCATTGTGCTCTTATTATTCTGTTCCCTGTTCGCCGCCTTTTTCGGCATGCTGTACAGCGACCAGTCCGGTATTACCATCGGAGAAAATGAAAAAGCCTATGCATTACATTTTCCGGTACAGGAAGAACAGATTACGAGAGAGGATATTCAAAAGCTTTCCGATGAGTACGATATGCCGCTGTCTTCCTACGCGGAAACCGATGCCGCAAATCTGGTAATCTCCTTCCGCCAAAGGGATCTGATCGACGGCCAGTACGTGACCCTGGATGCAAAGAAAGCCAAACTGGCGCTGTTTTTCCCTGAGAGTGCCTATGAAGAGATCAGCGGACAGGATATTACCGTAGAACCCAATACGTATAAAACGATTACTACTACCGGCTACAGAGAGACTGTGTGGGAATTCAAAGACGGACTGTACGCCGCTTCCAACCCGGATACCGATACAACACTTCCGCTTTCCTTTGACGGTACCGTAGAATTTGATGCCCTCAGCGATATGAGCAGCCCCTTCGCCTATGTTCTGAATGATACGGATTATCAGACGGCTGCAGCTTCTCTTGGCAGCCAGTACATGGAAAAGGTCATCTGCTTTGATTTAAAAGACGCCGAACATTCCTACACATTTGCCAGGGCGCTGGGAAAGGAATATCTGGCCCGCACTACCTCACTGTCCGATCATATGGGAAATTACGATGCCTGGGAGGACCGCACCGCACAGGAAAATGGGGAAGATTATGGCTATGCCGGAAGCATCGGGCTTTCACAGGACATGGAGAACACTCCTTACGACTGGAAATACGCGCCCCGTTTCGTCGTGCAGATACGTCAGGAATATATGCAGCAGGTTTCCGTTTACGTCATGCTCTGCCTGTACATCTTCATCATCATGCTGGCAACCATCACCATCATGAGTTACGTACGGAGCATCACCGTTGCTACGGACAACAAGGCCCTGTTCCAGAGCCTTACAAAACTAGGCGCCGGATCCGCCTACAACAAAAACATCCTGAAAAAACAACTGCGGAAGATTTTCCAGTATCCCGCACTGCTCGGATGTGCCATTGGCTGGATATACGCACTGTTTATGTCCGTATTTAACGACATGAGAGTATCTCACTCGGAACTTCTCAACCTGGGATATCTGCTCATATTAATCCTGATCATCTGGGGTGTCCTGTATCTGGTTTACAGACGCGCCCTTCACAAATCCCAGCAGATTCTTGGTATTCTTTAAATGTTGGGAGGCTTTTAGAAATTACAGGGAAAGGCCGCTCTCGCAGAGATGGGATGCGGCCGGAGAGAGGAACAAAGGCAGGGCCCTTTTTGGCAGCGGGGAACTGTCCGGCTGAAAGCCGGCAATATCCGCAGATATGTATATACAATATCGCAGGAGATGCCGGCTTTTTGCGCTGCCGCTTCATTAAGATCTGAGGAATCTGTAACAGTCAATTTTATTCCCAGTGAAATATATTTTCTGCATAGGGAAGTTTATCTGCATCTTCCTGTTCCATTTCCAGGTATTTCAACGCGATCTCTACACCGGCCTTCATGCAGTGAACACATTCACTCTGACGGTCATCATTCCAGTAACCGTGATTACGGTGGATAATTATCCCCTGATCCCGCTTCCGCAAGAGACTCTCCTGCTCCCGCTCAGCGTCCCATTTATCTCACCCTCCGCCGATAATAAAGATACCCGATCCCATCCGCAAGCAGCCATCCTATGGGGACAGCTGCCCAGATTCCGGTTACTCCGATCCACGGAACAGCGGAAAGGATGTATGCCAGAATGACGCGGCTTCCAAGGGATGCCGCAGTCAGGATGACAGACATGCCCGGTTTTTTGATTGCTCTGTAGAAGCCGTAGAACAGGAAGAGAAAACCGATCAGGAAGTAAAAGCTGCCTTCAATTCTCAGATAGCTTATACCTACGGCGAGTATCTCCGTCTCCTGGGGTTTTACAAACAGCAGGAGAAGTGGTTTTGCGAAGATAAAGACGCCTGCCGATATTAACAGGCAGAAAATGAGTACGAGCAGTACTGCATTTTTGATCCCTTCCCGGATACGCTCTTTTCTGCCTGCGCCATAGTTCTGTGCCACAAAGGTGGAAAATGCATTTCCAAAATCCTGTACCGGCATATAGGCGAAGGAGTCGATCTTTACCGCGGCGGAAAAGGCCGCCATTACGATCGTGCCGAAGCTGTTTACCAGGCCCTGCACCATCAGAATTCCGAAATTCATGACCGACTGCTGGATGCAGGTAAGGAAGGACAGTTGAAAAATGTCTTTTAATACAGGCAGATTCCATCTGAAATGCCTTCGGCCGGGCATCATATCACGGAACCTCAGCATGACATAGAGACAGATTCCGGCCGCGGATACATACTGTGACAGCACCGTTGCCCCTGCCGCCCCTGCAACGCCCATTTTTAAAACCAGTACGAAATACAGATCCAGGCAAATATTCAAAACGGCCGAGATTCCGAGAAATACAAGGGGAACCGTAGAGTTGCCCAGGGCGCGAAGACATGAGGCAAAAAAGTTGTACAGGAACGTTGCCGGCAGTCCCCAGAAAATCACCCAGAGATAATCTCGCATCATTCCGTAAATCTCCCCCGGCACCTGCATAAGCCGGAGAATCAGATCAATTCCCCCGAATACAATCGCGATAACAAGCACCGTTACACCGCCGATCAGTATAAAAGACATAAACACGCCATTTTTCAGGCCGTCCATGTCCTTTTTTCCAAAACATAGGGAGAATTCTACGCCGCTCCCCATACACAGCCCCAGCAGAATTGATGTCAGAAATGTCATCAACGTGTAGGAAGCACCGACTGCCGCCAGTGCCTCCTTCCCTAAAAATTGTCCTACAATTAGAGTATCAACAATATTGTACAGCTGCTGAAGCAGATTTCCCGCCATCATCGGCAGGGCAAACCAGATCAGAGATTTTCTGATACTGCCTTCCGTAAAATCCCGATTCATGTTATCTCACCCGATAAGGCACGCTGTTAATCCAATATCTCTACAGCCGCCCGCTCAATCGGCAGACCTGCCACATACCTCTCCATAAACTTTTCAAAGCCTTCCACATCTTTCAGATCCGGCTCGAGTGTCACAGACTTCTCGTCTGCAAATATCTTCTGCGCCAGATAGGCATCCAGTGTCTCGCCCGCCTCTTTGTTCTTCATATAGGAAGCCAGCAGTGCAATGCCCCAAGCGCCGCCCTCTCCTGCCGTCTCCATGACAGATACCGGCACCTTTGTCGCCGCTGCCATGATTCTCTGTCCCACACCGGCTGTCTTGAACAGCCCGCCGTGTCCCAGAATCTGGTCAAGCTCCACACCGTCGTTGTAGAGGATGTCCATCCCCAGCTTCAGAGCGCCCAGGCAGGTGAACAGATGGGAACGCATAAAGTTAGCCAGCGTAAACTTACTTTCGGATGTCCTCGCAAACAGCGGGCTTCCTTTCTCAAAACCGGTAATGTGCTCACCTGAGAAATAGCAGTAGGAAAGCAGTCCGCCGCAGTCCGCATCGCCTTCCAGCGCCTTATTATACAGAGTCCCATATAGCTTGTTCATGTCTGCTTCCATGCCCATAGCTTCTGAAAACTCTTTAAACAGATTCACCCATGCATTCAAATCGGATGTACAATTATTGGAGTGTACCATGGCCACAAGATCCCCTGCGGGTGTCGTCACCATATCGATCTCCGGATATACTTTGGAAAGCTCTCTTTCCAGAACAACCATAGCGAAAACAGAGGTTCCGGCCGATACATTAGCCGTACGCTTTGCGACGCTGTTTGTTGCCGCCATACCCGTGCCGGCATCACTCTCCGGCGGACACAGTGGAATGCCTGCTTTCAAGGTACCTGTCACATCCAGCAGTTTTGCCCCATCTTCGCTAAGCACGCCTGCATCTTCCCCTGCCACCAGTACTTCCGGAAGCAGTGCTTCCAAGTTCCATGGGTATCCGCACTCTTTTACAAGTTCGTCGAACTGGCCTATCATGTGACGGTTAAAGTCCTTCCTCTCTACATCAATCGGGAACATGCCGGAAGCCTCGCCGATGCCAAGCACCTTTCTGCCCGTCAGCTGCCAGTGCACATACCCGGCCAGCGTTGTAAAGAAATCAACATCTTTCACATGCTCTTCCCCATTCAGGATCGCCTGGTAAAGATGCGCGATACTCCATCTCTGCGGAATATTATACTGAAATACCTCTGTCAGCTTCTCAGAAGCCTGTCCGGTGATATTATTGCGCCATGTACGGAACGGTGTCAGCAGCTCTCCGTCTTTATTAAAAGGAAGGTAGCCGTGCATCATGCCGCTAAACCCGATGGAACCGATTGTTTCCAGTGCCAGCCCATATGTAGCCTTTACACTGCCTGCCAGATCCTGGTAGCAATCCTGCAGCCCCTTCCATACAGCATCAAGGCTGTATGTCCAGATATCGTTCACGTACTGGTTCTCCCAATCGTGACTGCCTGATGCAAGAACCTTACCGGCCTCATCCACCAGTACGGCTTTAATCCTTGTAGAGCCAAATTCAATTCCCAGAGCGGTCTTTCCCGCAGTAATGATTTCTTTTGCTTCCATGCTTATTAAACACCCTTTCCTACTTATTCAGAATTGTCTCCTTACTTCCAGGCCTTCTTTTCGTGCTATTTTACAGAACTCCTGAATTAACTCTATTTTATCCTTTCCGGGTATTTAATACAACTATTTTTTAACAAAGTTTTTCACAGCATTCAAGAATGCTCCCTATTGACGATTACAAATCACGCCTTAGTCAGTATCAAGAAATGAAATGTAGGTGACAAGCAGATTTGCCGATGAATTGGACACGAAAGATAATATGTCAGATAAACGAAAAACAGAAATAACATACTTATAGTGGATTATGTGAATTATATTAAATTACTCCAACTCACAAAGGGCTGGAGTAATTCAAGATTTTACCGCATTATTATTTGCCGGTTACTTTCTGCAGTATTTTGGATGCTTGACCGGTAATGCTATTTCTCCATGTACGGAACGCTGTCAGTAGCTCTCCGACCTTATATAAATGTAAGGTAGCCGTGGCATCATACCGCTGAATCCAATAACGCCGATCTTCTCCATATCCAGTCCATATGTAGCATTTACATATCCCTCCATATCCTGATAGCACGCTGCAATACAATATCTAATCTGAGAACAGTAATAAAACAAACAATATACGTTTTCAAAAAACGCGAAGATGAATGTTCAGGCAATGGGTGAAGTACCCCCTTTGCCAGGACTAAACTCCTGAACATCAAAGGATTTATATACACACTCTCTTGCATCACGCAGACTTTTCCACACCTTCTTTTCCAGCATCTGTACCATAAGATTACCGATTGCGGTTGCCTCTGCCGGCCCGGCCAGAACCTTTTTTCCCGTCGCCTCTGCCGTCAGCTGATTAAGATATGCTGCGTTTGAACCGCCTCCTACTACATGAAGCTGCCCATATTCACAACCCATCTGATTCTCTAACTCTTTTACCGTGTCCTGATAACACCTTGCAAGGCTCCGGTATATTACGCGTGCATAGTCGCCCGGTGTCTGCGGAAGCTCACCTGCTTCCGATATGGAACTCTGCTTTTTACACTGTGCATATATTGCCTTCATCATGGATTCAGGCGCAAGAAATTCTAACGCATTACAGTCTACGATGGTAGAAATCCCTGATTTTTCTGCCAGAGTACAAAGTTCTGCAAACGAATAAGCATCCTGCAATTCTTTTTTTACGCTCTGAATCATCCACAGCCCCATAATATTTTTCAGGTAACGGAAACGGGGTATTCATATCCCCCTTCATTGGTGAAATTGAGTCTCCTGCTCCCAGGCGAGCAGTCCGCATCCATCCTCTCCACTCCCATCAGTGACCATGTCCCTGAGCTGATATACATTGTCCGGTCCTCATGTGACGGAACCGCCAGAACCGCCGAACCGGTATCATGAGTTGCCGGAAGCACAACCTCACATTCAAAACCGACTAATTCGCAGATTTCCCGGGAAAATTTCCCAAGCCTGGTTCCCGGCGTTCGTATCTGCTGGAAAATCTTCCCGGGATATCCCAGCCGGGCAATCAGCTCCCGGTCCCAGTCTTTTGTTTTTGCATTGACCAGCTGTGTCGTGGTCGCATTCGTGTACTCAGCTGCCTTTATACCTGTTAAAAGATAATGCAGATAATCTGGCATTAAAAGCAATGTATCCGCCTGCTGGAGATTATCCGGATACTGCATCTTCAATGCCATAAGCTGATATACTGTATTAAACATCAGCTTCTGAATTCCAGTACGCGCATATAACTCCTCTTCCGAAATCTCACGGTACACCTCTTTGTCCATGCCATTCGTTCTTGCATCCCGATAGCCGACTGCATTTCCGATCCTCCGACCGTCCTCATCCAACAATACAAAATCATTCCCCCACGTGTCAATTCCCATGCTTTCTGGAATCTTCCCCATCTCACGGCATTTTTTTAATCCGGCGATCACCTCTTTAAACAACTGATCTACATCCCAACAAAGGGATCCATTGATTTCTTTCATTCCATTTTGAAAACGGTGAACTTCCTGTATCTGCATTTTCCCATTTTCCAGCCAGCCCAGCATATGGCGCCCGCTTGATGCCCCGATGTCTACCGCCAGATAATATCTAATCATCTTAGATTTCCCCCTTCTCTGTCAAAAATTACTATATACTATTGAACCCATTTTCTTATTATCAATGGATTAACGTCCTGTTTTATCTGCAACACACAGCTGACAGGCTCCGGGGAGCCTGTCGTTTGTGGTATAATCATTTATAATGAATCACAAAAATATCCAATCAAGATACAGAATCCGGGTAAACTTTAAATAAGGTGGCCTGCTGCGTTCAATGAACGATATTTCTTAATTTATTCAACGCCGCATCTAAACTCATTTCGTTATTAAACACGCTGGAAGTTCCGGCGACAAAGATATCCGCCCCCGCCCTCCGCATCTTTTCTGCATTCTCGAAGCTGACATTTCCATCTGCTTCTATTTCTATCTTCTCTTTCCCATTTGTATTCAGATAAGCTCTTACTTCTTTGATTTTATTTAATGACTGAGGAATCAATTTCTGTCCTGCAAATCCCGGATTTACAGTCATGATCAGTATACCGTCCAAATCATCCAGCAGCCATTTCAATACTTCAACCGGTGTTCCCGGATTGATCGCCAGCATTGGTTTTCCGCCCATTTCCCGGATAGCGCTCAATACTCTTTGTATATGTACTGTGCTTTCATAATGCACAGATACGTAATCTCCTTTATGGATATCCAGCCAGCCCAGCCGGTCTTCCGGATTGTTTACCATCATATGGATATCGAGTGGTATAGAGGTGCATTTTCTCAGATTCCGAATAAAATCCGTACCCAATGCGAAGTTAGGCACAAAATGTCCATCCATAATATCAATATGCAAATACTCAACGCCATTTTTTTCAAACTCTTTCAAATATCTGTCCATATCTCTGATATCAGCGCACATCATAGAAGGGGATAGTTTACCTCTCATTTTACAGATCTCCCCCCTGTGGATTCACTATAATACGCAGACCTGAGTGCTTCTCTGCAGCTTCAAAAGCTTTATCAATCTCATGCAATGGATAGCTGGCAGAAATAAATTTCTTTACATCTACGACGCCGGAAGCGATTAATTCCACTGCCCTTCCATGATGATAAGGCGTTGCTCCATGAGCGCCTGTGATGAACAGTTCTTTGTAATGGATTATATTTGTATCAATGGTAACCTGGCTCTTTTCTTTTGGCAGCCCGCCAAAGAAACATACCCTCGCACGATTCTTCGCCATCTGCATCGCATCCGTCTGCGCCTGAGGAGATGGGCAGGAAGTAAAGAGCACATCTGCGCCAAGTCCATTTGTCTCTTTCATCACTCTGAGGATTGCATCCTCTTTCCCGGAACAAACATAAATATCAGCCACATCCAGCTTTTCTGCAATCTCCAGTCTTTGCTCCGAACGATTCACAAGAATTACTTTCGACGCGCCCATTCGTCTGGCAACGCAGCAGAGCATCATTCCGATCGGGCCGGCCCCAATAACGCACACCACGTCATTTAACCGTACCGGCGCTAAATCCAGAGCATTTAATACGCACCCCAGCGGTTCTGCAAGCGAACCTTCCTCATATGTAACATGATCTGGTAAAAGATGTACCGGTCCATAATTCATAACGGTTTTATTCAACAGAACATATTCGGCAAAACCGCCTGCAAACTGATAACCCATAGCATAATTAATCTGGCAGTTGTTTCCGATTCCGGACTCGCAAAATGAGCATTCTCCGCAGGGAACGTCAGCGCCAATCGCAACTCTGTCCTGAACCTTCACTCTGGTAACATTCGCTCCGGCTTCCACAACGTCTCCTGCAATCTCATGACCCAGTATCTGTGGCGGAGTCACACGATTATTACCGGAATGAAAAATTCTGATATCCGAGCCGCAGACCGCACAGGACCGCACTCTGACCAAAACACTATCTGCATCTGTTTCCGGCCTGGGCGCTTCCCTGACTGCCATCTGTTCATTTCCCAAATAAAATGCTGCCTTCATCCCTATTCCTCACTTTCATTAATAAAAATTATTTTTACACTGAATTCATCTTTGCTTTTCATCGTCTGAAATGCTTTCCTGCATTCTGAAAAATGGAACTTATGAGATATGAGCTCTTTCAGCTTCAATTTTGGCATTGCCTGTACAGCCGTCTGCCAGTCATTTTTCATTCCATTAAAATCTGAGTTCCATGTTCCTCTTAAGGTCAGCTGTTTCCGTAAAATCCCCCAGTAATTATCCTGTAACAGTTTCATTTCTTTTATTGGATTCCCCATCAGAACAATTTGTCCTGATACTCCCGTTACCTGAATACAATTTTCCAGCGCCGCGCTGACTCCTGTTCCTTCGATAGTCACATTGGAACCTTTTTGATTCGTGAGGCCTGCAACAATGTCTTTCACATCACACTTTGCATTATTATAACAATATGTAAAACCAAGCTTTCTGGCAAATTCCAGCTTCTCTTCCATCACATCAAATAAAATGACCTTCGAAGCGCCATATGCTGCAGCTATTTTCGCCAGAAGCAAACCAATTGTTCCCGCTCCGAAAATAGTGACGACATCACCGTATCCAACTCTCGCCCGCGTAACCGCATGGATTGCAACGGCTGTTGGTTCGCACATGGCCGCTTCTTCATAGGATACATTATCTGGTATTAATACAAGGTTTTTTTTCTTTACGGCAATATATTCTGCAAACCCTCCATCGCAGCGTGAACCGTAATAATTATAATTCTTACATTGGGCATATAAGCCTGCAGAACATGGAGCGCATTCCATACACGGAATCAACGGAAATACAGCCGCACGTTTCCCAATCAGGGAAGAATCTCCTCCCTCAGGAACACTAACTATCTCACCGGAAAATTCATGTCCCGGTATCGTTGGAAAGTGATAAGTTCCTTTTACAAATACTCTGGGAACATCACTTCCGCATATTCCGGCCGCCCTGACTTTCAGGAGAACCTCATCCTCCTGTGGCACCGGAGTTTTAGTTTCCTCATACCTCAAATCGTTTACCGCATGTAATACACAGGCCTTCAAACTGCCACCTCCTGATTTGTAATATAGGGTTTCCAGTACTTTACACTTTCTTTCAGATCCTGAATGATTCTGAACTCTGTATCATAATGTTCTCGGTGTGAAATTTCAAATGCAAAGAGGCTGTCCTTACATCCGGCCTGCTTTACACACTCCATAACCTTTTCCGCTTTGATGATCCCCGTTCTGTTATTTTCCTCAGTAAAGGGGGCATGATTTGATTTATTTAAAACTGTCTGCTGCAAATGGATCACCGGCGATACGCCTGCCAGGGCCTGAATCCACGGGTAGGGATCCCTTTCCTTTGGATCCGGTGCATGTCCTATATCCAGACAGACCTTCATCGGAACTCCACAATTAGCGTTCACCCGGTCCATGAGCTCTTTTGTATCTGCTATGGTATTCGCCATTTCTCTTGGAACACTCATCGGTTCAAATATTAAACATTCATACCCCAGCTCCTTTGCATAGAAACTTAAAGTCTGCCATCCTTTTACAGCTTCTTCTATTATAACAATCCGTCTCATCACTTTCCAGTTATAATTCATGACTCTTTTAATTTACATAAAAGGAGGGTATTGGAAAAACACACGCCCGAAACTCCCCCATTATGGCATCCGGCTCTTACATTACCACGCATGTCCACGGGTACTCTTTAATAACATATAGGAATCCACCATGAACTTTCATAACATAATAGACAGAGCCGCCGCTTCATAGAAGTGATTTATACTATGAAACAACAGCTCTTTCCTTTAATTTAAAAATTTTTCAACTCATCCATCATAGCCCGCCGGTTCCGATACTTATTTCTCCATGATTTCACAATCTGTTCGACCGTTTCAGTCCCATTACTGAATTCTTTCATATGAGTTAAGATCTGCGCCAGTTCCTTATACATTGATCTGCCGCCCTTCTGACCCGCCATCTCTTCTACATTCTCA
>OLSM01001983.1_pt1 | contig 14013 bp, 13 predicted proteins | sample 1672721 | NCBI WGS metagenome assembly OLSM01 (sample SAMEA3136717, study PRJEB25190) | human gut metagenome | reverse complement strand
CAAACCCCCCTTCCGACGCGCCAAGCCCACGTACATCCTGAATATAAACCGCATATCCGTGACGAACCCAAAAGGAAGGATCATACTGTCCATAGCCGCGCCCCATCCAATCCTTACGGAAAACAGTGCGCAACACCAGGACTGGACAAAGTGTCTGTCCAGCAGGACGAAACAAGTTTCCACGCAAGACCACGCCATCCCGCATAGGGATGCCATGGTCAAACTGACAAACCATCTCACATCCGCTCATCAGGAAAGCACCTCGTGGGAGCGCTGACGAATTGGCAGCTGCTGTATAAACACGGCCAACCATTTATCCCAAAATTCGAAATTATGCACACCATCACAGTCATAGAATGTAACGTCGAAGGGATTCGGGAAAGAACGGAACAATGCCAAGTCTTCCATCTCGTCGTCATGGCAACCATCCTGACGTCCGCAGCAGGCAAAAATCTTAGGAAGTGGTTTGCCGCTTTCTGAAGCCAACCGTGCCAGATAGCGGTTATCATTCTCTGTCCCATGGCATACCGACAAATCTCCCACTTCATCCTGTACACCGAAAACTTGCCAACGAATGAAATTCAGGGGATGACGCTTGCCACCCGGAATCATATCGCCAATCATGTCAATAAAATTGGCGCAGGAGAAAATCCCCAGCATGGCGTACTTCTCCGGCTTTGAGAAGCCTAGTTTCATCGTACCATGCCCACCCATGGACATACCAGCCAAGAAGTTGTCCTCCCGAAGGGGTGAAAGCGGAAAATACTTGCACAGCTTTCTGGGCAGTTCTTCGGTCACATAGTCGAAATATCTACCCCCATCCGTATTGGTATAAAAACTCGTTTCTACAGCAGGCATAACTACTGCAATCCCGCGGCTTTGCGCATAGCGCTCCAGGCTGGTAAATCGATGCCACATGCTTTGATCGTCCGTGGCTCCATGAAGAAGCCACAACACTGGCAAAAGACCATTATCCAAGCGACGTTGATCACTGATATCCGGCAGGATAACCTGAAGCGATGTCATGCGTGTAAGGCATTCAGAATGAATATCCATGCAGAAAAGAGCCATACAACTCAACCTCCTTTCTTATTGCAGAACGGTATCAAGGAAAATCCGAATCCATTTATCACGGAAATCGTCACTATGTCCCCCCGGCTCGGTATGGAATTCATACCGGAAAGGATTCCCCGGGAATTCTTCAAAGAAGGCCTTAAGCCCCAAGCCCACGGGATAGGCGTGATCATCGCTCCCCACCGCATGGAATACCCGCGGCACAGGTTTTCCTTCAGCAATGATATTGCGCGCATTCAGCAATACGTCATGCTCGGGGTTTCCAGCCAAGTCGTCGGTGTTTTCTACCCCGAAGTTCACCATATTCACGCTCATCTTTCCAGGTCCCCCCGGCGCCGCAGGACCACCAGCAGACAAAGGCCGCAGGTGTTCCAATGGGATAATGCTACTTGCAGAGATCACACCAATGGTGCCATACTGTTCGGGACAGCGCATCCCCAAAGAAATCGCCCCGCTACCTCCCAAAGAGAAACCAGCAATCAATGTGTCTTCTCGCTTGTGGCTGATGCACGGAAATTGCGTATGAATAATCCTCGGCAGCTCTTCGGTTAGGAAATCAAAGTAGTCAGCCCCCCAGTACATATTGCAATAACGGCTATAACCTGCATGGGGCATGACAACAGCCAATTGATGTTTATCCGCGTAAGCCCGTATCCTTGTGTTGTGGAGCCAATCATTTTCGTTCCCTCCACCGCCATGAAGCAAGTACAGCACCTTCCATGGCGCTTCGGTCCGATCATCCGGAAGGATGACATTCATCGCGTCGTTGAGCAAAAGTTTCTCCGAGCGGAAATTGACATGCACAAGCGCGTTGGCCATGTTTCGTATACACTCCCTTCGTATTTGGTTCAATCCACGTTGGATCTGCAACGTATCCAACTATCATAGTGTTTTTCCCGAAGTCAGTTTTACGTCGCCCCAACTACCGTTTTCTGTGCAGCCAGTGTACCAGGGGGACGTTTTCTATGTCAATAAACAAGTTTTGATAGCAGCGCATACAAAATATAGCCTGAAAACCTCTTGGTGTCCATGCCAATTTTTCCCATTTATTTCCATGAAGAAAAAAGAAATGGGCCATGAACATTTTTTGATGTACTCCGCAATCCTTTATTTTCTGGGAGATGCAGCTATCAGGCCGCTCGTTGTCATCAAATGCTCATTATGGTACAATATCAGCCATAGACGCCATAAATGTGGAACCTATGTATGAGGCATCTTATGTTAGACCCAGCGCTCATACACAGCGATGGAAGGAGGCTACGATACATGCATGGGTACTTCTGGAGGTCGCGGGTTTTCAGAACGTGGCTAATCTGCTATCTTTTGGTACTGCTACTGCCGCTTTGCTTTAGTGCGGTGACCTTTCAGCATTCTGCATCCATACTAACGGAAAAGCTGCAAGCCAGTGCCTTTTCAGCCGCGCAACAATTAGCGGATTTGACAGACGAACGGATGAAAACCATTTTCGAAATCAGCGACGCTATCAGTATCTCGCCAGTAATCCGTTCTCTACGCCGTTATACCCTGCCCTTTACTGCCAGCAAATATTATAATATTCATCAAATAGGCTATACGCTTGAAAGCTATATTGTCCATAAACCACTGATCCAGCAGATTTATATTCACTGCCCGCAGTTGAAATGCCTTGTGAACTTCGACCACATCTATACAAAGGAAAATCAGTACGACAGCATTATCGAAAAGAATCTGCACTTATCCGAGGAAACCTTCCTTTCGCTAACTGCTGCACAGCATCAGTACGACCTGTATGTCACCGATGACGGAGAACGTCTTCTGCTTTTCAAGACCATTAGCACCTCCTTAGAGGATAACTCGCCAACGTTGACGCTCATCATGGTACTTAACCACAGCACTTTTGCCAGCATGCTGGAAGATACTGCGCAAACCTTCCAGGCACAGCTGGAAATACAGCTTCCCGCAGATTGCTTTCTTGGTGCGCCTGTAGAAACACCGGCTTTTCCAATAACCGTACAAAACAACGCCGATTTTGGCGCTTGGCAAGCAGCGGATGCTGTCATCTGTCGCGTTCGCGCCAACTATTTTGATGCCACCATTCAAATGAAAGTACCCAAAGACGTATTGTTGACAGATCTCTACAACCAATCCAGTCTTTTCATCTATATGCTAATCGTAACGATCATTGCCAGCCTTGGCGTGGCCTATAGCCTAAGCCGATATAATTATCGTCCCATCCATCAATTGCACCAGACAGTCGCTACCGCGCCTGTCAAGCATGGCAGTGACGAATTCCAAGCGATGGGACACCGCTTTCTTGAAATACAGGAAAACTGCAAGCGGCTCGCTGGCGAGGTTGATCGTCTGGCATCTCAAGAAAAGCAACGACTCATCAGCAGCATCCTAGCTGGCGACCTGCGCCATATACCCCCAGAGAAGCAGAAGGCTTTGCTTGATAGCATGCATGGCAGCATGTTTGTCGCAATAATTCTGGAAGAAAGCGACGATCAGCCGCATGATAGCAATGAACTATTGCAGCTACTGGAGGCTCAATATGCCAAGGCATGCGCCGGGCGTTGTCAAAGTGTAGCATTGTATCACGGCGGAATGCTCACAGTTCTTTTGTCTTTTGCCCAGGACATGGACCAATATAGTGCTCAACTTGCTGCTCGCACCATCTCCAAGCAAATACTTTGTGCTGAAAATCATCTTTCCGATCTGACTGCGTATATCGGTGATGGCCTGCTGGGACTAGAGGGCATTCATCAGTCTTACCTACATGCCCAAGTAGCGCGCGAATATACCGATTTTGTATATAAAAATGAAAAAACCATCGCGCTATACGACCATACCATGGACTCTGGCCAAATTTCCTGGAAAGAGTATGACATTGTTGACGCAGAACGGCAATTCACCAGTCGAATGGTTGCTGGGGATTATGCTGCCGGTAATGTGCTGATTCATGAAATCATTGCATATTATCGTAGCTATGATGGTTTGCCTATGAACGTGTTACGTTGCCATATGTTTGGTGTTATGAATATGATGCTCAACACCTTGCGCAGTATTGAGCCTGATCTAAACAACGTATTCTGCGAGTCCGGTCAGCCAGTGAATCAACTGCTCTCAGCACGAACCATGCAAGAGCTTGCCGATGTCATTTTCAACATCATCGAGGAGTTGCAACGTTTACAAGCGGAGCGCAACGACACGATGAAATCCAGACTGCAAAAAATTGAAAAGTATATTGCCGCACAATACTTCGATCCCAATTTAAATGTGCAGCAAGTTGCTGATCATTTTGGAATTTCTCTGCCCTACCTGTCCCGGGAATTTAAAAGCGCCAAAGGTATAGGTGTGCTGGACTACATCAACCAATACCGGGTCAACAAAGCTAAGGAAATGATCGACCAAAATGATGGCGCAACGATCAGCGAAATCGCGCAGCGCGTGGGCTACTCCAGCAGCCAGACACTCATACGTATTTTCAAACGGTATGAAGGGGTAACACCAGGAAAATACCGCGCTGATGATAAAAAATCATAACATCTTCATTTTGCCCTTAAAAATCAGCTACGCTTTATGCAAAACAAACGCATTTACATTTTCTGCACTCCACTATATAGTCTGAGATACGACGAACGTTATCTACAAACTATTTCTGAGGAGGAGTGCTGGCTATGCGCATGAAGCAACTACTCGCGAATTACCGTCAAAACAAGCTGTTGTATTGGCTGATTCTACCTTCGCTCATATTCATATTGATTTTCAATTATATCCCCATGGGCGGTCTTATTATCGCTTTCCAGGATTATTCCTTTACTCATGGCATTTGGGGAAGCGAATGGATTGGCTTTGAAAACTTTACAGACTTCTTTTCTGGCATGTATTTTGGACGTACACTGGGCAATACACTGGCTCTAAGCGGATTGGACCTCCTGTTTAATTTCCCTGCTGCAATTTTGCTGGCGTTAATGCTCAATGAAGTTCGTTCTACCCGTTTTAAGCGGACAATTCAAACGGTGAGCTATATGCCGCATTTCATTTCCATGGTCGTAGCTGCCGGGTTAATCAAAGAGTTCTGTGACTCCTCCGGAGTAATTTCCTCCTTGGCCGTTCAATTCGGTGGAAAACCGCAGAGTTATATCTCCCAACCGCAATATTTCCGTAGCATATTCACCATTTCAGAAATATGGAAATCGGTAGGCTTCAACAGCATCGTCTATCTTGCCGCCCTTTCCGGTATCAGCGAGGAACTGTATGAAGCTGCGAGAATTGATGGTGCAGGCCGATGGCGACAGCTTTTTCACGTAACGTTTCCCGGCCTTTTGCCCACAATTATCATCATGTTGATCCTACGTTGTGGCGCCATTATGAATGTAAACTTTGAGAAGGTACTGTTACTATATTCTCCATCCACTTATTCTACTGCAGACATCATCAGCACCTATGTATACCGTATGGGTATCATCAAGCAAAAAATCGGCTTCAGCACTGCTGTGGGTTTATTCAACTCGGTAATCAGCCTGATTCTGGTACTCGGCGTAAATAAGCTGAGCAAAGTTTATACTGAAACCAGTATGTTCTAAAGGTGGTGGAAGATATGTCTATGAAAATCAAAGAAAGCTCCTCTCGTAAGATTTTCGTATTTATCAATACGTTTCTACTGTGCCTTATCGGTTTTGCATGCGTTGCTCCGATGATTCATGTGCTGTTCTGCTCCTTTTCCGATCCTACGGTGATTGCCCGAGAGGGCGGATTCCGGCTTTGGCCCGTAGCTCCTTTTTCCTTTGAAGGATACCGTGCAGTACTATCCTATAAAAACGTACTGATAGGCTACGGCAACACATTGATCTATGTGTTCGGTGGCGTGCTGTTGAACCTGGTTCTGACTATCTCTGCCGCTTATGTGCTCTCCCGCAAGCGTTTTGCTCCCCGTGGATTTGTGTCCATGATTTTTGCCTTCACCATGTTATTTAACGGCGGCATGATACCGAACTACTTGTTGGTGGTGGATCTTGGGCTGATTGACAGCCGCTGGGCGCTTCTTCTCACCAGCGCGTTCAATACGTTCAACATGATTATTCTAAAAAACTCGTTTCTATCCGTCCCTGACTCCCTGGAGGAGTCTGCGCGGCTGGACGGCGCCAATGATCTGCACATCATGTGGCACATCGTTATCCCACTATCCAAGGCATCAATTGCTGTAATTACACTTTTCGTCGCTGTTGCACTGTGGAACTCTTGGTTTACTGCCTCCATTTACATCACAGACCGTAACAAATGGCCCATTCAGATGTTCCTCCGCGAAATTCTTATCAATAATTCACAAAAAAGCCTAGAGAGCGGTGCCCAAGCTTCTGCTATGGCGTTGCAGATCCTGGTCAAGTACACAATTACTATTATTGCAACGGTGCCGATTCTGTGCATTTATCCCTTTGTGCAAAAGTTTTTTGTCAAGGGTGTTCTGATCGGCTCTGTAAAGGAGTAACGCCATGCAGAAAGCACCCAAAAGCCTCTGGAATGCCAACTACTTATTCCTTATTCTTGTAAACTTCTTTGTTTCCATCAGCTATTCTATGGTAGCAATGGTTATTTCCCAGTATGCCGTAAGCATGGGAATGAGCGTTGCGTTGGCCGGTTCCCTAACCGGCGCGTTTTCCATTGCCTCCATGGTTGTACGCCCCTTTACCGGATATATCAACGATCATTGTGAGCACAGGAACTTGCTAATGCTTGCTACCGTTGGCATGGGAATCGCAACCCTGTTCTATGGGTTTACTGACTCGCCTGTAGTATTGATGGCTTTGCGTCTCCTTCACGGCGCCGCGTTTGCTTTTAGCAGCACGGTGAATATGGCAGTCATTCCTGGCCTTGTCCCCTCCAACCGCATTACTGAAGGGTTAAGCTATTATGGTATTGTTCAATCCGTGGGTGTAGCGCTAGGCCCGTCTCTGGGGATAGCCATTATCGGCGACGGACAGTATCAGCTCAACTTTGTCCTATCTTCCCTCATCGCTTTGGCGGCCGCAGCGCTCGTATTTCTCCTGCCCAAGATGCCCTGCCAGCCTTCCTCCGGTATCCGGCGTATACGGCTTGGGGATATCTTTGCCAAGGAATGTATTCTGTATGCTTTTATCGATGTAGCCATTGCCTCCGCCAACGGACTGGAGACCAGCCTGATCTCCCTGTACGGGGCACAGCAGCATATCGCCAATATTGGCTTGTATTTTACCGTTTCCGCCGTCGTTCTATGCGTTGCGCGCCTCGTGCTGGGAAAGCTTGCCGACAAAAAAGGGGTTGCCTTTGCACTTTATCCTGGACTGGCACTTATCATAGGCGGCTTTTTCATTCTCTGGCGCGCCCATACGCTGGCTGCATTTTTGACGGCATCGGTCATCAAGACGGTTGGTATTGCCCTGGCGCGTCCCGCTATTCAGGCTGCCTGTTTGAAAGCTGTACCGCCTCACCGGCGCGGCAGTGCCTCCAGCACCTATTATATTGGATCAGATATCGGTCAAGGTACATCGCCCATCATCGGTGGCCGCATTGTGGACATGACCGGTAATGCAGACTATGGCGCTGCTTTCGCCTGGTATACCTTGCCACTTTTCCTTGGCGCTGGCGCTTTCGCACTGTGGAACCGTAAGAGCCACGCACCCCAGCAGCAAGGAGGATAAATGGTGTATATTCAACGCACGTTTATGGTACCACTTCGGGACGGCATCCAACTTGCAACCGATCTCTATTTACCGGATACATCGGGACGGTGGCCGCTGATTCTTTTTCGCACCCCCTATGGTCGACAGCACTTGCCTGAAAACCCGCTATACGGCAGTATAGACCATTGGACAGATCATGGCTACGCAGTTTGCGCCCAGGATATCCGCGGCACGGGAGATTCGCAAGGTGAGTTGGGTCTTGGCGGTGACAAAGAGTTCAATGATGGTGAAGACGTCCTCCATTTTCTTGCCCAACAGGATTTCTGCGATGGCCGCATTGGTATGTTTGGTTTATCCTTTCCTGGTTTTGTGCAAACCGCAGCAGCTACACAGGCCCCCGAAGAACTGAAAGCCATATGTCCTTTCATGTGCCCCGCACTGCATCCCTTCGGTGCCCAGCGCCCACAGGTGCTCCACTTGGAACATCTTCTCTGGACCTATGGTCAGCTCACTTCCTGTCCGGAAAAGTATCTGCCCAACCAGGAGATCCGTACCCGCCTTCTGCCATCCCTTGAAGAAAATGCCCGTCACTTAACTGATTTCCTGCTGGATCTTCCACTAAGCCGCTGCCGTGCCGCTGCGTATCCGGAAATCGGGCTTCTGAACCAATACCGCGCCTCAGTTGCAGGTATTGGTTCAAAGGAATATTGGGCGCAGATGCACATGCCCATTGATTTTACGCAAGTTCAAGCAGCCATGCTTTTCGGTACCGGCTGGTTGGATGTTGCGAAAGAATGGACCATTGAAAGTTACTGTGCAGCACGTAAGGTGGCGCATGCACCTGTCCGACTGATTATCGGGCCTTGGGCTCACGACGAACATTTACAGAATAAAATAAACGGTGCCGATAGCAGCACGTCTGCCTGTGGAGACGTCCACGAAATGCGCGGCATGATGTTACGTTGGTTTGATCATCATATAAGAGGAAAAGACACCGAACCGTTTGCGCAACGTGTCCGATTCTTCATGCGTGGAAGCAATGACTGGCATGATGCTGCTGAATGGCCGCCGGAAAATGCTATATTACACCCCTTCTATCTTCTTCCAGAGGGCAGTTTATGTGAAACACTCGCCGTTCAGGACCAGAAAATGCTTTACACAGCAGATCCCTACAATCCCACGCCATCCACCATTTGTGATCATGCTGGCCGCACACTTTTGGCTGATTGGTCACAAATTAGTGCCCGGCCTGATGTACTATGCTTCCGCAGCGCAGTTCTCGACAAATCATTATGCGTCGCCGGTACAGTACATGTCTCTTTGTTTGCCCAAACCGACGTGCCTGACACAGATTTTGTCTGTAGGGTCTTGGATATTGACACGGAGGGCCATGAAACAGAGCTTTGCGTTGGAATGGTTCGTGCTAGCCTTCGTCATGGTGGGTTTCATCGGGAATGGATTTGCCAGAATTCCGTGGAACATTATGTATTTACTGCCGGCAATTTGGCAAATTGCTTCCTGCCAGGTCATCGCATCGGCATTCAAATATGCAGTTTCCTCTTCCCTTCCTGTGACCGTAACCTACATACTACCGCCCCCATTGGCCAAGGTTCCTATGGCGTAAGTGCTCATCATCAAATTTTTACTGGTAAATCCTGGCCATCTGCAGTTTATCTTCCCGTACTGTCCGATTAAATCTATTTGCTTTCCAAAGGAGGCCATGATATGCTTTGTCTTAAGCAGTTCCGCCATGGCGAACGCATGTACATTTTTTATCCTGGTTCTCAGCAGCGCACGCCATTCAAGCGAAGCGGTTTATTTCTATTGATGGATGAAGTAAATGAACAGACCGTATCAGCCATGCTTGACCAATACGGTCTTGAACAGTTATGTCTGGATGAAGATATTATTCTAGGGATTCCTGTACCGCCTCCCGGCGGATGGAATAACGCATCCTCATCAACTATGCGTATTTTTTATGACGGCTTGTCAAATCCAGAAGATGTTCCATTTGAATTAAGCCGCGAAGGTATTCCGACATTAGCATCCATGCTGCGTTTCTGGCATGCAATGAACGATGTGCGCTATGTCATAGGGCTGGGAACTGGGGCATCCTACGCGCTGCGCCTTGCCGCTGAACAACCTGCATGGTGGGCTGGCCTCTGTGCTTTCGGTGGAAGTCTTCCTCTTGAAACACGCTCAATTGCCCCAATGCCTGCATGGCTCAGCGCATGTGATGCATTTACGGTCAAAATGTTTTGTCAGGCCAACCAAACCGACACCCAGGATGACGAAATATGCTATTGTCATCGGAATCCTTGGCAACGAGTCGTTACCACTCCTTTGTGCTGTGATGCATCTGCTTTTCGTCTCGTATGGAATCGTTTGTTTCGCCATGTTCGCCGCATCAATACCTGTTCCACCGGAGATATTACCAGCCGCATGGAGGATGCGCACCAGATTTTTCGCTGTTTCATAGAGGACGAACGGTTGGATAGTACGCCACATACCTGGTTTGAGCACATTCCCACAGATACTGCACTGGGCAGGAAACTACCTATGGTAGTATTTTTTCACGGTGGCTCAGATAATCCAGCAGAAGCTGCAGAAATGACACGTCTGCATGACCTTGGCCAACGAGAGGGGTTCATCACCGTATATCCCTGGGCAACAAACAGGTGCAGCTGGAATAGTGGTTTGAATCCAGAGCTGGAAGATGATATCTCCTACATTGCTGCTTTGATTCAATCCATGCTCCGCCGCTATCCCATAGACCCTGAGCGTATTTACCTTTCTGGCTTCTCCAACGGCGCAGCCATGGCTATGAGTATGGCACTTTGCCACCCTGGTTTAATTGCTGGTATCTTTCCAATTGACTCAAACTGGCCCGGTCGGCGCGGAGCATACGAGGAAATTGACTGGCACACAGTTCTCCCTTTTGCAAAAGGTATGGAGCAGAAAGCTTCTTGCGATTATCTGATGCCCATATGGTACACTTACGGCAGTCGTGAGCTTTCTTATCCCGTGCGCAGAGGAAGCTCGCAGCAACATCAATACGACTTTTGGAAAATGTACAACCACATCACCATACGTCCTACCCCAGAAGTTGGTGACGCAAAAGGTTGTGACTATGGCGTGCCCGGCGATCTTCAGGAAACGCTATACCCTTGTACTACCTTCCCTAAGCATCGGTATGAAGTGCAACGCTTCTATGATTCTTCTGACCGCAATCTATATAACTATGTTGTCATGTATGACAAGGGGCACGAAGTAGCTCCAATGGATGCTGTTTTAGGATGGAATTACGTGCGCGCGTTCCGTCGCTTATCTGATGGAACATTAAAGCAGCTTGCATGACAATACGCGCCTTAAAAAATATAGATGCATTTCAAAGGCATCGGTTAACTATGTCATAAGCAAAAGGGGCGTGCTTTTCAACGGCTTCTACCTGCTCACTCCATTCTTTCACTCCACGCTTTGGTCATCCCTCTACCCCACCTGCAAAATAGATTATCAATTTCAAAACTTACGGCCAGCTTCTCCATTTTGCAGGTCGACAGGTGCATGCAGCAACTACTTGTCCGTCTTGGGCGTATTGATGATGCGTTTCATTTTTGCTTAATGATAAATGCTAGATATGTCAGCGTAAGTCACTGCTACTTCGTTGCTGTTTCCCATGCGCTTCCCACGCTTACACCAGTAAGTATGCCATCAGTTACTCGACAAAATTACAAATCTGCAATTTCCCAAATTGTCTCTCCTGATGCTATAATCGTTCCGTCAAAAGGTTGTGCTAAGCTGTAGGAAAGAATGTATAGATCATTTATGTAGACCTCTAATGCCCTTTGCTTTAGCAAGAGCTGGCTTCCTCTACAATTTGGTTTCTACGCAAAGCCCCCGCCAGTAACCTGCGTTAGTCAGCTTACCAAGCGGGGCGTATATTTTATATACAGCTTTATGGATCTTCGTCAGCAGGTGCTTGTTTTTTACTTTTAACCCGTCGCAAATACATACAGTCTCACCGTCAAATTTGCCTATTTCCATCCAGTTCTTTTGCTCAGATCGCACATGGCGAAGCAAAATTCTTGCCACGCCTCCCATGTTGTCTGTGATGGGTCGCCCTCTCGAATACGTAGTGTTCTGCGAATCTCCTTAGGGATGACCACTCGTCCTAATTCATCAATTCTGCGCACAATACCTGTTGCTCGCACAAAGCCTGCCTCCTTGCTCTCCTAATTGTCTTTGCATTGGCTAGTATGGGATTTTGAGGAGGGACTATGCAAATCGAATTACTGGAAAATCTGGGAAGCAATGATATTATGGTACGTGGTAATCTGCATCTTCAGAGAATGCTGTCATCCACGACCGAAAATTTACCTCTGACCAGCTGCGCATTACCAAACGAATGACCTTGATCGGAGCTTCGGATCCATGCCAAATACATCCTTATTGACGGAGTATCTGGCAAGTCTAAACAAGCAGCTAGCAAATGCAAGGAAGAGGCATTTGGCTATCAGTCTGGAACAGATGCGGTCATCCTATCTGGGAAATACGGAAAGACCAAATTAACTACCGCAAAAATATGGGCGGCACTTTTATTTGGTGTGCTGGCGTTTACGCTTCATATCCTTGTCGCATTTGCAATTCCCCTTGCTGCCTTTGGGATTGACGGCTGGAACCTTCCTTTGCAGATCAATGGAACCACTGTTCCGTACCCATTGACATTTTTGGAAGGGACACTCATCAATTTAGGCGTTATCTATCTGGTACTGATTGCGATGATCGCCCTGACGCTTTTCCTGTCGGCCAGAATGAGAAGTCCCTATCAGGTATTGATTGTTATTATGCCGGTTCTGTTTATTCCCATGTTCCTCACCCCGAATGGAACCAGCGGCCTTTACAAGCTACTTGTTTTTCTGACCCCCTATCAGTCGCTGAAGCCGAACTTCGGATCGTATATATCCTATCAATTTGGCCCGGCCGTTCTGGATGCTTTTACAACGAGAGTTGCTTTGTATGCTATCCTGGCGCTGATCCTGCTACCCATTGCCCGGATTGGCTTCAAGAAACATCAGGTTTCATAAGGAGGCGAAAGATGAAAAGCAAAAAGTATATCACAATAGCTGTTGCCGTAGTTGTAATCATTATTGCAGCAATTATGATAATCCAACCCTATAATTGGTCTAAAAAGTCGTTTGAAGCTGTTGTGCAGGAAACGGTAACGCAGGCAGATGGAGAAATCCGGCTGATTGTGGAACGGACAACGGAAATTTACAGTAGCCCCATGAACTCTCTCGGTATCAGTGAGGAAACCAAATTGTTAAATGCCAGTGGAGAAGAAATTTCAGTTACTGATTTCAAACCGGGGGATGCTGTAAGCGTAACGCTAAAAGACTCTTTTACCGAAGAAACTCCATTTTACTATCCAGTAGTATATGAGATTAAACTCATCGACCAGTAAGTAATTGCATCTCTGCCGGGCGACGGCAAAAGAAAAAAAGCCGTCGTTCAGCAGGCAATTACCATGCCTTTATCATGTACCGGCGGCTTTGAAGAAATTCAGGGCCGCCGCTCTTTTGTACCCTTCGAAGGAATGACGACCATACGCTAAAGATTACGGCGGCTTTAGGAGGGAGTCGCCGTGAAACAAAAACTGCTTCGACATAATTCGGCAGGAATTGACCTGTCAAAAAAAGTATTTCCCCTGGACCGGGAAACAAGTGTAAAGCACTATTTGAAAGAAAACACCAAAATACATTAGATAGCGTCTGGCTGATAGTTGAACAGCCAGACGCTTTTTATTGCCTACTATGTGTTTCCATCGGATGCCGTTCTCCTCCGTTTGTCTGCCAGCCCACGCAGACAAACGGCAGAAAGGAGAACAGGCTTATGGCCGAGAAAGATTGGGCTGCGATCCTCAAAGAGGAGGATCGTATCATTGCAAACTCTGACCGCCGGTTCCGGTATCACTGCTACTCTCTGGAGAGTATGAGCGAGGAACTTACATACAAGGAGCGTTCTATCTGTATCCAGGATGATTTCACCGAGCAACTGATGGTAGAAAATTTCATTGATACTATCCGGAACGAAAAGCTGGCATATGGTTTACGCCGCCTGACAGACCGGCAGCGGTCACGCTTCTGCTTCAAAGGGCCTTTCACCGGCTTTGCAGCTTCTTAGCTGAATAAGTGAAAGCAAGGGCAGCATTCTCGCAATGCTGTCCTTGCCTTTGCCTATTCAAAAGTGGCAATTTATCAACTCTTGGTAATTGAATGAATATTATTCATTGACATTTCAAAAA
>OLSM01001974.1_pt1 | contig 14052 bp, 16 predicted proteins | sample 1672721 | NCBI WGS metagenome assembly OLSM01 (sample SAMEA3136717, study PRJEB25190) | human gut metagenome | reverse complement strand
TGCTGATTGACGGGTACATCATCAAGGTCGATTACACCGAGCAGAAAAAGTTAGCTGCCGCTGTCAGCAGGATTGCCACAAACATCAACCACGTCTGCCGCCGCATCAACAGCACCGGGCATTTCTACGATGCCGACGTTGCCGAGCTGAAAGAACGGCAAGCCGAAATCTGGGAATTGCTGAAAGTACGGCAGAAAGACGAGCTTTGACCACAACGGGATTTTCCATGTGTGGGTTTTCCGTCACCGGTTTTCCGGACGGTGGACAAGTTGACGCTCCGGAGCGTACCGCAACCGGATTTTTGGAGCATGGATTTCCAAACTGTCACAGGGGATGAAATTCATACCCAAATCAATAAGAAATAAATCAACGCTCAATATAGTCATCCATCAATCCTATCAATACTGGTTTTGATGGATGGGATAGGAGGATTATGTCACAGAAGTTTTTGAAGTTTACAAGCGAGAGCTTGTCGGCATCCTACATACCGTTTCCACGGTTTTTGATGGAGGATAGTCTTGCCGGGCTGTCCAACGATGCAAAAGTGCTGTATGCCCTGATGCTGGATCGGGCGAGCATTTCAAAAGTCAACGGTTTTCTTGAAACTGACGGCACCATCCGAATTTACTTCACCGTGGAACAGGCGCAGAAGAAGCTGCACCGCAGCCGACAATGTGCGACGCGGATATTTCATGAGCTTGAGTTCAGCGGTTTGATCTGCCGAAAGAAACAGGGGCTTGGAAAACCCGCATTGATTACGCTGAATTATCCCTCTAATGCGAAGCTGATTCAGCCGAAGAAAGGCAGCTCAATATTGTCCGGATAAAGGTCGAAAACGTGGCATTTTTCGCCCCACAATCGGCGCGAAAACACAGGGGAATATCTTTTCCTTACAGCAACGCCAAAATGGGCTTATACGCGCTACAGAAGCGATAAAGGAGGTACCATGTGAACGCAGAAAAAACGAATATCCCAAACAGCGTGGATGCAACCGAAATTCCGGAATACGTCTTTGAATCGCTGGCACGGAGTCTGCTTCCGGTAATTCAGAAGTACTACGAAAGCGAAGACAGCAAAAAGGCATTTGCCGAATGGAAAGCAAAGAAGGAGATTTCAGACAGTGCATCTACATAAAGAAACCGGGAGGATTGCCATGATCGGCAGTCCTCCCGGTTTCTTTATTACCAGTCTTCAACTTCTTCTATAAAAACAATAAATCCGAACCCATGACCAATCGGTACAAGGTTCGGATTACATTGTTTTGGTGGACCTGAAGGGATTCGAACCCTCGACCTCTCGGATGCGAACCGAACGCTCTGCCGCATGGCGCACTTTTAGCCGCCGAAATTATAGCAGAACAAAATCGAAAAAAGCATATAAAAATATGACCACCGCGAAAAATGGTGTGTATTCTTGGGCTGAGGAAGCACTTCCCTCCTGCAAGCGCAGGCCGGAAGTGCTTTCTTCATGCAACGATACAAAAATCCTGTGGCGTAGCACGGGCGCATACCGCGTGAGATACGCACCATAAGCCTTACCTGTTTAACAACTCAAACAAAGTTATGGCTCCTTACTTTTTCGGTGCTGGCTGCACACTGTTCCCCTTATTTGGAGGGGTTGAAGTAATTGCCGTTGTCGGTTGATAGCCCTCTTTAATACTTTTTATCGGCGCACTGGGTCGTTGTGGCTGATAGCCATTATTGCGGATATTCTTGTTGTCCATGGTTAACCTCCTGTGAAAACCTAAAAAAGTCAATACACTTAATGGATTCTCCCAAAATGAGAGTCCCACCATTATCCTCAATGCGATTCCATATCTTGTTTTTATCTATGGTATATACATCTTCAAGATAAATATCGCGTTTGTCCATGTCCGATGAGACAAACGATTTTTCTGCACATTTCCCGCAAATTACCTCTCCATTTATTAAAGTTACTATTACCCAGTTGGGGTTTAGACTTGAGAAGCAATAATCCCACGCGGTCGGGCACGGATGAATTGGTTTCAATTTCAATTTTAATAACAAATCCCTAATCCAGCCCTTTTGTTTAATGAAACCGATTATTATACCGAAGATAGAAGACCCTATGAGCGTTATTAAAAGGAGAAGAACCCAGTGCCACATAGATTCGGGAGATATGTTTGCCAAAACAAGAACGTATGCCCAGCTCCAGATTGCGCAATTCAAAGTGCTAAAAAAGAAACAAAACAAATAAAAAGTCGCATCACTGTGGCGCTTTGGGGGTATTAAATAGTCCAGTATACTTTTAACAACATACCCGGGCAGCAAGAATATCCCTGTATAGAAAACAACATTAAAGTTTTCGAGAACCATTTGCATCACCCTTTCAGCTTATAAATTAGGGATACCCTTTGACTAAAAGTATACGCGACTTTGTATTTATTCGCAACAATTTTTTGCTCACTTTACTAAAAAGCGAGAAGGAGGTGCTTTTGTGTCCGGTGTGTTTGATTATTACTACGGCGAGGAGAGCGAAAGCTGCTCCTTTTACCGCATCCCGCGGCTGCTCATCGTGGGAGAACGGTTCTCCGGTCTGTCCACAGACGCCAAGCTGCTGTACGGCCTGATGCTGGACAGGATGAACCTGTCGGCGCGGAACGGCTGGTATGACGATGCGGGGCGCGTCTACATCTACTACACGCTGGAGGAAATACAGGAGAGCATGAGCTGCGGCCATGGTAAGGCTGTGCGTCTGCTGGCGGAACTGGATACCGGCAAAGGCATCGGTCTTATCGAGCGAACCAAGCAGGGGCAGGGTAAGCCGACGCGCATCTACGTCAAGCGCTACACCACGCGGGAGATCCCCGCGCCGCCCACTGTACCGCTTGACTTCCCAAATACGGAAGTCCAGACTTCCCAAAAGGGGACGCGAATTATAAAGATATAAACCAAACGGATATGAACCAGCTTTATCCATCTCCGCCTTCACTCACTGGAAGTTGGTGGGAGAGGAAGAAGGCGGCGGAAGAAGTACGCACCCGCATCGAGTATGACCGGCTATGCCGCCGCTATGACCGTGAGAGCGTGGATGAACTGATCGCCGCCATCACCGACGTGCTGTGCAGCACCCGCCCCACGCTCCGCATCGGCGGTGAGCTGCTGCCCGCCCAGCAGGTACAGGAGCGTTTCCGACAGCTGGGGTACGACCATCTGGAATACGTCATCGAAAGCCTGCGGCGTTCTACGGCGCAGGTTTTCAACGTTCGGGCGTATCTGCTGACCATCCTGTATAACGCACCCGTCACCATCAACCACTTCTATCAAGCCGAAGTCCAGCACGATATGGACACCGGATAGTACCTGCTTCCCGTGGAGGCGGGCTTTATCATATCGCCGATAAAAGGAGGAGCATCCCATGCACACCGAGTATTTCCTGCTGACTGCGGACGTGACCGTGCAGATGCCGGTCACGCTCATCGTTCCCACACAGACCTGCGGCAAGAGCCGCCCTACCCCTGTGCGAAACCCGTCTCAAGTTGGAGCCGTTGACAAACGCCTATTTTGAAAAAAGGCTTTGATTTTCCTGCCCGGTCTTTGTCGATTTTATGGCAGAAACGGCTTTTTCCTGAACTTTTTTTCAAGACGTTTTTTTAGAAAACCACTTTGTCAGCAGCCCCAATTTGAGACGGGTTTCTGCTATTCTTTTGACGCCTCCAACGCGCTGCGAATCATGGAGGTCATCATGTTCAGCTGCTTCGGCGTGGCGGCTTGCAGCAACTCCAGCAGCGCATCTATGTCTTGATTGCCCTGTTGCGGCAATACCTCCACCAACAGATACGTTGGAGAGACGTTCAGCGCCTGACAGAGCGAGACGAACACCGGCAGGCTGGGAACTTTTGAGCCTGCCTCGATCTGCCGCAGGTAGGTGGCGTTGATGCTGCACGTTTCGGCCAGCCGTTCCCCTGTCCAGCCCCGCTCCTTGCGCGCCATATTGATCCTCTTGCCAAGCAGCTTCTTATCCATGTGTCGCCTCCGTCTGTATGCTTAAAGCGTTTTATTTATACGCTTATAGCTTACATTTTCCTTGACGCGAAAAATAGAGACTGATAGAATATCAAATATAAGCTGATAGACTACAAAGCGGGTGAGACGATGGACAAGCCGGTGCGCTGTGCGGTCATCGGTCAAAATCCCATGCGGTTTCCGTGGGGCTTTGACGAAGAAGATGACCGCTGCCGAAAATTGAAAATGGAATTGGCGCAGCAGATCATGGCGCTGCGCCAGAGCGGCGTGTCGCAATTTCTGACCGCCTGCGACTGCGGCGTGGGGCTGTATGCAGGGGAGATCGTCAACGGTCTGCGGGCAACGACCGACCATGACCTGATGCTCATTTGCTACACGCCCCATGAGGAGCAGGCGACAAAATGGGCGCCCTATTTGCGGGAACGGTACTTCGATATGCTGACCGCCTGCACCTACCTGTCTGCTGTGTGCGAAGCTGGCGCACCGGGTGCGCAGCTCCGAACCTACAAGAAGATCATCGACCTTGCGGACGTGGTGCTGGCGGTCTATGACAGGGACACGCCGCCCGCTGACAGCGCGGAGGACAGAGCCTTGGCCTATGCCGAGAGCCTGGAAAAGCCGCTGGTGCTGCTGCACCCCACGGAACTGACCACCATGCGCATCGGGTGGCCGTTCCGAACCGGATAAGCGCAGGAAAATCGTGGCGGATGGGCGGGGATTCCCTTGCAATTCGGGCTTTTCTGTGTTATACTGCCGGCTGACAACTGAAAAAACGGACGGCGCGCCGGGAACAACCACAACACCCGGCAGCGGAATGGGGTGAGAAGCCCCGCGAGAGGGTCGCTGTGATGCCTGCTGCGACAGGCTAAGTCAGATACGTTATGCACCGGGCCGTTTGGTTTTGCCATTCCCGAAGCCAAAATGAGAGTGCTGCGCACGGTCATTTTGGCCGTGCGTTTTTTGTTTGCGGTGCGCCGGGGAGAGGAGTGCCGCACACAAGGGACATGTCCCTTGTGTGCTCTGCTGCAAGCAGAGCACGTCCGCCTGCGTAAGCCGAGCGGCGCAAGCCGTTTTGTCTTCCATAGGGCGGGCGGGGGTTGCCGTCCCCGCCCGCCACACCTCAAAAATTCAGGCCGTACGGCCTTTTTAATTAGAAAAATATAACAGAGAAAGGAAGATCACGAGATGAAAAAGAAAATTGTCTCGCTACTGCTGGCGCTGACTATGATGGTCAGTCTTCTGCCGGTGCAGGTTCTGGCCGCCGGCGATGGCGGCGCAGCGGATGCCCCCGTCGTGACGGAGCTGGCAGGCGAGGAGCAGACGCCGGAGAACTCGGCGGACACAGAGGAGCCTGAAGAATCGGAGGCTCCTGCGGAGGAACCGGCGGAAGCTGCGGAGGAACCCGCCGCGGAGGAGCCAGTAACGGGGGAAGCGTCTGTCAGCGCCTCCACCGAGGCGGCCATGACCGCTGCGGCTGCGGTTCCGACCCTGCAAGATGGCGTATCCCCCACGGCGGAGGCCACTGTGCTGGCAGGAGCGCCGTACAGCATCACCGAACTGAATGCGGGCAAGGTGTTCTGGAACAATGAAAAGAACAGACCCCTTCTTGCCGCCGAGAGTTTCTACTATCGCCGTTCCGCTGATGGCGGCAAGACCTGGAGCAATCTGCGGAGCTTCTGCTATCCCGATCAGGATAAGGGCTTTACCGGTACGGCGGTGGTCTGCACCCTGATGGAGAGCAAGCCCGGCGACTATATGTATCGCATCTGCGCCACAACGGATGGCAAGAATTTCTCCGAGGATACCTGGACGCTGACGCTGCACGTGAAGGAGAATTCCACCTATGATTTTAACTTCCTGTTCTGCGTTGGTAAGGACTACAACGGCAACTATCCCATTCTGAAGCTGTACAACGTGGTGAAGGACGCATCCGGCAAGGAGGTTCTGGGCGACGAGCTGAAGAACTGCTTCCTGTACAGCAACTATACCAGCACCCTGCCGGATGGCGAGACGGAGTACGATCCCGCTATGGGAAAGCTGGAGGACAATCTTCAGCGTTTTTATACCCATCTGTCCAGCGGCCGCTATGCCTACCGTGCCTTTGGCTATAACGAGGAGACTAAGGCTTATGACATTCCTCTGGGCGGCATGACCTTGCAGCTTCCTCTGGAGCAGAACGACGTGTTCACCGGTGAAGACCAGTATGCCTACATTCTGTGCGCCGCCTATGGTGTAAATGGCACAAAGGCGGATGGCTCCAGCTTTGGTGCGGACGATTTCAAGGTAGAACTGAACTGCCCTGTGATGAACAGCACCGCGGAACTCGGCGCTTCCTTTGAAAAGGATGGTCATACCTACTATCCAACCATGGTCTTTGCCCAGAGCCGCGGCTGCCTGTATGGCATCTATGTGGGGGCTACCATGCCCGGTTATAACTCGTCCGTCAGCGCAGGCGAGTACTTTGAGATCCAACCGGAGGCCCAACTCAAGCTTGAAACACTGGAGACTGCTTCTCAGGTAACATACACGGTGCCCTCGGACGCCACCTTTAACCTCTACCGCCAGATGAACAACTTCAACACCAGAGTGGTGGAGCCGATCATCGATTGGAAGGACAACGGTGATGGCACAAAATCCGCCACCTACGAGATCAAGCGACAGACAAGTAACAGCCCGGCGGGTACCGATCTCTACACTTGGCGTCTCAGCGACGCGACCCATGTGACACGCGCCGGTTTCTACCAGCAGAGCGATATTAAGGAAGAGGCCTACAGCTTTACCCTGTCCTTTGACGATGGCCTTAACCCCAACAACACTCAGCGCATCTCACATGACCGCAGCGGTCTGGGCACAGGCGCGGCTCCCCGTGATGAGGCGGACATTCAGGTGGGTCTGGCTCCCACCGGCTACAAGGTGCTGGACGGTACGTCCCGCCTGCGGGCTTACCGCTTCTGGGAGCTGATCAGCAGCGATGCGGCCAATATTATCATTGAGCCTGACTTCCACTGGGATGTGCTCTCCGGCGACGGTACCTTTACCACTGTCAACGGCGGTAATGCCGGTAACAACTGGGCGGACGTGACGCCCGGCACAGAGGATTCTGTGATCGCCACATGGTATGACAGTATCGACGTGAATCCGCAGGATCACGCCAGAACCTGCGGCCTGTTCCCCGCCACCAGCCCCGAGCGCGTGGCCGTGTCGGTGGTGGCCGGTACGGGCACCAAGCACGGTACTGCCGAGGCGGACGTGCGCTATAACCCCATCGAGGGCAACGGCAGCGCCCGTCCTTACGAGTGGGACTACAGCTTTGACACATGGTTCTATAGCGCACAGGACACCGACCCCACCCTGAACTTCACGGTCAGCGGTACCGGCAAGGTAGCTGTGGAATATGCCCTTGTGGCGGCCAATGAATCCATGCAGGCCGCCATGACCAAGTACTCCGCCGCTTCCGGCTCCAACGGCAGCTATACCGTTCCTCTGTCCGCTTTCAGCGCCTTGGGCAATGGCAAGGGCGGCACTGTCATTATCAAGATGACCGATGATACCGGTGTCAGCTACCGGCTGGTGCGGGTGGCCAAGGTCACGCCGACGCTGGAGAATGTCACCCATCCCGGCGATCCCTTCGCTCCCGGTGATACGGTGCGTGTGACTTTCAACGGCCTGTACCGCGGCATCAACAAGGTGGCTGGTACGTTTAATCCGACGGATCTGAATGTTACCTATACTACGCCGGAGGGCGATCTGATACTGGCGGGTGCCAAGCAGTACGCGCGGATGGACACCGCCGTGCTGGAGTTCACCATCCCCCGTGCCCTCGTCTTTGAGGACGGAGCCGACTCCATGAACTATGTGCTGTCCGACGGTCATATTTCCGGCAATATGTACTCCGCTTCCAATCCCTTTAACTTCATGTACACCATGACCGACCTGGGTATGCCCACCAACTTCGCGGCGCTGCTGCTGCGGACGCTGTCCAGCCACCTGATGGATATCTCCATCCCCGTGCAGAAGCAGGGCTATGATGTTCGCGTGAACGTTGTGGATAAGGATGGCAAGGCCGTTGAAAACGCGACCATTACCCTGACGAACTCCGATGGTACGGAGCTTACCCCTGTGAACGGTCTGTATAAGGATTCGCCCTATGATACCTACCGTTACTATGTGAAGGCAGAGGGCTATGTCAACAACGCCGGTTCCTTCTCTCTGAGTGCCGGCAGCGCGGCACAGGTAAAGAATGGCGTCCTGACCATTACCGTTGTGCTGAAAAAGACAATGGAGGGCGCATGGGACGGTACGACCGTCACCGAGCCGAAGCTTGAGAACGGTGTTTACCAGATCAGCACCGGCGCGGAGCTGGCCTGGTTTGCCAAGACGGTGAACGGCAGAACCAATAATATCAAGGGAAAGCTGACCAGAGACATTGAACTGGCGGGCTTCCCCTGGACGCCCATCGGCAACACCAGCAAGGGCTTTACCGGCGAACTGGACGGTGCGGGCTTCGCGGTGCGGAACCTGTACATCTACAGCACGGCGGACAGTCAGGGCCTGATCGGCAGACTGGGCGCCAACGGCAAGGTGCATGACCTGACCGTTACTGGCTCTGTGACCACCACGGCGGCATCCGCCGGCGGCATCGTGGGCCATGCTCCTCAAAAAACCTCTGTAATCAACTGCCTGAATAAGGCGGACGTTACTGCCGCGACCTGCGCGGCAGGCGTCGTCGGTAAGGTGCAGGCGTTTGTCCAAAACGCGGCTACCGCCAAGAATGCGCCCGCCATTAAGAACTGCGGCAACACCGGCACCATCACCGCCACGGACGCGAAGTCCGGTAACGCGGGCGGCATTGCTTCGGTGAGCAGTAATTACCCGATGCTCGGCGGCGTGTTTACGGACTGCATCAATGTGGGCAGCGTCACCGCCTCCAAGAAGGCTGGCGGTATCACTGTCACCACCAATGCAAAGAAACAGGCCGACGGTGGCGGAAACTACTATCTGTCCGGCTGCCTGAACGGAAGCGGTGATACACCGATCATCGGTGCGGAAAAGACTGCCGATGAGCTGATGGAGATGCTGAAGGATCGCACCGATCCCGTGGGCAAGGGATTGTATGAGGCGCTGCAGCGGCAGAAGGATCAGCCGGTAGTGGACGATGTTATTGCCAAGATCGGTGCCATCGGCACCGTGACCAGGGGAAGCAAGGCATCTATCGATGCGGCGCGAAAGGCTTACGACGACCTGACCGATGCCCAGAAGGAATTGGTGCCTGCGGATGTGCTCAAGACACTGACCGATGCAGAGACGGCGTATGCCAACCTGCCCAGAAGCTCCGGCAGCTCCGGCTCCGGCTACACCGGCGGCCACACCTTTACCACCGATCTGGAGCCGGGCAGCATCACGGGCGTATTTGTGGACGGAAAGAAGCTCGACAGCCGCTACTACACCGTGTCCGGCAGCGACGTGACGCTGACGGCGGACTATCTCAAGACTCTGCGCAGCGGCAAACATACGGTGAAGATCGAAAACGCCACTAAGGTGGCCACCGGCTCCTTTACCTTGAGCGGCAGCGGTGCGGTGCAGTCCAGTCGCACCGGCGATCCCGGCGTTGCCATCTACGCGGCCATGGGCCTGCTGTCCCTGACCGGCGGCGCGCTGGTGGTAAGCCGCAGGCGTAAGGAAAACTAATCTCACCATTCTCTGTTCATCTCTATATGGCAAGGGCGGAGGCGCAATGCGTCTCCGCTCTTGCCGGCTTTTTTTCGGCAGCGTATGTCGAAAAGCGTCTCAACTTGAGACGCCTTTTTTCACCCTCCCTTTTGCGAAAAAAGCCGAATGCAAAAGACTTTTGTAACTTTACTGCTACTTTTCGGGAAAATTTCGGGTTTTGCCGTTCCTGTCCGTGATAGCTACATCAGAACGAAAGACAGCAGGAGAACGACTATGAAACTCGCAGACTTTTACGCCTACACGGTGCAGCACCGTAGGGCAGCGTCGTTGGCTAAACTGCGGAAGCTGCTGGGAGGTTCGTATGGACAATAAGATTTCCTATCAGACCATTCTTGCAGCCAAGGCCGGTGATCCTATCGCCATGGAGCAGGTACTACGCAATTATGACAGCTACATAACCATGTGCGCCCAGCGAACCATGACCGATGAGTACGGCAACCGCCGCGTGGCCGTGGATATGGAGGTGAAAGGCCGTCTGCAAAGCAAGCTGATGATGCAGATCATCTACAAATTCGACCCGACCCGCCTGCCCGAAGGCGAGGTAATTGAAACGGATTAGTGTTACTGATCCGTGAGAGGGCGCAGCATACTGCGCCCTCTCACGGGCTGGCAACAGTCCGGCTATATGCCATTCTAAAACTGAATAGGGCTGTTTGGGTACATTCCCGAAGCAACGAGCCGGTGAGAGGCGCGCCAAGATCATCCGCAGGGATGGGAGCGAGAGACGCCATCGTCACGTGGCGGCACTGTGGCAGTGCCGCCGCCACGACTTGCGGAGGGGTAAGATACTTGCGTTGGCTATGCTTCACCGCGTAGAACGCCCCGCCATCAGAATGGAGGGAGGCCGTGACCTATGAGACAGTTGCCGCTGTCGCCCATTCCGCCGCTGAAGAATATCAAGGAAATACAAGGGGGGAATTTCAATGAATGACAAGGGCAATTCTGTGTCTCCTGTCTCCCAGCGAATTGTTATTGACGGGTGTACCGTTATCCTCCGCTATGCTGCAAGCGGTGACCCTGCGGCAGCACGCGCTGTGCAAAACAGTCTGTTTAACTTTCAAAGTTCGCCGCAGCCGATTTTTTGCAATAACGGCGAAAGTATGAGATAATAATGGTGTAAGGTGTACCTTGAAAAATAAATAGAGAACAAAAAGTTCAAGACTACACACCATTTTCCGGTGGGGAAATGAGGTGTATGTAACATGGAAAACGTAAAGCGAGTATATTGCCTGTACCGCGTTTCGACCGTGGGACAGGTGGAAAAAGATGACATTCCCATGCAAAAGCAATTTTGCAGAGAATTTGTAAACTGCCATTCTGGATGGCATATTGAAAATGAGTTCTACGAGAAGGGCATTCCTGGCTACAAGGTATCTGCCAAAGACCGTGATGCCGTGCAGGAGATCCAGCGGGACGCCGTACAGGGCAAATTTGATGTCCTGCTGGTCTATATGTTTGACCGCCTTGGCCGCCGTGACGACGAAACGCCCTTTGTTGTGGAATGGTTTGTCCGCAACGGTATTGAAGTCTGGAGTGCCGTGGAGGGGCAACAACGGTTTGACAACCACGTTGACAAGCTGCTGAACTACATACGTTACTGGCAGGCATCGGGTGAGAGCATAAAAACCTCCGTCCGCGTCAAGACCCGCATGGAGCAGCTGACACAAGACGGCCTGTTCACCGGCGGCTCTATCCCATACGGCTATCGTTTGGAAAAGCGTGGCCGTATCAATAAGCGCAACAGAGAGGTCTGCGACCTCACCGTTGACGATGATGCCGCAAAGATTGTTCAGCTGATTTTCTATAAATATGTCCACGAGGGTTACGGCGCACAACGTCTGTGCCGCTATCTGACCGAGCTGGGTATCCGCAAGGCCGATGGAAGGAATTTACCCAACACCACCATCAATCGTATCATCAAAAATCCCATCTATGTCGGCCAACTCCACAATGGCGATGCTACATCGGAGCGTATACCCGAACTGCAAATCATCGACCAGGATACCTTTGACGCCGCCCAACAGTTGATGGCGGCGCGGGCTACCCATCACGCAGACACGCCGTTGAACATGAAAGGGCAGTCCCTATTGGTGGGCAACATTTTCTGCGGACACTGCGGAAACCGCTTGACGCTGACCACCAGCGGGCGCAAGGCCATTCAAAAGGATGGTACAGTTCGGCGCGAGATACGCTGCCGCTATCAGTGCCACTACAACCTGCGACACCCCGGCGAGTGTGACGGACAATCCGGCTATGGTGTTACAAAGCTGGACGGTATCGTGGAGAAAATCATCCGCCATCAGTTCGCGCAGATCAAGATGGCCTCACAGGATGATGTGATCGCCCAGCAGCACGAAAAGACCGTGGAGCTGGCGCGGGCAAGGTGCAATATGGCTGAAATGCAGTTGAGCGAGAAACGCCGCGAGTTGGAGGATTACCAAAAAGAAATCATCAAGGTCATTCGCGGGGAGAGCCGGTTGAATGTTGACCTGCTGAACGAGTTGATCGACAAAGCGCAGGCCAACGTGGAAACTCTGTCACAGACAGCGGAAGCGGCACGGCAGGAGCTTGAGAGTCGTACCGCAGACATGGAGACAGAACAGCAGGAGTACGACAAGCTGAAAACATGGGCAGACCTCTATGACAACTGCAACTTTGCGGCCAAGAAAATGATCGTGTCGCAGTTTATCAAGTCCGTCCGCGTTTACCGCGACTATACGCTGGAGGTCGAGTTCAACGTTTCCTTTGAGCAATTCCAACAGTTGCAGGCCGCGTGCAGCGGCGGCGCAAATGAGAGAACGAACGTCTGCATCGAGGCATAAGAAAAGCAGACCTGCCTAAACAAGTCTGCTTTCATGGTGGACCTGAAGGGATTCGAACCCTCGACCTCTCGGATGCGAACCGAACGCTCTCCCAGCTGAGCTACAAGCCCGTATTCACTTGGTACCCTGCTATTATACACGTTTTCCGGAAAAATGCAAGAGGAATTTCTCCGTCCGCGCAGACATTAGCAAGAGAAAATGCAATTATTATATATTCGTATTTTACTTATGGTGAAAGTGTGGTATACTACTGAATGTTGTGCGGCTGCGGCCGCGCAGGAATAAACAAATGACAGGAGTGCTGTTGCTATGAGCAGAACGTTGGGAACCGTCGTCCGCGGCGTGCGTGCGCCTATTTTCCGCGAGGGTGATAATGTGGTGGACATCACCGTGTCCACCGTCCTGAACGCGTTGCAGGACAACGCCATCACCGCCCGTGACGGCGACGTGGTGGCCGTGACCGAATCCGTTGTGGCGCGCTGCCAGGGCAACTACGCCACCTGTGAGCAGATCGCCGCCGATGTGCGCGCCAAGACCGGTGGCAAGACCGTGGGCGTGGCGTTCCCCATCCTCAGCCGCAACCGCTTCTCCCTGCTGCTGCGGGGCATCGCGCTGGGCGCGGAGAAGGTGGTGCTGCTGCTGAGCTATCCCTCCGACGAGGTGGGCAACCATCTGGTGAGCCTTGACCAGCTGGACGAGGCGGGCATCGACCCGTGGCACGATGTGCTGTCTTTGGAGCAGTTCCGCGCCGCCTTCGGTCAGGTGGTGCATCCCTTCACCGGCGTGGATTATGTGGCCTATTACAAGTCCATTATCGAGGAGGCCGGCGCGCAGGTGGAGATCGTGTTCGCCAACCGCGTCACCGCCATCGTGCCCTACACCGACACGGTCATCACCTGCGACATCCACACCCGCCAGCGCAGCAAGCGGCTGCTGACCGCCGCCGGCGCCAAGGTGGTGCTGGGTCTGGACGACCTGCTGACCGCCCCCGTGGACGGCAGCGGCTGCAATCCCCAGTACGGTCTGCTGGGCAGCAACAAGGCCGACGACGACCGGGTGAAGCTGTTCCCCCGTGACGCCAAGGCGGTGGCCGAGGCCATCGGAAAGGCCATGAGCGAGGCCACCGGCAAGCGCATCGAGGCCATGGTCTACGGCGACGGCGCCTTCAAGGATCCCGCCGGCAAGATCTGGGAGCTGGCCGACCCGGTGGTGGCTCCCGGCTACACCAGCGGTCTGGTGGGAACGCCCAACGAGCTGAAGCTGAAGTATCTGGCGGACAAGGAGTTCGCCGATCTCAGCGGCGAGGCGCTGCAGAAGGCCATCTCCGAGAAGATCCGCGCCAAGGACGCCAAGCAGTCTCTGGTGGGCAATATGGTGTCCGAGGGTACCACGCCCCGGAACCTGACCGACCTGATCGGCTCCCTGTGCGACCTGACCAGCGGCAGCGGCGACAAGGGCACGCCCATCATCTACATCCAGGGCTATTTCGACAACTACACCAACGAATAAGCAAC
>OLSM01001973.1_pt1 | contig 14052 bp, 11 predicted proteins | sample 1672721 | NCBI WGS metagenome assembly OLSM01 (sample SAMEA3136717, study PRJEB25190) | human gut metagenome | reverse complement strand
TTACAGGTCCTTTCCTCTTTTCCTTAATCTGTAACACATCTTTGACAAACCTACATTTGTGCCGGCGAGCACGGGCGACAAGGGGGAAAATAGCATCTCCTGAATGGCCCGATGGGAGGGGGAGGCCATTCAGCCCCCTTGAAAAACCTCCTCAAGGAGACGGATTTCTTCGGCATATCCGTTGAGGTCATTTGGTGTTTCCAATTCAAAGGGTAATGTACAAAGCACAGGATGATTGATGATTTTGGTTAGAGCAGGTAATCCAATATGTCCCTGGCCAATTTTGGCGTGCCTGTCCTTATGGCTGCCAAGCGGATTCAGGCTGTCGTTTAGGTGAATTGCACGGAGCCGGCCTAGCCCGATGACCTTGTCAAACTCCTCTAAGACACTCTCAAGATGATCCACTATGTCATATCCAGCGTCAAAGACGTGACAAGTATCCAGGCAGACCCCCATTTTATCCGTGAGTTCTACCCGGTCGAGGATTGCACGGAGCTCTTCAAATGTACGGCCGACTTCACTACCTTTTCCAGCCATCGTTTCCAAAAGGACCGTTGTATGCTGATCTGGGCGGAGAATGCGGTTCAGCCCTTGCGCAATGAGCTGAATCCCTATCTCCGTTCCTTGCTTCACATGGCTTCCCGGATGGAAATTGTAAAGGTTTCCGGGAAGATATTCCATCGTAGCGAGGTCTTCCGTCATAGCTTGGACGGCAAACTCCCGGAGGCCCTCGTCTGCGGAACAGAGGTTGAGGGTATAGGGTGCGTGCGCGACCAATGTAGAAAAATGTTCTTGTTCTGCCAAGTTATTGAATGCAGCGATATCCGCAAAGTTGACCGCTTTTGCTTTGCTGCCGCGCGGATTGCGGGTAAAGTATTGGAAGGTGTTTGCTCCAATGGAAAGGGCCTCCTTTCCCATGTGCAGATATCCCTTTGAAGAGGATAGATGACATCCAATGTTCAACATAGTATTTCCCTCGCTTGATAAAAGTGAATCCAATCTTAATGAAGTCCGTGTGGATACCTGAAATATAAAAAATACGGCCGTCCAAATCGGGTTCATAACAGGAAACATCAAGAGCAGTCCGGCCAGAAGATCCCCTTTGTAGTATATCATAGGGGCCTGTATCTGTTAAGATATACGGCTACAGGAAAATCAAAAATAGCAACACAAAAAAGCCCACAGGGAAATGTGAGCTTAAATGGACGCACAATCCTGTCAGATTGAATCGAAAAGGACATCTAATAGATGGTCGGGGCTTAATTGTCCTCTCGTACAGCGTTGAGCAAGCGCAGTTACGAAAGATGGATCTGTGGAAACATCTGAAAAGAAGCTTTTACGTTCCCAGCCTTTTTCTGTATATTGGAAGACGGCAATACCAAAAGAACGGTAATGTCCAATAAAAGGGGAAAAGAGAAATTCTTCAGAAGGAACGTATCGATACATGGGCATTTGCTTCCTCCAGATAATCTTTGATATCCAAGTCGAAGAAATAGACAAGGCGAAGAAAAATTTCTGTACCAGGCCAAATGTCCCCTTTTTCGATCTTCTGATATTCGCGTAATGAAATGAAGACAGCATCAGCGGCTTGCTGTTGCGTTAACTTGCGGTCGTCCGTTCGTGCGTGAAAGATATCGTGGGAAAGACGCTTTTTAAGAGACATGAATATTCCTCCTCAAAAAGAAGAATATTCCAGTCTGCTCGATAAGGCGACGAATGATTATTCATATTGTGAAAGATGTAAAATTACATCACTAGATTTTTGTGAAATATCGAATAAAGAAAGATTTATACAAAAAATATTTGTAAAAATTAAAAATATTTATGTTTATAAAGTAAACAATTGAAAAATTACTTACAGATCTTTGAATGAAACGATTTAGAAAGTAACAAACGTGTTCGAAATGCAAAAGATTCTATGAACCATTAAGTTAGGTCTTTATGGTGGAGAGTAGGGCTTCAAATTCGAACCGAGAGCCGCAGAAAAACGTCCGCCACCGCCTATCTCACTTCTAAGCTGTAGCCAATGCCGCGGACACTTCGGATATAGAAATCGGAGGCGTTGCCCAAATTCAATTTACAGCGGACTCTATATACATGGTGGTTGACAATCTCCCGGCCCGTTCCATAATCTGGTTCTTTCCGTATGTGCTCATAGATTTGGATAAACGTAAGGACTCGGCCAGTGTTTTGAGTAAGGCATGGAAAGATATCGGATGCTCTCCTTGATAAGGATCACGTCAGAATCACTTGGATATACACAGCACAGCGTTCAGATTGGTGTATGGTGAGATCCGTGATAACACAGATTTTGGCATCCATCCTCCGTTAGGCTTTGGACATCTACATCATGAAATGCAAACAGTGAAAGCCGAATGGCAGAAGAGGTACCGAGATCATCTTATATGGGTTTTCTTCGCATTTTTATCATTGGCTAAAAAGATATGCCGCATTATAAGCACACATCGATAATGGTTTATCTATTTTTTCTATCCAGCATTATGACGAATAACGCCCGTAAACACAGGAGTTTCTTGTGGCGGCAGAGGAATCATTTTACTGCCAATCTCCTTGCATTTCAGGAAATATGCCATATTGTGCCCCAGGATTCGCATGGTCTGCATTCCTTCCAGATCCTGTTTTACTTCTTCTGGCGTCGTGCCATGCACCATATTCCAATAACGGGAAGTGATGATGGGCATCTGCATCAGGCCAAAATATTTGTTTATCTGATCCCAGGTGGCAGTAGTACCAGCCCTTCTGGCCGATATGACCGCTGCTGCAGGTTTCAGGTAAAACCGGTTGGCGCCTCCGTTCAGATCGGCATAGAACGCTCTGTCTAGGAAAGATGTAATTTCGCCGGCTGCGGCGGCGAAATACACCGGTGTGCCAAAAACAAATCCGTCGTAATCGCCTGCCAGATCAAGAAAATCATTGACGGTATCCTGCATCACGCAGTGATGCAACCGATCGCATTGATGGCAGGCAATGCAGCCGGAAAAGGGGGGATTGCCGATCCAAAAAACATCCGTATCAATACCGTTTTGGTTCAGCGAGCTGGACACTTCACATAGCGCTGTATAGGTGCAGCCCTCCCTGTGGGGGCTTCCATTGATAAGCAAAACTTTCATTTCTGTGTGTTTCCTCCTTTTTGATGGTTGGTCACCCACTCTAAAATCTCTGTCTCGTCAAATACCAGATTGCCTCCGCCGTGGTAGTTCCCGGTGACGCCACGCTGGGCAAACCAATTGTTATCCGGGGTTTGGATTTGCAGGACAATATCGATCTCATTCCATCCAGCTTCTACATAAGCGTCACGGAGGCTGTTGTAAGCGCTCCAGGCCCGTTCAGAGCCATAATATTCGTCGTTCTGTGCCATGAAAATATAAACCGCTACGCCATTTTCTGCGATAGGGGCATATTCTCCGTCCCATTGGGATGCGCCGTGTAGATATGCCGCATACAGATCCGGGCGCATGGAGACAGCCTGGGACATGGTTTCCCCGCCTGCAGAATATCCGGCTGCATAAACACGGGTTTTATCCACAGAAAAATGATCGATAAAGTATTCTGTCAGCTCAATGGCCTGCTGTGCCGAAGTATCGTGCCAATCTGTGAGCTGGGCAGAGACGACAATCATATCCTCTGGAAGTTCTGTCCAGCATAAAAAGCCTCTCCAATTCAAATTAGAGCCGGAGGATTCTTCCCCGAACCACATCATGTCGTACCCTGGCATGACCATCATCAGGGGATATTCCTGGCGCTCATTGTAGCCGTGGGGAAGGTAATAGCTGTAATGGATCGTCCCTGTTTCGCCCTCCAGAATCTGCTCCGGGATGATCCCTGTCTGTACCGGCAGCTCCGTAGGAAGCGCCATGTCCGGCTCATCGGGAACGTCCGCCTGGGAGGCTTCCTGCAGGGTTTCACTATCCGATGCTGAACTTACGTCGGGCAATGATTGGGGTTTGGCAGCGCAGCTACTGAGAATCGCTAAAAAGGCTATGCCACACAAAAGCAGGCAAAAGGGAAAATGCGTGTTCATTGGCAGGACACCTCCTTGGTGGCCTGCCTCAGGCATTTTTGCACATCCATCTCACCGGTGATCAACTGGTTTCCACCTGCGGAATTGGAACGAATCGCCCCTTCGCAGCAAATCTTTGCGCCCTTATAGGCGGCCTTCCAATCCTTCAGCGCATAGCCTGTCCATCCTTCGTGGGCCTGGAAGGGGATCACCGTCTTGTCTATCCAATCGTGTTTCGAGGGGAAGGTAGCCATAGTGTGCCACCGGATAGGGGCCCCAACAACAGAAACAATGGGATCTTTTCCTAAAATGTGTGTCTTCATCTTGTATACCACTTTCTTTCCTTTGCATCTATTGTAATTCCGTACAGAGGAGCGCAGAAGTCTCCGTTTGTTATGCGGTAGAAACCAAAAGGTTACATGCACGGCTTTCCTTTGGCGTTCAATCCCCGGAAGGTGTGGGAGTACATCCCCAGGGATACCGGCAGCATAATAATCTCCACCACAAGCTGAGTCCAGATCATACCATATAGACCAAAGACCAAGTCCATTACGATCAACATCGGAATATTGAGCAACCCCTGGCGGCAAGAAGTAAGGATCGCAGACTGTATGCCTTTCCCCATGGCTTGTAATGTGTAGCTGATGAGAAAGTTCACGCTCGTTAGCGGCACCGCCAGGCAGGCAATCCGCCAAAAGGAAGCGCCCAAGGTGCTGGTCTGTGTCTCCGGGATAAAGAGATGCAGGATCTGCGGCGCAAAGATGGCAAAGCAGGCGATGAAACAGGCGGACATCACTAGGGCTATCTTCCAGGAGAAAATGGACACCTTGCGCATCCGCCCATAATCCTTGGAAGCAAAATTATACCCCACCAGCGGCATAAAGCCCTGGCACAGCCCCATAGAAACATTCAGAGGGAACTGATCGATGCGCTTCACAACACCATAGGCAGCCACGGGGATGTCACCGTAACCGGAGGCAAGATGGACCATTACCATATTGGAAGCGTTGCCCAGAGTGGTCGCTAAAGCCGATGCCAGCCCTACGGAGAAGACAGGTCGTACAAAGCGGAATGTAAAGTGCCGAGGATTCAAAGAAATGGCAGTCTTGTCCTTCAGCCGGATATACTGGATGATGAAGAACGCCACCGAGACAGTGTTGGAAAGCGCCGTGGCGATAGCGGCTCCCGCCACATCCAGATGGAATGCAAAGATAAAAACTGGGTCCAGCACCACGTTGAGGATGCCGCCGAACATCATGCCGGCACTGGCCTGTTTCGCATGTCCTTCACTGCGCAGCAGATGGCCGAGGGCCAGGTTCACCATGGTTGGCACGCCGCCCAGAACCACTACCCACAGGAGATACTCTTGGGCGTATCCATAGGTATCCGGGCTTGCTCCCAGAAAATTTAATAGGGGAACCCGCGCAAGCCAGGTGGCCAGGGAAAAGAGAAGTGTCACAGCCGTCCCGCCCCAAATACTGAATACGGAAACATATTTGATGTCCTCGTGGTTTTGCGCCCCCATCATCCGGGAGATCAGGCTGCTGCCGCCCAGGCCGAACAGGTTTCCCAGAGCAGTCAGCAGGTTGAACCAGGGCGATACCAGCGAAACAGCGGCAACCATCAGCGGGTCACCGATCTGTCCCACAAAGAAGGTATCCGCCAGGTTGTAAATCATCGTGACCACCTGGCTGATGATGGTGGGGATGGCCAAAGTCGCTACCGCTTTGGGAACCGGCATTGCTTCAAACAGGTATTTTTCCGCGTCTTCCTCCATTGCTTTCATTGCTTCCTTTCAAAAATAAGCAGGTCCCTCCTGAGAACGGAGAAACCTGCCGATATAGAACAGGCGGGATAAGCCGCTCTGGGTGGTCAGTTGTCTGCGAAGATGGCGCTTAACCATTGGTCATAGGTGGGAATCCAATCCCCGCTGGCTCCAAAGCCATGGGGCATTCCATCAAGCTGCAGCCGTTCTACCGCTACACCCGCTTCCTCCGCTGCGTCTGCATTAGCTAAAAACTGTTTGTAGAATGGGTCACGTGTCCCGTAGCAATAGAAGGTGGGGGGCAGATTGCCGGAGTGCAGCAGATCCACGTCGGTGGTGCCTACACTTAGGCGCCCATAGAAAGAGTAAATCATGCCGCAGGCCGCGGCGTCAGCAGAAACGCTGTCCAGTTCATCCGGCTGATACTTGGGATCAAAAGTAGCTGGGTTTACATCTTCATCAAAATTCAGCAGCATTTCCCCGCTTAAGATCCCGCCCGCTGAAAAGCCCATAACGGCAATGTCCCGTGGGTCAATACGGTATTCCTCTGCATGGGAGCGGACAAACCGCACGGCTCTGGCCAGGTCAAGCGCGCCTTCTTGCTGGGTATAGGGCCGCAGGCGGTAGTCTACCACAAAGCTCTGATAGCCCAAAGCACTGAGCGCTTCTGCAACATCGCTCCCTTCCGGCTGATCGCTGCGAAACTGGAATGCCCCGCCGGGGCAGACGAGTATAGCGCCTTTTACATCCACACCGTTCGGGACGGGAAAGCTGGTGATGTATGGCCGGAAGTCCGGGCCATCGGAATAACCGCCGTTGTTGACGGTATACTCTGTTTGCGCCGGGGCATTGCCTTCCTCCCACAGATACAGAACCTGCGGTTCCTTAGGTGTGACGGCGGCAGTTGCCACTGTATTGGCAGGGGTATTTTCCGGCACAGCGGCAACACGGTTCAGTCCAAGGCTTTCCGCCCAGGCTCGGATTGCATCTTTTGTCATATCAGGCGATACCATCAAGACATCATTTCCCATCAAAGCCCCCGGCTGAAGCTGTGAGATGGAGGAGTACAAGCCGGCAGAGGAAATCACATCTTCGTCACTGCCTCCCAGAACAAAGGGGTAGATGGTACGGGCGCCAAAATCATGGCGCTGGAGGAATGCCTCTACTGTTTGGGGGAGTGGTGCGACACGTTCCTGACTGAAAAGGTCAGGCGCAAGACTGAAAGGATGGTGAAAAACACTTGCAGAACTAATGGCCCAATGGGTGGAATGATGGGGTAACGCCCTGAAACGCCCACGCTAATACTCCGACTGGCGCAGATGAAGCAAATAAATCTGTGTCAGAAGCTCGGTGAAGTCGGCAGAGAGCAACCGTAAATCATAGTCTATGATACGAAACCTGTCCAGAGGTGGATGGTGTTGCCTATATGCTGGGTGTCTCATGTTCATGGTGAGAATGTGTGCAGAACACTGACGAACTTCCAAATGTAAGGGTCTAAACCCAGAATGTGTCGAAAGGCACTACCCGCCATAGCGGGGTGTCCGTGGATGAGTAAAAGTCGTTTTTATGAAAGTCCATCTACTGTTACAGGCAGTAAGGCGAAAGCCGGGCACAGGCTCAAAGGGAGCACCTAAAAGCATGAAATGATAGGGCCATTGGAACGTGGAAAGCTGGGAGCGTGGAGACTGTTGCGGTCAGAGAAGCGCTGGGCGGGAAGTCATAACCGTCCTTTATTCCAGTGAGAGTAGAGGCACAGTACCGTAGAAATCATGGAAACATGATGGAGGGATAGCCTCAAGTCGAGATAACAGCTAAATTTGAAAACACAATAAACACAAGAGTTACTATGTAAAGGGTGGTTTCTGCCATCTAATACATATGACTGCGGCTCATTTGTGGTGAATTGAAAAGCAGTTATAGGAAAGGAGTTAAAATATCCCAATAACTGCCGAAACCAAAACACACAAAGGAGGTCGTCATGAAATCTATCTTTGAAGCAATGGGCGGCACATACCGTCAGGAGGGGGATTATCTTATCCCAAACATAAAACTTCCAGGGCAGGGGGCGTATCAGCTCGGCAAATATGGTCGGATGCGGCGAAACTTTTTGAAAGAGCATCATCCTGCCCGTTACTCGGATCTCGTAGTGGAAGGACGGCTCTGGAATCACCTGGCCGAGATCGACAAGCTCTGCAATACCCGAATGGAAGCAATAATGGAAGCTATGAAGAAGCAGGAGAGTATCACAGAAGCACTGAAAGCGGCAGATCAGATGGAATGGGTGCGCCACATGAACAGCATCCATAACCGGGCAGAAGAATTTGTGCTACATGAATTGGTATACGGAGGATAAACAAATAGCAAAGGGGATGTTTCTGGTGGTGTTGCCAGAAACGTCCCCTTAAATTTTTAGTAATACAATAGTGCCGCTAACGACCACAACATTTTTTGTATTTTTTGCCGCTACCACAAGGACATAATTCATTACGGCCAATTTTTCTGTGGTTTACCATCTGAAACTGTTGGATTCTTTGCTCTGCCCGTTCTTTACCTTCTTGATACAACGTGGTTTTTCTTTCTGGAGGAATATCCGATAACGTCAAATATGTATAAGCGATATCTTGTATTTTTCTATCCTTTGAATATTTGAGACTTATTTGAACTCTATCAGATTCTTTATTCCAAAGCAATGTTGATAATGTATAATCAAGTTTTTCTTGAGCGGAAAAGTCCTCTGCACCTTCTAAACAAACGAAGCATGTGTACCGCAGATCTGTGTCACTACGTCCGCTGGCCGAAATAGCCGAACTATGGTGCGTAACTAGTTGTCGCTGTAAGGTATATTCAATTTGATTGTTCAAACCTTCCTTTGCGTCTGATGAAAAGTCGAGGAGATAATTCGCAACTCTGATTTTATTATTTAGATTTGAAGAATTGAGCCATTCAAGCATTTGCTCAAAGTATTTTGGAAGCGTTTGAATAGGTTTTTGAGGTTTTAAGTCTGGATGATACAACTGACCAAAATATGTATCTAAATCTTCACGATATCCCAAAAATGATTTCATGGTAGGCTGCTTTGGGCTATCATCTGATAGTGCATAGCAGTTATGGTGAATATACAGCCCTAAATGATCTAATTCATCATTCAATGCTAATGTTTTGTTTCTGGTAGCCATTCTCCGTTGCTTTAAAAAATGCAAGAATTGTAATGGAGAATCAAAATAGTTCTGATAAACCAATAAATCATCAACAGCAACGCTGATAGTATTGCATTTTAAGTTCAAAAAACCGATTTTTTCTGCTTTAGCAGCAAATTCTCCAATGTTGTCCATTGTAACAGACATCGTATAAATGTCTTGTATTGACGCCATGTGGATTTGGGCTTTTTCACTTTGGTCTTCATTGTAGAGAATAGCAGTATCATTTGAACTTAAATAATCACAAGTCCGCTTACACTGATTATCGGCTTTTTCTATCAATGTTTTATATGATCTTATATGACTATCAAAATCGGTAAACGGAGCAGTCCATACGAATGACCCTGCTTTTATCTCAACGACAATAATAACATCATAGTATACCACCATTAAATCATTTTCAGCCATGTTTTTTAAGGATCTATTTTGGGGATAAAAGTTGTTTTGGTATATTCTACAGCCAGGCAAAATCTTTTCAAATATGTTTGCAACCATCCTTTCGCTTGCATTTTGCTGTTTGGCACTCCAACGATAATTCGGTAGCAATCTGGTGACTGTTTTTTGAATTGCGCGATAAAAATTATCTATAAAAGAATAGTAGTCAAAGCAATAATATTGCTCATCAATTTTGATAAAGGGACGTTTTTGGATAGGCAAATCTATAGCAGGCCATCCAGCGTATTCATCATGAGAAAAAATGAAGTTTCTTGCCCACATTCATAGGAAAGCTCTTTTACAAACTGTTCTGTCCAACCAGTAACACCAATTATATTATTAAGTTCAATTCCAAAAGCTTTTGAAATAAGGTCTTGTCCCAGTGCACGTTGCTTTTCTATGCACGATTCAAGATTTTCTTCATCGTTTGACTGAAACTCTTCAAACATTTCTCCCAATTTATTAAGAGCACCAAACCTGCCATGGGACAGCGCATACTGTAATTTCTCGATTCCGTCTATAATATTTTTAGCGCTTAACCCAAACAATTGGTTAAAAACTTCATCGTGTGGACTTAATAGCGCAGAGAAATATTCTTTTTCTACAAACTGATATCTTTTCCCTCTTACACCATACATAAGCTGGGCTTCAAAAATATTATTCGCAAGGTCTGTCTCATACTTTTTTTTAACAGACCAATCTGAGGCGAGAGAAAAGTAGTACTCATGAAGAAGGCGGAATAAATCTATATAATCCCCTAAAATTCTATTAAATTCATTGTCTTCATTATCGGTTTGTACAGTTACATGTGGCAAACCAGACACATATATACTTTGCACGTATTCGGCGAATCGGTCGATAGCGATGGAGGCTACGCCTAATTGTTGAAACTCTGAGGTTATTCCCATTTTATTGAATAACGCATGTTCCTGTGCAAATTGTAGTAAGTGAAGTGGATTGCAACTGAGAATTCTTTTTCGCAGAGTGCAAACGGTTTCATTTATCTGACTTTTCAACTGAGGACAACGATTGGCAAAATCTTTAATTATGTCATTATTTGCTGCGTAATCTCCGCACAAGGAATCAAAAGAATTGTTGAGCATATTTTCCATCCCCAGTCTGTGTCAAAATTCTTGTTTTACGCATGTTTTTCTTATTTGTTTTTTCTTCGATTCTTATACACATTATGCTGGTTTTTGCACTGTGGACTGCAAAATACATTATTGGCTCGGCTGGCGACAAAAGCTTTCTGGCAGTGTTCGCAGAGCCGCAGCGGTTTTTCCTCGTCAGTCAGCATAAAACTAAACATGAGCTGAATTGCCGTTAGAAGCGAGTGAAAGTCCCAGACAATCGTGGGGCTGGTTACGGGCTTGTCAAACAGGGCAATATGATAAGTCGGTGCAATTCCTCCAAAAGCAGCCATGCCCATACGATAGGTGTTTCTGGATGCCTCATCCAGCTGGTCGTAGTCATGGTAAAACAAAAAGCTGCTGGTCAGCGTAAATGCCCAATCCTTGAATTGCTGCACGATCCATTCATACGGTTCTGCATACTGACGCTGAAACTGCATATTCATCGCCATAGGCTGCTCGGCAAAGGTCATAGCAAGCGCCATCATCGCTCTGTCCTGATTGATGTTCCAGCTTGACTGAATGCCTTCTTTTACCACATCTAATTTTTCAAAAGGATAGAATAAAGACAAAAATGCTTCTGTCTGCATGGATTCTGCTTTTATAAATCTGTTTTTTGGGAGATAAACTGCCTCATAGTCCATAAAGGACGGTGTGGCAGGCAGTGCGGTCATCAGTCCCAGCAGCCCATACTGATGAACAAATTCCAGTACAGCCTGCTCAATGACCGCCTCACTTTTCCGGCCCATACAGAGCATCCCGACATTGAGAGCATCCACAACCAGTTTTTCGGAATCCTTTAGAGGATCGTAAACTTTCGGTTCTGCCGCAGGAGCGGCCATGATATATCGTCTGTCATTCTTTCCGGTCTTTATCTCATACTGATTGTACCGCACCCAATAGGAGCTGGCGTGTGCAAATAGATTCTGCATGGCTTCACCTCCATGTGTAATCTGATATATTATAATCCTATTACAAGTATAAAATCAATTTTCGGATTCTGTCAAGCCGCTCTTTTTACGGGGCGGCGTTTTATTTTCTCGCTTGACCTTCGCCGCACTCTTTCCGCTCTGCTCTAAACTTGCAGCATACAGAGCAACAAATTCTTTCTCCCGCAAGGTCAAGCTGTTCTTCCGCAAAAGATGTTCATATAGCTGATGCTGTAATTTTCGTGTGTAAGTATCCCGTAGCTTGCGGATATTTCGATCAGATTGCCCCCGCATGACTGCCACTTTAGCAGTGCTGTACAACCGCAGGGAGAGAAAGTACAGCACTTCCTTATGTTCGTCCTTCAGCCGTTCCACAATTTTGGAGAGAAATGGGTCAGCAGTCAGCTGGTGCATCTCATAAGGACAGTCAAAGATCAAGTCCAGAAAACTGCCTTTGCCCAAAAGCTGCTGTTCCGGCGTATTCAGCCACTCAGGGAAAACCAATCCATAGTTTGCCTTCTTATACTCCAGCGGCACATCTCCACGAAGATTTTCGTGATACCGCTCTCTGCGTTCACGGTTGCGATCCAATCGGTCCATTTCTCCAATAACCACAGAAAAATCTGTCTCTGTTCTTGCGGCTAAGCTGATGCGCTCCACAGCTGTTTCATCCATCTGCTGTCGGAGTGTATTCAGGCTGATGGGAGATTCGGCTGAATCGGCATCTTCTGGAATATCATCCTCTGCTTCTAAAGGATGCTCGTCCTGCTCCAGCTCACTTTCCAAAGCAGCGTTCCGTTCTTCTGACAGAGCCTCTTCCAGTTCTTCTTCCGTAGATTCGATACCGGCGTAGATAGCCAGTTCGTCACAGATACTTTCCAGCGATTTACGGAGCAGTCCGTCATCGTCCAGCGAACCGATCAGATATTCCACCAGTTCGCATTGGTGTTCGGTCAGGTTACGTTCACGGAGTTGTTCTTTCAGGATTTCATAAAAAGAGGTGGCGTCGGAGAAAGGAATATCTTCCGCCTGCTCGTCCCGCGAGCGGTTGTTCTCCTGCAATTTATAGTCGGGGATATCGTCTTCGGTGAGATAATCACTTAAAGAATCATAATCATTGGCATCGTTATCCATGCCTTCTTCCGGACTGACGCCACCGGCATATTCATCTGTAGCAGCGTCTTCTTTGCCTTCTTCAAGCGCCGGATTTTCCAATAGTTCAGCATGGATACGGTCTTCCAGCTCAACTGCGGGAAGCTCCAACAACTTCACGACCAGAATCTGCTGTGGCGATAGCGTTTGTATCTGCTGTTGCGCCTGCGATTGTATTTGACGGGAACCTTGTGCCATATTCGTTTTTGCTTTCTACTGTTTCTCGCTACAAAAGTAACTTTTTAACGAGAGATTACACAGATTAGGGAGATAATTTTTAATCCTATAACACAAAATTCGTTATCTTTGTTGCACGAACTTAAAAACTAGGACAATATGTTTGCCAAAGAAACGTATATGCAGCGGAGAGCCCTGCTAAAAAAGAACTTAGGCTCCGGAGTGTTGTTATTTCTCGGAAATGACGAGTGCGGACTGAATTACGAAGATAACACATTCCGTTATCGTCAGGATTCCACTTTCCTTTATTATTTCGGACTTTCATGTGCCGGACTTTCGGCTATTATCGATATAGATGAAGACAAAGAAATTATCTTTGGTGATGAGTTGTCTATCGACGCAATCGTATGGATGGGATCACAGCCGACGTTGCACGAAAAATGCGAACGTGTAGGCGTAAAAAATCTGATGCCGTCTGCTGACATTGTAAGCTACCTCCATCAGTGTGTACAGAAAGGGAAAGCAATTCACTATCTGCCTCCTTACCGCCCTGAACATAAACTGAAACTGATGGACTGGCTGGGTATACCACCTGCACGTCAGGAAGGTTCCGTACCTTTCATCCGTGCCGTCATAGCTCAGCGCAATTACAAGTCGGCGGAAGAAATCGTAGAAATAGAAAAAGCCTGTGACGTGACTGCCGATATGCACATCACCGCCATGAAGGTGCTTCGTCCGGGAATGTACGAATATGAAGTAGTAGCGGAAATGAACCGCGTGGCAGAGTCCAACAACTGCGAACTGTCGTTTGCAACGATCGCCACCATCAACGGGCAGACGCTGCACAACCATTATCACGGAAATAAAGTGAAACCGGGCGATCATGTAATTGTGGAGACTGCCCGCGGTGTTGAGTATGGAAAGGTGGTGCTTGCCCCTAAGGATGTGGTTGATGACCAGGTGGTACATCCTTTGAAGGAAGTGCTTCGTGTGGCTACCAAGGACGATGATGAAAGAGAGAAGTATAACAGGGAGCGTGAGAGGGACGCTTTTAAGATCTGCCAGAAGAAGATTCGTGAGCATGGACTTGAGATGAAGCTGATTGACGCAGAGTATACTTTTGATAACAATAAAGTGTTGTTTTACTTTACAGCAGACGGCAGAATTGATTTTCGCCAGCTGGTAAAGGATCTTGCATCTATTTTTAAGACAAGAATTGAACTTCGTCAGATTGGTGTAAGAGATG
>OLSM01001970.1_pt1 | contig 14058 bp, 14 predicted proteins | sample 1672721 | NCBI WGS metagenome assembly OLSM01 (sample SAMEA3136717, study PRJEB25190) | human gut metagenome | reverse complement strand
GATCGGCGTAGGTGCCGGCGTCGGCTGCTGCTCTTGCGTCGGGGCGTCCTCCCGCGCCTCTTCCTCCTGCGCCATTTCGCGTTTAAGCTCTTCGATGCGCCTGTGGTCCTCCACGAGCTTGTCGTTATAGGTGCACGCCGCGCCGAGGTCCAAGTGCTCGAAGAAGAACGCCTCTGCAGCATCGTGGAATTCGAGGTTGCGCTTCTTGAGGCTGTCCCAGTCGTTCGCGACCTTTTCCACCTTCGCGTCAAGCTCCTTGATGGCCTGCGGCAGGGTGGGGCGCTTGTTGAGCCACTTGGGATCATGGAGCCTCGCGTAAGGCACCACGGGCGCGAGCAGTTCGGCGAACTCGCAGTAATGGGCTTCGAGCGCGGAATACTTGGCGTCCTTCTCCGCCTGGTCGGCCTGCTTCTTCACGTCGTCGAGGCGCTTGGCCGTCGCCTTGATCTTGTCGCGGATCGAGTTGGCTCGCGCCTCGAAGGCGTCGAGGGGCTTGAGGTATTCAGACTTGACGGCCTTGCGCCGCGTGTCGAGCTGGGCAGCGAGGCCGTTGAGGTACTTCTTCTCGCGGTCGCACTGCTTCACGTCCTCGGCGCTGTCCGCCGAAGGCTCCCAGTCCTTGTACTCGGCGAGGATGCCATCGACGTATTCCTCCAACGCGTCGAAGTTCGCCTCGATGCTCCCGGGCTTGTTGGTGACGGACAGCTCCGCCTTCTGCTGATCCTCTGCGCCGTCGATGATCTCTGCTTCCACCTCGACGACCTCGACCGTATCGGCCGCTTTCGCCCTAGGCATGGCGCACCTCGACTTTCATAACGCCACCCATGCTGAAAATCTTCCGGGAGGCAATTTCATCGACGAGCTGCGTCGCGGCCTCGTTGATGTAGGCATCGTGCGCGTTCCTCACGAATTCCTCGATGGTCGTCCCGCGCATGTCGCCGCTTTCGAGGCAGACGAAGAACAGACCGACGGCCACCCCATTCGCGAAGTAGTCGGGGATGCCTTCCATGCTCGAAACCTTCTTCATGAGCGCATCGGCCTGCGCCTCGGTGATCGATCCGCAGCCACATAGGATTTGCTTCTCGTCGCCGGTCTTCTTGTCAAACATTTTTTCTCCTTAGAATGCCTGTTCAGGTATCGAAATATCCAAAAAATTCAGTTTTTCAACTGGTCTTCCATGCGCTCGATCCGCCGTCGCCTCGCGGCGTTCTCGCGGTCGAGGTTGAGCGTTTCCCACCTCTGCACGAGCACGGCGTTCTGCTCTTCGATCCTCGCCGCAGCCCATGGCCTCATGCCCTCGGTCACCGCTTCCAGCTTCGGCTTCGGGTCGATCCTCGATTCGTGCAGCTCCGGGCGCTTGAGCGCCCGTTCCTCCGGCGCGAGCCTGTCGAGCAGCGCCTTCTCCCTCTCCATCTGCTCCGCGCGCGTCTGCTTGCGCGAGCACACGGGGCAGAAGCCGAGCGTGAGCCTCGTCCGCCATGCGCAGCAGTTCGGGCACCATACGAGCGTGCTTTCGTAGTGCTTGAGGGAAACCCCCATGCGCTGCGCTTGGCGCTCCACGGCCTGCTTCGTGCGCTTGAGGTGGCGTGCGATCTCGTGCGCCGGCTTGCGTCCGGCCCATCGCCTGATGTACGCAAGCTCGCCGACGGTCCACGCGCGTCCCCTAGGCACCGGTGACGCCTTCCACGGAGATCCGCACGCTGTCGCCCACGCGGCGCTCGCGGTCGTGCTTGTAGACGTGCAGCTCCACAACCTGCTTGTCATCGTCGTAGGCGATCCCGTTCAACCCGTCGAGCACCGCCTTCGCGATGTTGTCGATATCGGGCGTCATGGTGTCCGGCTCGCCGAGCACGCGCTTCGGCCTGCTTCCGGGCAGGGCGCGGAACACGTCGATGCGCACGGAAACCGGCCCTTCGTGCCTCGGCCCCTTGTAGGCTTGCCCGAGCGCCCGTTCCTCGTCGATGGTCGCCTGCGGGGTGTACACGTGGCACCCCTTGAGCTTCCAAGGGCAACTCGTGCACTTGCCCCGGAATTCGAGCTTCACGCGGCGCTTGACCGGAACGAAGTTGAGCAGGGTACTGCGGTTCATGCGGCCTCACCTCGATTGCACATTTCCAACGCCTCGCGCCACGACGACGCGCGGAAGACGGTATCGGCGTCCACTTCCTCGCGCCAGATGCGGGCGAGGGGGGCTTCGTCGATGGGCGCACCCTTGAAATGCACCGTATGGGCCGCTCTCGGGTACTTCATGGCCGCGTAGCGGGTGAATATGGCCCACAGGCTGTTGTCGCGGCAAAGCTGCTCGACGTTCGACAGCCTCACCTTCTTCTCGCGTGCCAGCTTGAAAGCGTCACCGCGCATGAAGCACGGGTTACCCTTGTCAACCTCCGCGAGGATAACGCCCACGAGCCAGTCGAAAGCGTCGAGGTTGCCGGCGATCCACCGGCACGCCTCGCGGGCGCGCAGCTCCGGCGATTTTGCGGCGCTCATATCGTCACCGCCGTCATGACGGCGTAGCCGTAGCCCTTCTCATAGCCGACCTGGTAGGCCCAACTGAACCCCCAGATGATGGTGATGCAAAGGGCTAAGGCGAGCGATGCGCCTAGCAGCTCGTGGCTGCGATGTGGTATGCTGCGGTTCGTCCGGTTTCGGATAGGGCGCGGCTGTCGTTGGTAGCGGGGCCGCGCTTCTCGTTTTCCGCGCGTTTCCGCGCGTTGGCTTCGAGCCATGCTTGGTATCTCCTTTCGTTTTCGGGGTCCTCGTAGAACTGCGAAATGATCCTCGACAGCCTCGTAGCCATCGAACGCTGTTCCGGCGTCATGGCTACGCCGCGTCGTCCGGCTCTTCGGCTTCGTCGATCTCTCCTTCGTCGAAGAATTCGCCAGTTTCTTTGCTGACGAAAAGAACCTGCTGGTCGTCGATGATTTCGAGCCTGACCTTCGTTCCGGTCAACAGCGCGAGGTCGGGAAGCGTCGATTTGTACTCTTGGTCAAGCTCGAACTGCATGGTCGTTTTGCCGGCCTTGATGTTGCAGCCTGTAAACCACGCTTCCACTTCTGCACGTTTGAACATCTTTCCCCCTTTCTAGCTTTTCGGCAAAAGACAATAGAAAATAGGGAAACAATCGCGAAACTTTGCGATATGGCTAAACAAAGTAGCGAATTCCCGCTATACTTGTCGCAATAGATCAAGGAGCAAAAAATGGAGAACAGAATCGCAGAATTGCTCAATGAGCTAGGTATGCGCCCCGCAACCTTTGCGGAGAAGATCGGTGTACCGTCTTCAACGATTTACTCGATTGTGAACGGCAAGCAGAAATTCGAGAAAATCGGAATAGGAACTTTTATCAAAATTGCTCGCGGTTTGGGCATGACCGTCGAAGAGCTTTACTTCGGCACATACGAAATCGATCCTGCGTTGTCAGAGATTACGGCGACATATCGGCAGACAACGCCGGAAGGAAAACGATTTATGAGCGCGAATGCAAAAACCGTCCGCGAGGTTTACCCGACGGACGAAGCAAAAAATGGTGGGGAAAACAACGTGCAGGATGATCACGTTTCCGGTGTAGCATAGGAGGGGTTGTTCATGAGCAAGGGTAAGAAGATCGGCATAGCCGTTGCCGCCGTTTTCGTCGTGGTAATCGCGGTATCTGCTATAACGTACCAGATCGCGCCACCTGCATCCTCCGCCACCGATGCGCAGCAAACCGTGGCGGACGAATACACCAAAACCGACGCTTCGCAAAGCTACGTTCGTGATGGCGAAGAGTGCATGGGGTACCGCGTTGCCGTTTCGGCCACAGCAACCGAAGAACAGCTCTTGAGCGTGTTCGAGGAAGTAGTCGCGGGCGACGGATACCCGATGCACACCGTTTGGTTCTACAGCAACGTCGATAAGGCTCAAGGTGGCGACCAATACGACGTTGCCATGGTCGAGGAGGAAAGCGCCGGCGGCGATCCCGTCGTGACGATGGCGTAGCATGGCGAAGCGGGCGAAACGTTCTGCTCCAAAGAAGGGCGCTCGTGCCGCGATATACGCGCGCTACTCGTCGCACAACCAGCGCGGCGAATCCATCGAAATACAGCTTGATAACGACTACGCCTATTGCCACGAGCACGAGCTTGAAGTCGTGAAAGTCTATATCGACGAAGCGAAGACGGGCCGCGATACCAACCGCGCGGATTTTCAGCAGATGCTTGAGGACGCCAAGCGGCATTTGATGGACTACGTGGTTATCTACAAGGTCCCGCGCATCATGCGCAACCGCGACGAAATGGCGTTCGCTCGCATAATGCTGCGCAAATGCGGCGTTGAAATCCTCTACGCAGGCGAGCAGATCGCCGAGGGGTCGTCCGGCGTGTTGCAGCTCGGAATGCTCGAAGTCCTCGCGGAGTGGGAGAGCGCCGTCGATTCCGAGCGCATCACCGAGGGTATCGCGAAGAACGCCGAGCGATGCATGGCGAATGGTCAGCGGTTGTACGGCTGGGATATCGTCGATGGGTTCTATGCACTGAACGAGCAGCAGGCGACCGTAATGCGCATGATGAAGGACATGCTGCTTTCCGGCTCGATGATCGCTGATATCAGAAGGGCGTGCGAACCTTACCGAACGCAGTTCGGCAACAAGTTTACCCAGTCTGCAATTACCAAAATGCTCAAGCGCAAGCAGAACGCGGGCATATACGTGTATGCTGGGTACGAGATTCCGGGAGGCATGCCGGCTCTGTGGTCATTGGAGGAGCAGCAAATGATCTGGAAGATTCTTGAAAAGAACGCGCGCCCGCGCAAGCGCGAGAACACGGAGAACTACGCCTTGACCGGTAAGCTGTTCTGCGGAAAATGCAAAACCCCGATGATCGGCACGAGCGGCACGTCGAAGGCCGGCGCTCGCTACTATTACTACAGGTGCAAGAAATGCCGGAGAAACGTTCGGAAGGACATTATTGAGGCGAACGTGGCGGATGACGTGATCGCCGCACTGTCCGACGAGGCAACGCGCGAGAAGATCGCGGATATGGTTGCCGAGATCGAGCAAGATACCGGCGCGAAGCCTCAATCGGAGATCATCAGGTCGGAACTGCACGATATAGAGTTGTCCTTTGATCGAATATGGCAGGCGATTGAAGGAGGGTACGCGCCTCCCGGTGGAAAAGAGCGCGTGAAAGAGCTTACGAAGCGCAAAGAACTTCTCGAAGACGAGTTGCGCGTGGCAGTGTCGATTGAAAGCGTGACGGTTGATCGCAACCGCATTTTGTTCTGGCTTGAAGATATCGCACAGGAGGAGGACCCGGAAACTCTGATCGAGGTGTTCGTCTCGAAAGTTGTTCTCGTAGGCGATGACGATTTGCATATCGCGTTCACCTTCGAGGGCGGGGACGACGATATCGGACAGATCGTTGATGACAGCGGAGGTGTTCGGGTAAATGGTCCTGAACTCCACCACGGAAACTTGATCGGGGGCGAGGCCAATGGCTTCGCCCCCGATTTGCTTTTTATCATTAGATTATTTATGCTTTCTTTCATTTTTAGCCGGTTCGTGTGGGCTATTAGTGCTGCTCCATCAATTGATTTAACTAGTGATTAGCGATAAAGCTGGCCTTAGAAGCGCCGTACCAACACTGAGTGCGCTCTAAGATGCCGAGATTAACATGACTGAAATAGTATAATAAGACTAAAATTTTGCATACAGCAACTTATCGCTACATCTTTTGATCTCTCATGTAGTGTGGCAACGAACGAGGTGACAGTGATTAACAACTATCGAAAAGCCAGCAGCTCAACTCTGTCGAGCGCCGCTATGCTCAATGCAGTCTATAAAACCACGCATCAAGACCTGCTCGATTCGCTGCTCCCATTCGTCAAGGTTGCTATTGGGAAAAGCAGGCGAATAGGATCAGAGGTAAATGCAAGCGAGATAACATCAATTCTGAATCAGGATTTCGGGTTTTCGAGCATACCTTTCTCTGTAACCAAAATACTATTGAAGCGTTTATCGCCCAACACTTTAGAAAAAAGACAGGGTAAATACTATCTAAAACGAGACCTATCTGAAGAAATAGAGAGGTTCGATAGAGCCGAGAGAAAGCAAGACGATCACTGTCGGGAGGTCGGGGAAGCCCTGTCGAAGCGCATTCAGTCAATGCGCGGGGGTGCAAAGCTTAGCCCCTCGGAGGCTCTCGATTACTTGCTCCTCTTTTTTGAAATTCACGGCCTCTCTATAGCGGAGAATCCAAAATATATTAACTCTCTTACATCAAATAAAAAAGCCAGCTACGAATATCAGGTTGGGCAGTTCATTCTTGAGGAGCACGAGGGCAAGACAGCTTTATTCGATTACATTTCAGAAATACTTAAAGGGTTTTTTCTCTCGCTTGCCATTTCGCTGCATTCGCAAAGCGGCGGGAACGGACGAGCGAAGTTGAAGGATACTGCTTGTTATTTGGATACGAGATTGATCCTCGATATCCTTGATTGCAACACTCCGGAAGATAAAGAGTCATCTGCTCAAATGCTCGAAATGCTCAAAGAGCAAGGGGCTAAAGTCTGCGTTTTCTCACATAGTGTTTCAGAGGTTGATGAGATTTTGAATGCATACGAGCTTTCACTGAAGAACCCGAGATCCAATTTCAGTCATCATACTCTCGAGGGATTCGATATAAAAGGCGCAATCTGGGAAGATGTTGAGCTCTTTCGTGGGCGTATGCGCGAGTCCCTGAATAGTCTCGGTATAGAAATCGTGAGCAAACCCAGCTTTAGTAATAATGTCATGCCATACGTGGACGAATCGGCTCTGAAGAACCACCTCGGCTCCGGAATTAGCTATGTCCGTGATGTTGCCCTCCAGAGGGATGTAGACAGCATCAGCGCTGTTGCGTTCTTCCGGGGGGACTCAAACCCCTCTTCGATAGAAAAGTGCGGCCACATTTTCATAACTTCAAATTCTAGACTCTCGCGGTTGGCTACGGAATACTTTGAACAAGGCCAGGATAGTTACGCAGTTCCATTCATCATTGATGAAACGCATTTCACTTCTCTGCTGTGGTTAAAATGCTACTCAACCCATACAGATTATCCGAAGATAAAACTCATCAAAGACGCCCTAGCTTCAACTGCGGCTTCCGAAGATATTTTGGATGCGTTTTACAGGGAAATGAAGCTTCTAGAAGAAAATGGGGGCATTACGGAGGCGGAAGCATTAGCCATGAGCTCCCATTTGTTCAATAGGCGGGAGCTCATGAGGCTCACTGAGGGTGATCCGGAACAAGTTGAAGCTTCTATTGTTCTGTCGGTTCGAGACAATCTCCGGAAGCAGTACGGAAAAGAAGCAGCAGCAGTCATAGCAAAAAAGGAAGAAGAACTCCAAGCTGCTGTTGCGCGTCGGTTAGATGACAGATCAAAAGCTTTAGATAGGATACGACACGCTGGATTAGAGGCGCGTGAATGCTGGACAACTAGATTAACAAAAGGGGCAAAGGTGTTGTCTCTGCTTCTTTTCCTGTTTTGCTTGTTCGCCCTCATTTGGGATGCTGCTTCTAGCAACAGCAATCCTCCCCTGATCGTTGTCTTAAGTCTTATTTCTGGACTCGGGCTGTACGATACTTTCTCCTCGAGAAGATCTAAGATAAATACGCTGCTGGCCCGAGTTTCTCAGCGTATTGCGGATAAGAGGATGGACAAGCTGCGAAAAGATTTCGAGGCAGCATTTGGAGAGTTCAAATAATAGGGATATCTTGATCACCGTCAGATTATTGTCGGTTGATGATCCTTGATAAGCAAAGGATACACCATCATTGTAGTCGGTAAAAGAATTGTGAAGGTATACGTATCTTTTGGGAGAGCATCACGTTCGTAACGTGGGGGTCGTGGGTTCGAATCCCATCATCTCCACCACGGAAACCAAGGCAGGCTGGGTAACCGGTCTGCCTTTTTGGTGTTGCCGGACGATTGCCGGTGTCGCTGAGCGACGGTCTCTGTGGTACTCTATTTCCCAATATTAAAACGAAATCAATTTTGGGAAATGAGAATCAACGATGAAGCTTATCGAGAGGAAGAGCTATCTGCAGAAGCTGATAGACGTCGAGGGAACCCCCGACATCAAGGTGGTTACCGGCGTTCGCCGCAGCGGCAAATCCAAGCTGCTCGAAGCTTTCAAACACCACGTCGTGAGCTCGGATCCCGGCGCGAACATCATTCACGTCAATTTCAACCTGACCGAATTCGAGGGCCTCATGGAGTACCATGCCCTGGACGAGTTCGTGCGAGCCGCCTACGTTCCCGGTGCGAGCAACTATGTCATCATAGACGAGGTTCAGATGTGCGAGGGATTCGAGAGGGCCATCAACAGCTTCCACGCATCGGAGAACTTCGACATCTACATCACCGGCTCGAACGCCTTTCTGCTCAGCAGCGACCTCGCCACGCTGTTCACGGGCCGCACATTCGATATCGAGGTGTTCCCGTTCTCGTTTGCCGAGTACCTCGCCTACTTCGGGGAAGAGGAGGGCATCGACGGCGCCTTCGACCGCTACGTGCACACAGGGGGCATGTCGGGCTCCTACCCCTACAAGAACGAAGCCGACCGCTCCGCCTACGTGAAGGATGTGTTCGAGACCCTCATCATGCGCGATATTCGCCAGAAGTACGACGTGCGCAATCCCGATCTGCTCAACCGCCTGTCCGAATTTCTGATGGACAACGTCTCAAACGTGACTTCGGCGAGGAGCGTGGCGTCGTCGCTGGAGGGCGACACCGAGGCGAACCACAAGACCGTCGGCTCGTACATCGAATACCTTTGCAACGCCTACGCGTTCTACAAGGTTCGCAGATACGACATCCGAGGGAAGAAGTACCTGTCCTCGGGCGATAAATACTATCTGAGCGACCACTCCTTCCGGTTCGCGAAGCTTGGCACGCGCAACATGGACTGGGGCCGGGTTTACGAGAACATGGTCGCCATCGAGCTTCTGAGGCGAGGCTACGAGCTCTATGTCGGCAAGCTGTATCAAAAAGAGGTGGACTTCGTCGCCATGCGTGGGAGCGAGAAGATGTACGTTCAAGTGAGCGACGACATCTCGGCCTCCGCGACGTTCGAGCGGGAAGTCGATCCCCTGCTGAGGATACGCGACGGATACCCGAAGTTTCTCATCGCTCGCACAAGGCATGAAACCTACGATCACGAGGGTATCAGGATCCATGACCTTGCCAGGTGGCTGTCTGCCGAATAGCGGCGATAGCCGTTTTGCGAAATGCCGCCCACGTTGCGCATCTTGGTGCAGGCTCTCGTCAACGAACGGGCGGTCGGTGCCTAGCTGCTCGAACTGGATCACGTCATACGGTCAGCAAAACGCGTAACTATTGGCTTAGTGATGCGTAGTGCCGGAGTTTCCTATGCAGGAAGCTGCTACATGAATGAATTCTTTTGCCAAAAAGGAGTTTCCCCACGTCATCTCGTTCAAGCGAAGGGCACATCGCCACTTTAGTTACTAAATAAATTGTGATGATATACGTACCTTCGGGAGAATCACCTTCGCAACGTGGGGGTCGTGGGTTCGAATCCCATCATCTCCACCACGGAAACTCGATCGACCCGAAAGATGTGTTCTTTGACTCGAAAACGCCCCGCCACATCCCTCGAATAAGAAGGGGCTCGAGGCACTCTTGGTGCAGTCCTATGCGATTTGGACGATGACGGCGATTCCCGCCGACAAAGCCGCGGGCATCCATACGGAAGCAGCATATGCGCACCGATGAGAGGTTTTGCCGACGTGGCTCCCGCTCCGTCGATCCGCCGCCCCTCGATGGCCCTCTTCGGAGGCATTGCATCCATGACCTGCAAAGAGCCCGGGCGGGTTTTTCCCTATCCCGTTCGTGGGAATTCCCGACGGGGGTATTTCGGCTCATCATTCCCCGTTTGAAAAGTGTATATTTCGTGAAGGAGAGATCTATTGAAGGTCGAAGGGAGGAGATGCTTGATGAAAGCCATCTTTGCGAGCAAGAAGACGAGATTAGGGCTTTCCCTCACCTGCATCTGCGTTCTGGTCATGGGGTTGGCGGCGTGTGCGCCCCAGCAGCCAAGCGAAGATGCGAACAAGGGAGCAGAATCCGTGGTGGACTTCAAAATCCCCGCGGCGAACGAGAACGGCATCATCACCGCTGATGCGTGGCAGGAAGTGTACCCCGACGAGTACGCCACGTACAAGCAGAACGAAGAGAACAAGGATCCGGGCGATTACACGCAAATCTACCCGCAGATCCAGACCATTTGGGCCGGCTCGGCCTTCTCGAAGTTCTACGCCGAGCCGAACGGGCATGTCTATTCGCTGACCGACATCAACGAGACGGGGCGCAACCCCAAGACGGCGAACTGCCTGACGTGCAAGTCGTCCGAGTTCATCCTGAAGCAGAACGCCGACCCCACGCTGAACACGTCGGACATTCAGGCGATGAAGGCTCAGGTCTCCGAGCCCATCAGCTGCTACGACTGCCATGAGAACAGCCCGGCCGAAGGCGCCAAGGCCATCCGCCAGTTCTTCGTGAACGCGGTGGGCGACGACGCGAGCAAGGTGCCCGAGGGTGCCATGTCCTGCGGCCAGTGCCACAACGAGTACCTGTTCCCGAACGAGAACAAGTCGGCCGAGAACCCGTGGAAGGGCCTCGCCGAGGCCACGCCGGAGAAGGTGCTGGCGTACGAGAACTCCATCAACTACGTCGACCACACGAACCCGACGAACGGCACGAAGCAGCTCAAGGTGCAGCACCCCGAGTTCGAGACGATGTACGGCGGCGACATGGCCCCCATGGCCAAGCAGGGCTACAGCTGCTCCGACTGCCACATGGGCACGACGAAGAACGCTGACGGCAAGGAGTTCGACAACCACAACTGGTCGAGCCCGCTTGACAACGAGGAGCTCATCGCCAACGACTGCTCGCAGTGCCACGCCGACATCAAGGCCGAGGTCGCCGCGAAGCAGAAGGTTGCCATCGACCGCGTCAACAGCATCGGCAACAAGCTGGTCACGCTGAACAACAAGCTCTCCGAGATCGTTGCGAACGGCTCGATGGGCGAGGATCAGCTGAACAAGCTCCGCGACCTCAACCGCACGGCTCAGTTCTACTGGGATTGGGTCATGGTAGAGAACAGCGATGGCGCTCACAACTCCGCGCTTGCCCAGGACACGCTCAACAAGTCCGAGGCAGCGGTGGATCAAGCTCTGGCACAGATCTAAACGAAACGCGACCGGTCTCTCCGCCGCGCTGGGGAAGGGAAGGCGCCTGCTTTCCCTTCCCGGCGTATTGCACCAAAACTCGGCCGCAACGGGCGTGCCTCACACGAAATTGGGGGCAAAACGGGCTAATTCCCCCCAAATGGGTGATAGGCGCAACGTCGGCCGAGGGCTAGTATGCATGAGGTAACGTGCTCGTGCCGAGGGTCGGGCGGGAAACCCGCGAACCAACCGGACGCACGGGCAATCGAGGATGCAAGAAAGGGGGTTATGGAGATGAGCGAAGAGGAAACCAAAGTGGAAGCCGCCACCGAGGCAGCCGCGACCGAGGACTCCACGACCGATGTGGAAACCACGGACGAAGCCGTGAAGGCGGAAGGCGCCGAAGCCGGCGAGGCCGCTCCCAAGAAGAAGGGGAAGAAGTGGCCGATCGTCGTCGGCGTCGTGGCGGTTGTTCTGATTGCAGCCGGTGCCGGCTTCTGGGTTTGGCATGAGCAGCCGAGCTTCTGCAACGCTATTTGCCACACGCCGATGGATCCGTATCTGCCGACGTACGAGGCGGAGCCGGGCCAGGCGGCCGTGGACAAGTGGGGCAACGACGTTGAGGACGCCAGCGGCATGATGGCTGCGGTGCACCGCGTCTCGAAGGATCAGGGCGGCGCCGAGGCCACGTGCATGAGCTGCCACGTTCCGACGATCGGCGAGCAGGTGGCCGAGGGCATGGCATGGATCACGGGCAACTACTACTACCCGCTCGAGGAGCGCGACGTCGACCAGCTGGTCGAGGCACGCGGACTGGAGAGCGGCGACGAGTTCTGCCTGAACGAGTCCTGCCACAATCTCACGCGCGAAGACCTGAAGCAGGCGACGTCCGAGCTGGGGCAGTACAACCCGCACCAGCCGCAGCATGGCGAGCAGGAGTGCAGCAGCTGCCACAAGGCACACCGCGCGTCGGTGAACGCCTGCACGCAGTGCCACAGCGAGTCCTACGTGCCGGAAGGCTGGCTGACGTACCAGCAGGCCAACAAGCTTAACGCAGCGTAAGGTTCGCCAGCACAAAGAGGCGTCTTCGGACGCAACCGCATAACGAAGAGGGAGCCCGCCTCAAGCGTCTTGCTTGGACGGGCTCCCTCTTCAAAGGCTCGATGAACGGAAACGGCGGGCGGAGCCCCGTGGCCGGCGGGGGTTTGCACCGCGCCGAGCGGGGAAATCCCGTGACAACATGGTGAATCTTTGAATTCACCGTGCTTCCGTTCCTCGGAACTTTGGGGTACGTGACAATTGGGCGTAAGACTCTTGAGGAGGAGGCGAGCGTGAACACGAAAACGAAGCGGCGGCTCGTGGTGGTCACCGGTATCATCGTCATCGTGCTGGTCGTTGTCTTGGCCGTCGTCGGGGGCAGCTCGTCGGCGAAGTCCGTGACGATAGCCGATATGGCGAACGGGCAGTACGCCGACCAGAAGGTCCAGGTGTCGGGCAACGTGGTGGAGAACTCCTTCTCCACGGAGGACAATGTGCTCACGTTCGATATGTACGACCCATCGGGCGATCAGACGCAGTACCTGCGCGTCAAGTACGAGGGAGGCGTGGCAGCCACCTTCGGCAACGACGTCACGGCCATCTGCACGGGCAAGGTGGGCGCAGACGGCGTGCTGCATGCGACCGAGCTCGTGACGAAGTGCCCGTCGAAGTACGAGAATTCCAGCAACGCGCTCGGCGTGGCGCAGCTTGCGGAATACGGCGACAGCGTTCTGGACAAGCCGGTGAAGGTGACCGGCACGGTGAAGGACGGCACGCTTGCCGCGGCAGGGCAGGGCGACCGCTTCGTCCTCGTGGACGCGGAGGGCGCGCCCGAGCTGTCCGTGCTGTTCGACGACGCGCTGTCCGACGAGGTGAGGGACGGCTCCACGCTCGTGCTCACCGGCTCGCTCAACGAAGACGGGAAGTTCCATGCCACCGAGGTCTCGCTCGCGGAATAGCATGCGCGGCCCGGCCATCTCATAAGCTTGGCGGCCGCGCACGCGGCCGCAACGAAGGGATACCTACATGTCAATATTCGGTCTGATTGGACTGCTCATCTCGTTTGCGGCCGTCATCGTGTCGATCGTCTGCCTAGTGGCGGGCGCGATTGCGGGGCGCAAGCGTGCGAGCGGCGTGGCGGAGACGCTCACCTGGGGCGGCCATGTGGCGGCCCTCGTGTCCGCCGTGGGGCTCACGGCGTGCTGCGGCATCCTCGTGTACTGCTTCATGACGGGCGACACATCCATCGAGTACGTGGTGCGCTACCACAGCAACGCGGCAGGCGCCGATGCGTGGCTCTACCAGCTGGCGGGCCTGTGGGCCGGCCGCGAGGGCTCGCTTCTGTTCTGGGCCTGGCTCATCTCGCTGTTCAACTCCGTGGTGGCCGTGCGCAACCTGAAGCGGCAGGAGAAGCTCGATTCCATGGCGCTGCTCGTGGCGCAGATCGTGCTGGCGGCGTTCGTGGGCGTCACGTTGTTCTCCGAGAGCAACATGCCGTTCACGGCCCTGGCCGCCCAGTACCTCGACGCATCGGGCAACCTGCGCGGCGAGGCGGCGCTCTGGGGCATGAACACGCTCTTGGAGCACTGGGCCATGGCCATCCACCCGCCCACGCTGTTCGTGGGCTACGCCGGCCTCACCATCCCGTTCGCCTACGCCATCGCGGCCATCATCGTGAACGATTCCTCGAAGGCGTGGGTCGTGCGCTCGCAGCGCTACGCGCTGTTCTCGTGGCTGTTCCTGGGCATCGGCATCGGCCTGGGCGCCGTGTGGGCCTACGTGGTGCTCGGCTGGGGCGGCTACTGGGGCTGGG
>OLSM01001964.1_pt1 | contig 14080 bp, 12 predicted proteins | sample 1672721 | NCBI WGS metagenome assembly OLSM01 (sample SAMEA3136717, study PRJEB25190) | human gut metagenome | reverse complement strand
GTTTGTAAAGCAATCCGTGAGTGTGTTGCAGAAGTGTATGATGATGCAACGGCAGAGGAAATCCGTATTCAGTACGGCGGTTCTGTGAATGCAGGAAACGCAGCAGAGCTGTTTGCACAGGCTGACATAGACGGAGGTCTTGTAGGAGGAGCTTCTTTGAAAGCTGATTTCGGAAAAATCGTAAATTACTAATTTTTATCGAATATTTTGTAAAATAAATACGAGATCGATTTTATAAACAGACCGGACAGGTGCACAAATGCGTCAGTCCGGTCTGTTCATGCTTGCAAAACAAAGAAAAAAAAGGTACAATAAATAGCGGAATGAAAAGTACAAATGTATAGTTAAAGGAGATATGGATATGAGTAAAAAACCAACCGTATTGATGATATTAGATGGATATGGCTTGAGAGCCGATGATAAGGGTAATGCTGTAGCAGAAGGAAAAACTCCGGTAATGGACAAGCTGATGACAGAATGCCCATTCGTAAAAGGAAATGCAAGCGGAATGGCAGTCGGACTTCCGGAAGGACAGATGGGAAATTCAGAAGTCGGACATTTGAATATGGGAGCTGGACGAATTGTATATCAAGACTTGACAAAAATCACAAAGTCAATTCAGGATGGAGATTTCTTTGAGAATAAAGCGCTTCTTGCAGCATGTGAAAATGTAAAGAAAAACGGTTCTGCTCTTCACATGATGGGACTTGTATCTGACGGCGGAGTTCACAGTCACAATACTCATATTTACGGTTTGCTTGAGCTGGCGAAAAAACAGGGAATCGAGAAAGTTTATGTACATTGTTTCCTTGATGGAAGAGATACGCCTCCGGCATCGGGAAAAGATTATGTGGCAGAACTGGAAGCTAAGATGAAGGAAATCGGTGTCGGTGAAGTGGCATCTGTATCAGGTCGTTATTATGCGATGGATCGTGACAACCGTTGGGATCGTGTGGAAAAAGCATATAATGCCTTGGTGAAAGGCGAAGGAGTTGAAGCGGCATCGGCGCTTGAAGGAATTCAGGCATCTTATGACAACGAGAAAACTGACGAGTTTGTGGAACCGTTTGTAGTGATGAAAGACGGCGCTCCGACAGCGACAGTAAAAGACGGGGATTCTATGATCTTCTTCAATTTCAGACCGGATCGCGCGAGAGAGATCACAAGAACATTCTGCGACGATCAGTTCGACGGTTTTGAACGAGGAGAACGGGTGAAAACAACGTATGTATGTTTTACAGAATACGATGTTACGATCGAAAATAAACTGGTTGCTTTTGTAAAAGAAGAGATTACAAACACATTTGGCGAGTTTCTTGCAGCAAAGGGTCTGAAACAGGCTCGTATTGCAGAGACGGAAAAATATGCGCATGTGACCTTTTTCTTCAACGGCGGGGTAGAAGAGCCGAATGAAGGAGAAGACAGAATACTTGTAAAATCTCCGAAAGTTGCAACATATGATTTGAAACCGGAGATGAGTGCGTATGAAGTAAGCGATAAGCTTGTTGATGCAATCAAGTCTGATAAATATGACGTTATTATTATAAATTATGCAAATCCGGATATGGTTGGACATACAGGTGTTGAGCCGGCAGCTATCAAAGCGATAGAAGCTGTTGACGAATGCGTCGGAAGAGCGGTTGAAGCTGTGAAAGAAGTGAATGGTCAGATGTTTATCTGCGCGGATCACGGAAATGCAGAGCAGTTGATTGACGAAGAGACAGGAGAGCCGTTTACGGCACACACAACAAATCCTGTACCGTTTATTCTTGTAAATGCAGATCCGTCTTATAAGCTCAGAGAGGGAGGATGTCTTGCGGATATTGCTCCTACATTGATTGAACTCATGGGAATGGAGCAGCCGAAAGAGATGACGGGAAAATCTCTTCTTTTGAAATAAAAATTTAGCGAATTCGTTTTATATACGAACAGACCTCGAAGATTCGGGGTCTTTCGTTTATGTAGAGCAATAATGGAACTTTATATATAAAGCAGCCGTAAAGGAGTAATAAAATTATGCGGGAAAAGCTGACAAAGAGCGATGTAGAGAAAATTCGGGAAGAGATTGAACATCGGAAATTGGTAGAAAGAAAAGAATTGATTGAAGCGGTAAAAGAAGCGCGTTCTCATGGAGATTTAAGTGAAAATTTTGAATATCATGCGGCAAAAAAAGAAAAAAATCGAAAAACAAAACGATATTTTAATAGAACAGAACAAAGAGATCATTTCACTGTTGAAAAAAAACAGTTAAAGAATCGTTCCTGTGCCGGATTTTCCGGTGCAGGATTTTTTTTTTGCAAAAATTTCTATTTTCTTAGGTTAAAAAAAAAACGTGTTACCTTAGTATTGCCTGAAAGATGTATTACGGCAAAATCTTTTGATTTTGCCGAATGACTGGCAAAACTTTTTTATTTAACAGGAGGTTTTTCAATTAATGGCAAAAGATATAAAACTGATTGCTTGCAGAAACTGCGGAAAAGAAATCCGTGCAGACACAAAATATTGTCCGTTTTGTTCTGTGGAAAATATAGATGTCCGCACGAATGAAGCAGATGTTCATCACCCAAATAAAACACATACCGTTCCGGTTCCAAAAACCGTTCCTATTAATAAGGAAGAAACAAAACCACTTCCTACGGAAAATGCGGATGCAGAATCATTACCAAAAGAAGAGAATCTGACATGTTCTGGAACGTCCAAAAAAGAAATGGATAAAAGCTATAAGAAAAAGAAAAACAAAAAAACAAAAAAAGTAACTTCCCAAAAGAACCATTGCACGATCGGTCTTGCCGGATGCATGGATGCTTTTTTCTTCGTTCTTTTAGTTATGGTTGTCGGAATTGGTGTGTTTTGTGTCATAAATCCGGAAACCAGAGATCTTATTTTGCAAACCGTAAAGGAGGTAAGCTATGAGTTGCAGCAACCTTAAGAATCAGACACATGGACGCGACAGTCCCTAAACCGTCACATATAATACCCAAATTACTACAAAAACATAAAACAGGAGGATTTTTTTATATGAGAGTTTTATTAGAGGAACATGGCGGAGCAGTCGCTACCGCTGCTATTGTGATTATTATTATTGCCGCAATTGTTGCTTTAGGAGCAACCGGTCACTTACAGGAAGCCTACACTGCACTTCTTGATGCTTTTACAACAAAGGCTCAGAACGCTGCCGGTTTCTAGTAGTGTGAGATCTAAAAAATGCAGAAAGGAGGACAGGGCATTATATGCCCTGTTATATTTTCAATGAATAGAACAAAAAAAGAATTGTCAGATGTCCAGTATGGTCCGTTTTTAAAATATCTGAAAGATGACAATATCACAGATATTGATTTTAATGGAAGAGACCTCTGGGTCAGGGATATTTATAGTGGAAGATATAAAGTTCATGACCCGGATGTCATATCTCAGATCACAGAAAAGTTTATTAACGATTTTTCTGTCAATGTATCTACACTGATCGGAAAGAACTTTACTCCTGTTGATAATAACGAGATCGAAGCAGAAACAGATTCACTCCGTATCACGATCATTCATCAGTCTGTAGCAATGACCGGGACTTGCATCTGTATCCGAAAAACACCGCCGGTGCAGCGGATCAATGTAGAATCCGCACTGGAAAAGCACTATTGTGAGGAAAAAGTGCTGCACTTGCTGGCAAACTGCGTAAAGTCAAAACTGAATATCGTATTTTGCGGAGTGCCGGGAGTTGGAAAGACAGAATGTTCCAAATTTCTGACTTCCTTTATTCCGAAAGAAGAAAAAACCGTAACCGTGGAAGACACCAGTGAGATTCATTATAGTGAGATCAATCCGGAAAAAGACTGTGTTGAATTAAGGGTCAATGAATATTTTACTTACATTGATGCCATGAGTTCCGTACTCCGTATGACACCGGATCGTGTCATGCTCTCAGAGGCACGTTCCACGGAAGTAAAACAGTTAGTCGAATGCTGGACTACAGGTATTACAGGTTTTACCACACTCCATACCGATGATGTGAGAAAAATCCCGGACCGCATCTTAAACATGATGCCAAGCCGTCAGGATGCAGACCGATTAGAAAACGACGTTTATACAGGATTAAATGTCGGTATTCTGTTAGATACACGCATGAACGATTCCGGCAAGCAGGAACGCTATATCAGACAGATCGGCTTTTTTTACAGGGATATCGACCATGATAAGAACAGCTGCACCATGGTAGTGCGGAGAGGAAAATTAGTGGAAAATGTAAAGCTGCCATATGATATCCAGAAAAAAATGCAGAAAGCAAAAATAACCGATCCATTTTTTAATCCGGATGTCCATAAGATCTTACATTCTTCAAGATCACACAAAATACCTATTTTGTAGAAAGGAGCAGGCAAAACTATATGAAAAATGTGTTTACATTTAAAAATCTGTGCATATCCATTTTTGGTGCACTGTTTTTAACAGGTATATGCAAGTTAGGACTGATCTTTGGAACCATAACTGCCATTATGATATTTCTCCTTGTTCCGGGGATTATCAAATACATGGAACGGGAAAAGAAATCCTATCAGCGTTTTACGGATGCCTGTATCTATATGGAACAGATGGAAGGTTCCTACCGGCAGAAAAGAAATATTTATGAAGCACTGGTGGAAACAGAAGAACTCTTTAAAGAAGGAGATATGAAAGAAATCCTAAAACGTGCGATCATGGAATTTGAAATGGAAGATGCCGGAGCGGATGCCGCAAAAAATGCACTCCATATCATCGAAGAATCTTATGGATGTGAACAGATGGAATTAATGCATGATTTCTTTTTAAGAAATGAAGCACGGGGCGGAAATCCTGAAAAAGCCATCGGCATTTTAGACAAGAGGAGAAATGCATGGATTGAAGCTACGGAAAAATGTATGAGTGAGAAGAAAAATATGCTGATCTCCGTGATCCTGTCTACCGTGATCCTTTTCATTGTTTCGGAAGCGCTGATGTTTTTCCTGCCAAATGAGATGAATGTTATGACAAAGATGCCGGAAAGATTTGCAGTCGTGATAGAGATAAGCTGTTTATTATGTCTGATACGCCGTGCGATCAAAAAAAATGCAGCAGACTGGTTAGAAAAAAATAGTGAAAGACCGGAAAAGGACATCAAAAGGGAATATCTTTTTATTGAAAATTATGATGCAAAACGAGCATTATTCTCCAGTATCAAGTGGGCATGCCTGCCAGCAGGTCTGATGCTTCTAAGTTATCTTTTGAGCAAATCTTTTTTGAGTTTTGCCATAGGATTTCCAATTACAATTCTGATGTTGAATCAACATAAATTAGACTATGCACTTAAGAAAAAAAGAATCAAAAAAGAGGTTGAGCGGGATTATCCGAAATGGCTGTTAGGCGTTATCCTGTTTATGGAAACGGAAAGTGTACAGGGAGCAGTCTTTAAATCGAAGGATACCGCACCGAATATTTTAAAATATCCGTTAGAAAAAATGTGGGAAACATTGCAGAAATTTCCTACAAAACCGGATGCGTATTTTCAGTTCTTAGAAGATTATGATGTGCCACGAGTACATGAAAGCATGAAACTGCTCTATGCAATATCAACCGGAAAAGGCGGAAATACAAAAGAACAGATGCTTCAGATCGTAGAAAAGAACAATACCATGACGATGCAAAGTGAACGGATGAAAAATGATAACAAAGTTGCAGGAATGATGGGATATCTGTTTTATCCGGTTCTTCCGGTCGGAGTAAAAATGATGGCTGACATGCTCCTTATGATGCTTACATTGTATCAGAACATGGGACAGGTATTATGATTTTTATGCAGTAAAAGGAGAAAATAATGGATACTGTGATCAAAGGTTTTTTAGGAGTATTTATTTTTGCAATGATCGTCTATTTATCAGCAGGATTGATCTCGGCAGAGATGGATACTCATGCAGCAAGGAGTTATATGGATAGTGCAAAAAAGGAAATTGCAGAGTCTAATATGTCCCCAACCGTGATCACTGCCGTACAGGAACAGGCAGCAAGAAATGGATATCAGATGCAGATCACAACATATGGAGATGTTTTAGAGACAGATGGCGTAGAACTTAAGATGACCTATCATTATAAAATTCCAATTTTAGGAGTGGATCAGACACACATGGAAAGGGGATATGTAAATTAATGGAAAATTTAATCAAACAAAATGGCGAAACACTGGTATATATAGCATTGTTTCTTCCGATCATAGGTGGATTCGCAGAGGTATTAAAGGTGCTTAGCAGTTTATAACAAGGGGGATGGAACATGAAAGAATTTATGAACCAGCATGGTGAAACAGTTCTTGCAGGAACTGCAGCAGCATTGGTGATCAGCAGTTTTGCAGGAATGGTATTTGGAGGAGGATTTTCGCGTATGGCACATATTTTTTCTTCCTGGCTTTACGGGTAAGGAGACCAGCTATGAAAAAAATAATACAGTTGATCGGTGGAGCTTTCGTTGCCGCAATCTTAGTGATTGCGGTAACTGTTATTTATCAAAATCAAATTATCCCAAGACTAAAAACGGATGCTTTTAAAAATACAGAAAAGGAAACGGATGTTAGGGACGAAAGAGCTTTTTATGAAGCAGTATCGTATCATCCGGTATTTGAATATACAGGAGGAACAGCACAAAAAACAGTAATAGCATATGACGAAAATAATCAGGCAACAGCAGCTTCCGTAGAATATTCCGTATTAAAAGATATCTGTGTTACAGATAAAAAAGATGACTATGAAAAAACACTTGCCGAAGCCGTGGAGGAAAACCGCATACGGAACATCGAGGTTACGGTAAGCACACCGGACAAAGAAGAGACATCCGATGCTTCCTATGATAAAGAAAACCAGACCCTTACCTTTACAAAAAGCGGTATCTATTTAGTAAAGGTAACAGGAAAAGATGCATACAACAACCGGGCAGAAACCGAGTTTTTAGTTCCGGTGGAAACACAGTGGAAATCAGAAAATAACGATAACTGGTAAAAAGGAGGGAAAGATCCATGAAAAATATCGTGATCGGCGTGGCATCTGTCATCGTACTGGTGCTGCTGCTGTTCTGCATTTACACGTTGCAGGGGGATGCGACCAGAAAAACGGAATCTTCCGATTCCATTACACAGGCAATGGAGAATGCGGCAGCAAAGATGACAGAGGATGAAGAGGTGTATACCGGCAATGAAGAGTTCCGGACAGCCTTTGTGCAGAACCTGATGCTCCAGTTAGACTCTGCTTCTGATGTCAAAGTAAAGATATTAATGTCAGATTACCAAAAAGGACTGATACAGGCAGAGGTCACACAGCATTATAAAACTCCCCGTGGAGATGAAAAGGATGTTACGCAGACCAGGACCATTCTGGTAGAGAAGAACAAAAAGAACCCATAGGGAAAGGAGAGAGGAATCCATGAAACGAAAAGCGGTTGTAAGATTATTAGCCGGAACCTTATGTACTGCCACCATGGCAGGAAGCATCCTGCCGGATGTGGCGGTGGCATATGCAATGGAAAATCCGGTGGAGACAGTGGAAACAGCACCACAGGAAGAAACATCGGATACAGTATTGGCAGCAGATAAAAAAAATGAAGCAGAGACACCGGAAAATACGGCAGATCCCGTAGACAGTGCTCAGGAAAAAGAAGATCCGACTGCCATAGATATGGAAGCGAAAGAAAGCGAAGCGTCAAAAAATAAAAAGGAAGATGGAAAAACAGGACAGACAGATTCCGGGGATCAGGAAAAACAGCCGGTACAGGAATCCGGCGGTGCGGCAAATGATTTTAAAGTGGAGAAAAAGACAAAAAAGAAATCCGAAAACAGCACCGATAAGAAGAAAACGGAAAAGGGAAATGATTCACGAACAGAGCAGAACGAAGTAAAACCTCCGGTGGAGGAAGTCTTTGATGAAGGATACGCTGCTTCCTGCAAGACCTATAATGACATTTTAACAAACCTTTCCTTTGCGGAGGACAGTACCGTACAGGATACGGCAAAATTCTTTGTGGATGAATGCAAGGAAGATTTTAAAAAGCTCTCAGACCCGAAAAGAAACTTAAGTGCCTTTTTAGACGGAAGCTATGAGGCTGCCATCCGGAATGAGGCAGGGGAAGAGGAACTAAAAGATGCACAGAATCTAAGACCGGCAGAAGTGCTTAGGAATTATGAAGCCGGGAAGCCGCAGTTAGATGAGGTGATTACCTGCTTAAATACCTTTGTGACCACGGACTATGAAACACCGGAAGAAAAAGAAGCGGCATTACAGACGGCATATGAAACACTGGATGCCTACTTAAACGCATCCAATGCCTGCCGTCCGCAGGTGTCATTGGAAACGCAGGAAAACGTATCCGTGCCGCTGGCAGCAGAAAAGACCGTCACAGAGAACGGAGTGCGGGCATTTGGCTGGAAATATGATAAGTCTTATACAAGGATCAGTACCAATGATGTGGCAACCATTCAGGCATATGCAAAAAAAGGAGGAAAATACCTTATCAAGCTGCAACCAAAAGCAGATGGAGGAAAAAATCTTTATTGCGGACAGCGGATCGACGTATCCAATCATACAGAACTTGTTATCGTAAGTGAAAGTACAAACATTTCTCTTTGCGTTAAAAGCACCATGAGCAAAGACCCAAACATCTATTCCGACCTGTTCCGTGTGGAAGACGGCTCCTCCCTGACACTGGGGGATAATGAGAAAAACGGAAAACACGGTGTCATTTTGGATGGAAGAGGCACAGCACACATGGGGAGACTGGTCTGCGTGGAAGTCGGCGGCAGCTTAAACATCTATCCGGGAACGGAGATCAAAAACAACAACAGCATGGACGGACGCGGAAGCGGAATCATTAATAAAGGAACCATGATGATGTATGGCGGTACGATCAGCGGCAATAAATTTGCCACAACGGAAAAGAATTTTCAGGAAGTCAACCTCAAAGACGATGATGATAAGACCTACTGCCATGGAGGAGGACTCAGAAACGATGGAAACTGTACCATCAAGGATGGTACGATCAGCGGCAATACGGCAGCTACCGGGGGCGGTATCTATACCACGGGACCGGATTATGAGTCCGATCAGAAGGAAGCCGTCCTTAAGATCACAAAGTGCAAAATAGAAAACAACAAAGCACTTGGTACGGACCGTGGAACCGGAGGCGGTATCGTGGTCGGTTCCTATATGGGATCTTACTACGACAAGACCTTAAAAAAGAACGTACCATATGTAAAAAACGGTGGAACGCTGATCATTGACGGAGGCGGTAATAATGAAGTCCATATCAGCGGCAATACGGCAGGAAACGGAAACTTCGGAGTTGCCGGAGGCATTATGAACAACGGATATGCAGAAATCAAAAACTGCATCATCGAAGATAATCAGGCATACAGCAAAGGAGCGGTCAAAAACGGTTCTTATGATGCGACAAAACCGGATATCCGCTATGGTGGACAGTCACGCCATGAAGGAACCATGGTCATGGAGAAGGTCAGCATCAAAAACAACGTGGCAAGGGAAAAAGGGGAAGATGGAACTCCAAGCAGCTCGGCAGTTGGAAACCATGGGAACATGACCATCAAAAACAGCAACATCCATGACAATACCTCAAAAGGACTCGCCAACTGCGGCACCGAAACAGGTCAGCCTGTCACACTGACCGTACAGGATACGGAGATCTATAGAAATAAGTCAGACGGCATCCATGCCTACGGTGAAAAGTCCGGTGCCGTGATAGACGGATGTAACGTACACGATAACTCCGGTCATGGCATCCGCAACAGCAGGACACTGACCTTTTCGGGAGGTACAACGACAAGTGAGCAGAACGGAACGGAAAATAAATTTTATTACGGGTTAAAAAATAATGCAGGCGGTGATATCAAGATCCGGACCGGATTAAACATCACAAAGAGTGCATCGAACGGTATCAGCAATGCAGGAAGCATCATCCTTGCAGCAGGAAATACCCTGACCGTAAAAGAGAACAGGATCGGTATCAGCAACACCGGAACCTTTAAGGCAGACGGAACACTGGATGTACAGAAGAATACCGGAACAGCCGTAAAGAACAGTGAGAACGGAACGTTTGACCTCAACAGCAATTCCACCATCGTAAACACCATGGCAGACGGAACCGCCATCATCAATGAAGAAAGCGGCGTCTTTACGGTAAAGAGCGGAACACAGCCGACCATCAGCGGGAAAGGCAAAGGAATCAGCAACAGTGCCACCTTCCACTATAACGGGAACGGAACCGTAACGGGAGATACGGATAACGGCATTTATAACGGCAGTACGGGTGTGTTAAACGTAACAGGCGGTGTGGATGTTACCGGTATGCAGAAACCGGGCATCAGCAATGCGGGAACTGCCACCATCTCCGGAATGGCAAGAGTGCGGAGTGCCAGCAAAACGGCACTGTCCAACGGTAAGACCGGAACCTGCACCATCAGCGGAAAGGCTAAGTTCCAGTATCTAGGTGGAGCAATCGGAACAGTCAACAATAAATCCATCTATAACGAAGGTCGCCTGATCAATACCTCTGCCGCAACATACCTGTCATCGAACAATAATTCCGTCTTACAGAACGGAACGTTTGAGATCTCCTCGGATGCAAGCCATTCCAAGAACCTGTGCATCTACCTCTATGAGCAGAAATTTGTTACCGTTACCGGGACGCTCAACAGCGTCAACTACTTACAGCCAAAGAACCGGAAAGCAGGAAGAAAAGTGGCACAGGCATCCTATGCAGGAGCAGATGGCAGTACGATCCTAAATAAGCTGGCATTAACGGATGACAGCAGGTTCTGCTTAAGGAGCGGAAAAACCCTGAATTTAGGAAAAGCCAATGCCGCATTAAAGGGAAGCGGTATCAATGCCTCCGATTTGACCGCAAAGGATGTCATCTTAAGTGAAAACGTAAAGATCACATACAAAAGTGGGTTAAATGCAGACCTTGCATGTACCATGCCAAAAACACAGGATACCTACTGGTATGAGGATGTAAAGGTAAAGGCATCCGTAAATGTAAACGGAAAAGAGAGCATGAAGCCGTACATTCAGGATAAGGCACAGAGAAACATCTATCAGTTCCTCGGATGGTATGATAAGAACGGTGTGCAGCGTTATGATCCGGTAACGGATCAGTGGTATGACCCGGAAACCAGGAGATGGTCCAAAGAGTATACCTACTGTGGTGCAAAAGACCTTGTCTTAACGGCAAGATGGGAAAAATCCTACAACATCGCCTACCACGGAAACGGTCAGACCGTGGGGGATGACTATACACAGGCAAAGGATAAGAGCCTGATCATCTCCGATACGGAAATGTATAAGTTTGACGGAAAGTTCTACAAGGGACTGGTCGGGGACGATACATTCCAGAGGACGGAAACATACAAAAAGGATGAAAACGGAAACCTTCTGGATAAAAACAACAACACCGTAACCGATGAAAGACGTGCGGCAAAACTGACGAGCTTAAACCCAGACACCGGAAAGGAAGAACCATGTGAGGAGCAGTACAGTGTGAAGAAGTGGGGAACGTCTGCAAATGTTTTAAAGACAAATGTAACGGGGAGAACTTTTGGACTTGGCGAAGAAAACGTTACAGAAAATATTTATAACACAGCTTTAAACACCACCGATGACAAAGGCGAAAACCTCTGCATTACCTACGATGCACCGGATGACATGGTGAAAAAGGGCAGGGAAGAAAAACCGGCAGACAAGCTGACCCTTGGCATAAAGAAACAGGATGCCACGATCTATGGTGCTTCTCACGGTAAAATGACCAGCGGTACATGGTTAAACATGTATGCCGTATGGGACAAGTTCCCACAGCTGGATGCCTACAACCGTTACTTCACGTTAAAACAGGCAGAAGACGGAGAGATCACAACGGAGGCACTGCTTACCACCCTGCGTTTTAAGGACGAGGAAGATACGGACGGCAGGTACCTGTATTCTAAGGATTACGAGTACAACAAAAAGGAAAACTGTCTGATCATCAAAGGAAAAAACGGTGCCACCTTAAAGCTCCGTGCGGAAACAGACATGGACAGCCTTAAGGAAACCGGAAAGAGCACCATCCGCTACACCTTAACGGATTCCGCAGGAAACATCACGACCAAGGAGGTAGAGTGCCGGATCGTGGATACCTCGGATATCCAAAAAGAGTATGACACCTATGTACGTTTCATCAGTCCGAAATACTACAAAAAGAACGGTGCATATGTTTCTAAGGAGAACGGAGGACTGGAGGAACACTCCATCTGGAAAACAGACCCGGAGTATGCCGCATTGTTAGACAAAGCCATGAGCAATGAAAAACGCGGCATACAAAAAAAGAGTGTCCGTGTATTCGGTGTGAAGTTTGAAGCAGATGATCCGGGAAGCGGAACATGGGACCATGTGGAAGAAACATGGGAGTTCACACATGAACAGGTAAGATCCGTGGATGACTTTGTAGATCAACATGGTTACATGAACTATAAGGAAAAGGACGGATTAAAGAAATTCCGTGAACAATACAAAGACTGTATCAAGTAGTACAGAAAATGCCGGGTGCTGCGTATGCTGCATCCGACATTCCGATAGAGCCGCCTCATCATGGGGCGGTTTTATTATTATGATCGTTTATTTTTCTGCTATTCTTTGGCTATCTTTTATCTATCCCGTTTCTATCCTCATGCTATCCGAAAACTATAATTTCCTTTACATGCCACAATCCCGCAAAAATCAAGGGTTTTGTGGATTTTAGTTGACACAATCATTATGCTATTTTACAATTATAAAATATGTATAAAATAGCTATAATATAACTATTTTATATTGAAAAAAAGTATAAATAATGGTAAAATATATTTAGTAATAAAGGAAATACAAAAACTACATTTTTAAAATATATATTTTGTAGAGGATTTCAATTATGAAAAAAAGAGTTTTAGCATTGATCTTAGCATCGGTGATCACCTTGACAAATGGTAACATCGCATTTGCAGCGGAAGCAGACAATGAAAATACAACAGATACAATGGTTATGGAAGAAGCTGTAGGAGAAAGCACACAGCCAAAACCGGAAGAGGTTACAGAATCTGAAGAACCGGAAGAGGTTGCAGAAGATAATCCGGCAGAAAACGAAGAGGAAACTGCTACAAATACTGTTACAGCAGAAAAAATGAAAGAGAACATGGATACGACCACATCCGAAAGCACGGAAAACATCACTGTGGAAACACCGGAAGATGTACCGGAGCAGGGTTACGCTAAAAGTGGTACTTATGGCGAAAATATCACATGGACATTTGATGATTCTACAGGTACTTTGACATTTTCAGGTAGCGGAGATATGGCAGACACACCGGCTGGAGAATTTACTCCATGGGAAAAAAACTTCCGCACAGAAGTGAAACACATCATTATCAATGATGGTATTACGAATATTGGTATGAATGCCTTTTATGATATTGACCAAGCTGAGGATATTTCCATTCCACAAAGTGTAACTGCCATTAAAAGCGGTGCATTAGAGGGATGCGAAAGTATAAAGGAACTTCATCTGCCAAATAAATTAAAAAGTATAGGTGCAGATGCATTCTTTTTAATGGGTTCTTGCAAAGGATTCTATATTGATGCTCCCGAAACAGCTTACCATACAGAAGATGGTGTACTATTTAATGACCGAACATTGGAAGCCTATCCTCAAGGAAATACAAGGACGTCTTACCGCGTTCCATATGGTACGGAAGAAATTGAATCTAACATTGCAGGATTTGCCAATACTCCGAATTTACAAACGGTATACATTCCGGAAACCATGACAAAGACAAATTCACAGATGTTTTATAATGATTTTTCAAGGGATATCCATATGAGTAAACCATTATACATTTATTTCTGTACAATGACAGAAACAAATGAAATGGTAGGTACTTTTAAGTGTTTACCGAAAGACTCACGGATTTATGTGAAGCAGCAGGAATTTTGTAATAAAATTAATAATGGAAGTGCCATTTTTTTAGAAACTGGTTCTTATTATGTTAGTGACGATGATGTCCGAGCAGAGGTTTATC
>OLSM01001963.1_pt1 | contig 14084 bp, 12 predicted proteins | sample 1672721 | NCBI WGS metagenome assembly OLSM01 (sample SAMEA3136717, study PRJEB25190) | human gut metagenome | reverse complement strand
TTTCCAGGCCGCCTTTCTGATCTGTTATGTAGCGGCCAAAGGGAAGGGAGGCAGTTCCTCCAAAGCAGGCGGGGGGACTTCCGCTAAGTGAAGCTCCGCCTTCTGGGTGCCTTCCACTTGCCAGGCGGTGGTGAAATCCCGGGTGACTTGGATAAAGGCTTTGGCCACGTCAGAAACTTCGCCGTAAGGTTTACAGAGCAATCCCACTTCCCGGGATAGATTGTCTTCCAAGGCAATGGTTTTTACGTTGGAGGTGATGTTTTGCAGCGAGAGGGCGGGCAGAATGCTGACGCCCAGGTTATGCTCAATGAGGGGCAGAATAGAGAGGTCCTCTTGGGTTTTTGTCACAACCTTGGGTAAAAAGGGCATTTGCTTGAGAACATCCTTGATGGTGCAGTTAAGCTCCTCTCCGGGCATAATAAATGGGTACTGACTGATTTCCTGGATGCTGGTCTTCTCCTGCTGGGCCAGCGGATGATCCCGGCTCACCACAGCGTAATAAGCATCTCGGTATAGGGGAAAGAAGTCCAACCCCGAATGGTAAGTGCCGGCGTAAAAAGTACAGTCCACTTCGCCGTTGCGCACGGCGGCATCCATCTCTGGACACGTGGAAAATTCGTTCAAAAACACCGCAGTTTCCGGGTAGCGCTGACAGAATATATTCAAAATACTGGGCACCCAATTGGCGGATACACTGGAAAAGGTACCGATCCGCAGGGTACTGGTTCGTAAAGCAAGGGCAGCGCGCACCAAAGTGTTCTCCAAATTTTCAATCTGTTCCATGATTCCCACTAGTTCCTGACCCGCCCGTGTCAGGGTAACGCCTTGGCGATCACGATGGAAAATCTTAATTTGCAGCTCATTTTCTAAGCGCTGTACCATATGACTCAGATTGGATTGCACGTAACCCAGCTCTTGGGCTGCGCGGGTCAAATTGCCATACTCGGCAATTTTCAAAATAGCTTCGTATTTTCCCATAGTATCTCCCTTAATTCTGGTGAGGAAGGCGGAACGCGCCAAAGCCTCGGATTGCTGGGAAGTGTGTTCAAAAATATACGGAACACAATTAAAAAAATTCATGGGCGTGATAAAAAATAAAAAAGGGCAACCAATTTATATGTCTTTATTATAGTAGATTTAGAAAAATACCTCAAGCGTTTCCATCTAATTTGTCTATATTTTTGCAAAAAAATGTAAAATCTAACTTGAACGTGTCGGCGAAACGGGAATATACTAGTATAAATAGGTTGCATTCCATGAATTTTTGCTGTTTTAATCCCTGATATCTCCATATCAGAAAGTATTTATTAAAAAATGAAACAAAGAGGCCGGTTGAAAGAGTTGTGAAAAATAGACAAAATAGGATGTGAGTTGGATGGAAAATCCACAGAATCCGGCAAAACATACCGATAGAACCGGGACTTGCCAGAATCCCCGAGCGAGGTATATAATAGCAAAAATATAGGAGCGGAGGCTTGCACGGTCAATCAAAACGCTTAAATTTTGAAAAACCATATTTGGCGGCCGAACAGCTGTATGAAAGAAGGGTGTTAAATGATCGCTTGGCAGGAGGTAAAAACCCTTTTGGGAAAAAACGGGATGGACCCAGGAGGGGTGGACATGGGTACCATGATGCAGGTGTTCTCCGGGCAGATGCGGATTGGTCTGTATGGGGGTGCTTCCACCGTTCCCATGCTCCCCACCTGGCTGTCTTGTACAGGGCGGCCCGCGCTGAATACCCCGGTAGCGGTGGTCCAAGTGAGAGACGGGCAGATTCAAACCGCTTTGGTTACTCTGACCGAACAGGGTCCGAGATTAGAGGAGCAGGAGGCGTTTCCTGCTCCCGGCGTGGAGTATCCTGCGCCCTGGGAAGATTTCATTTACGCGCTGGGGGAGTTGCTGGAGCCTATTTTGGATCAAACCGAAATCATCGCCGTAAGCGTCCCGTATCCTGTGGAGGGGAATGGGGAGGGAGACGGCACCCTCTTGTCTCTGCCGGGGGAGATGCGCTTAAGCGGGTGGGAAGGCAGACTGATCTGCGCGGATCTGTCCGCAGAACTGTCCCAGCGGGGCGTTACGGGAAAACGGCTGGCGCTGGTGAACTACACCGGAGCGGCACAACTGGGGGGCAGCATTTTCTGGCCCGGTCATGACCGATACTACGGCCTGACGTGGGGAGAGCAGGTTGACGTCAGCCTGGCGGCGCCCTGGTCGGTCGTCCTGAAAAGGCCTGGCATGGGGGACGCTCTGACGATTTTGGACTCCCAGGTGGGCCAGTTTACCGGCGTTCCGTTTGGGACGGTGGAACTGACCATGGATCGGGATTCTCATGCGCCGGGAGAGCAGCTGCTGGACAAGATGGTGTCCGCGGGAACCTTGGGGGATATCTATCGGTTTACCATGATTAAAGCCGTTGAGGATGGGCTTATGACGTTCAAGTGCGGCCGAGACTTTCTTTCTTTGCGGAGCCTCACCCTGGACGCTGTTAACGACTTCCTCCAAAATCCCCAGGGCCGGAGCCGCCCCGCCCTTTTCTGTGAAAAAGAGGAGGACCGGGCGGTGGCGCAGGAAGTGGCAAAAGGAATTTTGGATCGGGCGGCCAAACTGATTTGCGCCCACCTGGCAGCGGTGCTGCGCCTTACCGGCGGCGGACGTAACCCGGAAACCCCGGCACTCATCGCCGGGGAGGGCCGCGTGCTGGAGGTGCCCTATCTCCGAGAACGGCTGGAGGCCCACCTGCAACAGTTTATAGGTGAGGAATTGGGGTTGCACTGCGTGCTGCAAACGGGAAAACAGGTAGCCCTAGTTGGCGCGGCGGCTGGAGCCCTTCTTCAGCCGTAACGCATTGATAAGCCAGGGGGGATGGGCAGGCGGCCCGCATTCACGGCGCACGCAAGTCACGAGAGAGAAAGGAAGATACAGCATGACAAAACTCCTTATCCGGCTTTTCGTCCGGGATTGGGAGAAGGTGGAGAATTCTCAAGTTAGGGGCCGCTATGGCGCGATGGCGGGAATTGTAGGAATATTCTGTAACCTGCTTCTCTTTGGGGCGAAATTGGCGATCGGGACCATCAGCCACAGCGTTTCAATTCTGGCCGATGCGGTCAATAACCTGTCCGACGCCTCTTCCTCCATCATCACCTTGGCGGGGTTTCGTCTGTCCCAGCGTCCTGCTGATGAGGAGCACCCCTACGGCCACGCCCGCTTTGAGTATCTCTCCGGCCTCGGCGTGGCGGCGCTGATTCTGGTGATCGGCGTACAGCTGGCGAAAAGCTCGGTAGAAAAGATCCTGCACCCGACCCCGGTGGAGTTTTCCGCTGCGTTGGTGATCGTCCTCGTTCTCTCCATTCTGGTGAAGCTGTGGATGGCCCTGTTTAATCGCAGCGTGGGTAAGATGATCTCCAGCATGTCTCTCATCGCCACCGCCGCCGACAGCCGCAATGATGTGATCAGCACCGGCGCGGTGCTCGTCGCCGCGGTGATCGCTCATTTGACGTCCTGGAACCTGGACGGGTATATTGGCCTTTTGGTCGCGCTGTTCATCCTGTACAGCGGTATCGGGATTGCGAAGGAGACCATCAGTCCTCTTTTGGGCGCCCCAGCGGATGAAGAATTGGTGCGGATGATAGAGCAGGAGACGCTGGCGTTTAGTCCCAAAATTTTGGGGATTCATGATCTGATGGTACACGACTACGGACCCGGCCAGCGGTTTGCCACCCTCCACGCGGAGATTGACCGGAAAGAGGATGTGATGGAGGCCCATGAAATCATTGATGATGTGGAGCGTATGTTCCGGGATCGGCACAACATTCAGATGGTAATTCACTACGACCCCATCGTTACGGATGATCCGGTGCTGGAAGAGATGAAGCAGCGGGTGCTGCAAGGCGCCCGCCAGTTTGATGAACGGCTTCGCATCCACGATTTCCGCATGGTCCGAGGGCCCAACCACACAAACCTCATTTTTGACTTGGCCCTGCCCTATGAGCTGCGGGGCCAGGAAAAGAACATCCAAAGACAGCTTAACCAGATGGTACAGCAGGAAAATATGCGGTATTATACTGTCATTACCTTTGACTGGCTGGATTTTAATAAGACATAGGAAACCACGCGGGCTGAGGGGAGTGTCATCCCTGTTCAGCCCGGTTACATGACAGGGAGGTGGTTACATGAATCAATGGTTTACCATGGAACAAATTGACCAAGACACCTACAGTATCAGCGAGTATCGTCATTGGGAAGAGACCCATTCATACCTGCTGATCGGAGACAAGCGCTGTCTCTTAATTGATACGGGACTGGGAATCTGCAATATTTCCGAGGAAGTGAAACAGTTAACGGACAAGCCGGTCACCGCAGTGGCGACGCATATTCACTGGGACCATATCGGCGGGCACCGGTACTTTCCGGATTTTTATGCCCACGAAGCGGAATTACACTGGCTCCAAGGGGAATTTCCTCTGACCTTGGAACAGATTAAAGCTTTCGTTGTGGAGCGCTGTGATCTGCCCGAGGGATTTCAAATAGAAAACTACGAGTTTTTCCAGGGCAAGCCCACAAAGGTGCTGAAAGACAGAGATCTCATTGATCTGGGGGGACGGACCATACAGGTTTTACATACCCCCGGTCATTCTCCGGGGCACATGTGCTTTTATGAGAAGGATCGAGAGACCCTATTTACCGGAGATTTGGTGTACAAGGATACCCTATTCGCCTATTATCCGTCCACAGACCCGGAGGCCTATTTGGCGTCAATGGAACGGGTGGCCGCCCTTCCGGTAAAACGGGTATTGCCAGCCCATCACAGCTTGAATGTTCAGCCGTCAATCCTGCTTGACATGCGTCATGCGTTTCGCCAGCTGCAAGCCGAGGGAAACTTGCACCATGGCACTGGCATTCATACCTATGACGAATTCGCCATTTGGCTGTGAAAAATTGGATTTGGCAAGCGATATACTGTTGGTTTGCTGAATCGTGGCAATATAGCAAAAGGGAATTTATGCAAGTTGTTGAAAGAGAGCGGTTTGGTAAAAAACGGTCTTGACAATTGCGGGGCAGTACGCCTATAATCAAAACAATCGAACAGAAAAACCGTTGAGTCAGAATAGTAGCAGGAGCGCCGAGCTTGCAGAGAGCCGCAGATGGTGGAAACGCGGCAGTGAGGTTCCTTGTGAATGGACTGATGAGGGCAGCCGAACGCCAAGTTTTGGCCAGTAGTAGCTGACGGGACCCGCACTCGTTATCAGGCGGATCGTATCAATCGTGTACGAGATAAGTGGATATGCTTTGCGTATCAAATTGGGTGGCACCGCAGGATGTAGTCTTGTCCCATGTGAAAACATGGAACGAGGCTTTTTTTATTTCTGAAATTTTTTAAGGAGCGAAATGACGATGAAAAAGCTACTTGCGCTGATGATGGCAGCGGCCATGACCCTATCTCTGGCCGCCTGTTCCAACAACAAAACCCCCTCTGAGGAAGGGAATCAAGACCAAGGCGAGAAAAAGGTATACAAAGTTGCCATTGTCAAACAAATGGACCACGCTTCTCTGGATGAGATCGCCACTGCCATCTGCAAGCAGTTGGACGTCATCGCGGAGGAAAACAACGTGGAGATTCAGTATGGTGAGGTCTATAGCGGCCAGGGAGACCAGTCCGTTCTCAAGCAGATCGGCGCCCAGGTGATCTCCGACGGCGTGGATGCGATTATCCCCATTGCCACCACCGCGGCCCAGGTGATGACGGTGGAGGCGGAGGATACCAAGACGCCGGTGATCTTTGCCGCGGTCTCTGATCCCGTCACTGCGAAACTCACCGATATTGACTACGTAACCGGGACCAGCGAAGGCCTGGATACCAAGTTGATTATGGATATGATCCTGGCGCAGAATCCCGATGTAAAGACGGTGGGTCTGCTCTATTCCAAGTCTGAGCCCAACTCGGAAACGCCGATTGCAGAGGCGAAGGCCTATTTGGAGAGTAAGAACATCGCATATTCCGAGAAAACCGGCAACACCAATGATGAGGTGGTGGCTGCCGCCGGAGCCCTGGTTTCGGAAGGCGTGGACGCGATCTTTACGCCCACCGATAATGTCGTAATGGCCGCGGAACCCGCCATCTATGAGACCCTGATGGAGGCGGGCATCCCCCACTACACCGGCGCCGATTCCTTTGTCCTGAAAGGCGCGTTCGCCACCTGCGGGGTAAACTACACCGACTTGGGTACCCAGACCGCCGATCTGGCCTTCCGGGCCCTTAAGGACGGCATGGCGGAGCTGGACGACTATTATCCCGTGGCCGGCGGCATTATCACGGTGAATACTGAAACCGCCGCGAATATGGATATCGACTACTCCGTGTTTGAAAGCATGGGTACCATTGTCAAGGTTTCCACCGACTTGTCGGCATAACTTGCCACAAATTTAAATGTCCTTTCCCGTCAGCCCCCGGCTTATGCCGGGGGATTTGACGCATTGCCCTGAACCTTCCGGGGCGTATTCTTGCCATCCCGCTGGATGGTGCGAAAAAGGAGAGTTTTTATGCTCTACATCACCCAAACCGCCCTGGAACTGGGGTTTTTATACGCCCTGGTGGCAATGGCCCTGTTCCTCAGTTATCGAATTCTGGACATTGCCGATTTGACCACTGACGGCTGCTTTGTTCTGGGAGCGGCCGTATCGGTGACCACCGCCATGGCCGGCCACCCTTTTCTGGCCCTCCCCGCGGCGATGCTGGCCGGAGCCTGCGCGGGATTTGTCACGGCTTTTCTCCAGACCCGGCTGGGTGTGCCCTCGATTCTGGCCGGCATTGTGACCAACACAGGCCTGTATACCATCAACCTCATGGCCATGGGGTGGAGCGCTAACCTGAGTCTGCTCCGCCAGGAGACCATTTTCACCCTGTTCCGCCAGACGGGACTGGGGGGAGACTGGTATAAAACCATCTTGGCGGCCGGCGTCACGATTGCGGTGGGAGTTTTGTTGGTGCTCTTTTTGCGTACGCGGCTGGGCCTTTCCATCCGGGCCACGGGGGATAACCCCGACATGGTGCGGGCATCCTCTGTAAACCCCACATTTACCATTACAGTGGGCCTCTGCCTGGCCAACGCCATGACCGCCCTCTCCGGAGCAATGGTGGGGCAGGCGCAAAAAACGGTGGATATCAACAGCGGCACCGGCATTGTGGTCATTGGGCTGGCCTGCCTCATCATCGGCGAGACCATCGTAGGCCGCCGGACCATCCTTCGGAATGTGGTGGCGGTGATGGTGGGCAGCGTCTTCTACCGCTTCATTTACGCCATTGTTCTCAAGACAAAAATTGTCCCGCTGGAGGGGCTGAAGCTGGTCACCGCCATCATCGTGGGACTGGCCATCGCCATGCCCGCCCTGAAGGGCTGGGCCGCCTTCCAGCGGCGGAAGATGGCTGCCAGAAAAGGGGGAGCCTGACATGCTGCAGATGGAAAACGTTGTAAAAACCTTCAACCGTGGAACCGTCAATGAAAAAAAGGCGCTATGCGGCATTACCCTGCATCTGCGCGAGGGGGATTTTGCCACCGTGGTGGGCTCCAACGGCGCGGGAAAATCATCCCTCTTCAATGCCATTTCCGGCAGTTTTTACGTGGACGAGGGGAAGGTGATCCTGGACGGAACGGATATCACGTTTCTGTCGGAATACAAACGGAGCCGGGTGGTGGGCCGCCTGTTTCAAGACCCTCTGCGGGGGACCGCGCCCCATATGACCATTGAGGAAAATCTGGCGCTGGCCTACCTGCGTTCCGCCAAAGCCAGCGCGCCTCTCAGCCGGATCTCCAAACGAGATAAAGCGCTTTTTCGGGAAAAGCTGTCCCTTTTGGATATGGGGCTGGAGGACCGGATGCGCCAGCCGGTCGGCCTGCTCTCGGGCGGCCAGCGCCAAGCCCTCACCCTGCTGATGGCCACCATCGTTACCCCCAAACTTCTTCTTTTGGACGAGCACACCGCCGCGCTGGACCCCGGGACAGCGGAGACGGTGCTCCGGCTCACCCGGCAGATTGTGGCGGAACGAAAGATTACCTGTCTGATGGTCACCCACAATATGCAAAATGCCCTGGAGCTGGGCAACCGCACCTTGATGATGGACAGCGGCAACATTATTCTGGACATCGCCGGACCGGAGCGGGAGGGACTCACGGTGTCGGACCTGCTGGAAAAATTTCGGGCCGGCGCGGGGAAACTGTTGGACGACGACCGGATTCTGCTCTCTGAGGTGGAGAAGAAGAAGCCATAACCCCATTACCCAACCACAAACCGCCGCCGGGAAACCGGCGGCGGTTTATTCTGCATTTTAGATGGTAAAATCCTCAGATTTGAACTGACTGTAGTACCTTCCTTTCACAGCCGTGAACCGGAGCACGCAGTAGTCGGGATCCGTCACGCCTTCTGGATAGTACATCGTATCGCCCTCCTGCCAGATTCGCTCTTTCGCCGCAGGGGTTTCCAGCACTTCCATGGTCCCGCTCAAGCAGACGCCCCGAAAAAAGCGCCGATCCACAAAGTAGATGCTGGCCTGCGGATTCTGACGGTAGCATGTTACCTTGTTTGAGGAGGTGTTGGTGGTAAACCAGAAGGTCTTGATCCCTTCTCGCTCCCTTGGCTTCAGCATGGCCCTTATGACAGGATACCCCTCGTCGTCCATATAACTGAGGAATGCGGTGGCGGATTTGTCCGCCATAGTTCCGATGGTTTGTTCTGGATTTCTCATCATTGCGATCGTCCTTTCCCCTGCTTTTGATTCCGCGAACTGACCTTTTGTCCATCGTAACACAAGAAGCGGCGCCAAGCAATGAGATGGGAAGAAAAATGACGGCATGTACATGGAAAATCCTTCCGGGGGAATTGACGGCGGAATGCCGGGGGGTGTATGCTGGAACGAAGAGAGGAAACCGGTCGAACGGAGGACATCCTGATTGGTTTGCAACAAAAAAGGAGAGAAACGAACGTGGAGATTAGAAAGGCCCGATTATCCGAGTTGGAGAAGCTTCTCCCCCTCTATGAACAGGGACGGAAGCGGATGCGGGAGAGCGGTAACGAAAACCAATGGATCAACGGATATCCTCAGATCAGCCTCATCAAAGAGGATCTCAGCAAGGGCGTCTGTTATGTGGCCTGCCAGGGGGAGCTGTTTCTGGCGGTGTTTACTCTTTTAGAAGAGGAGGAGCCCACGTATCGAGTCATCCGGGAGGGATGCTGGCTCAACGAGGAACCTTACGGGACCCTGCACCGCTTGGCCGCCGTGGGCCAGGGAAAGGGAATTGGGCGGCAGTGCATCCGGTGGTGTGTAGAGAAATGCGGAAACCTACGGGTAGATACCCACGAAAAGAATGGGCCCATGCGCCATGTCCTGGAAACGGAGGGATTTGCCCAATGCGGACGGATTTACGTGGAGGACGGCTCCCCCCGCATTGCCTACCATAAGGTGCTGCCATGAGCGGGATGGAGATTCTCCCCCTCCTCTGCGTGGCCATGTTCCTGACGGGGATGGTGGACGCCATAGCCGGCGGCGGCGGGCTCATCAGCCTGCCCGTATTTCTCATGGCGGGCCTGCCGGCCCGGACCGCCTATGGCACCAATAAAGTTATGGCCCTCATGGGAAACATCACCTCGGCCTGGCGATACCGGCAAAATGGGTATTGGGACACAGGCGCGGCCATCCCCTTGGCCATTACCGTTGCCGTGGGAGAGCTGCTGGGCACCCGGGTGGTCTATCTGCTCCCGGAAGATGCGCTGCAGACCTTCCTCTCCCTGGTCCTGCCGGCGGTGGCGCTCTTTACCCTTCTGTCAAAGCGGACGTTTACCTATGACCAGACGGCGCTGCCTCCCGGCTGGACCCGGGAACGGGCCAAACTCATGGGAATCGGCGTGGGGATGGGGTTCTACTCCGGCCTGATTGGCGCGGCCGGCGCCACTTTGGCGATGATGCTGCTTTGCGCGGTTTTGCACTACGATGTCCGGGTGGCCAACGGCACCCTCAAAGGGGCGTTTATTTTGGGAGGAATCGCCTGCCTGGGTATTTATCTGGCCCAGGGGGATGTGAACTGGCTTTTCGCCCTGCCATCGGTGCTCTGCGACATGGCGGGCAACTATGTAGGGGTTGGCTTGGCGACCAAAAAGGGGGCCAAAATGGTGCGTCCCGTGGCACTGATTGTAGTCTGTGTCTATGCGGGAAAGACCCTCTGGGGCCTTTTTTCCTGATGTCAGACGCCCCGCAGCGCTTTTGTAATGGCGCTGCGGGGCGTTTTTGCGTACCTATTACGCTATGGGGCGCGTGAGGGCGACTAGGGCTGTCTTCTCTTCCGGGGTGAGGAAGGGGGAGAGCTTCTCCCGAACCTTGGCATGATAATCGTTGAGAAGCGACCGCTCTTTGGGGGAGAGGAGGAGCGGGTCAATGGCTTCCAGGTCGAAGGGGACCCAGGTGAGGGGTTCGAACCCCAGGAAGGTCCCCTGACCGGCGGTCTTCCGTTCCACGCAGAGTAAAAGGTTTTCCAACCTGATGCCGTATTGCCCCTCCAGATAATAACCCGGTTCATCGGAGGTAACCATACCGGCCTGGAAAGGAGTCTCCGGCTGGCCGGGGAGGCTGCGGGAGTGGATGCGCTGGGGTCCCTCATGGACGCTGAGCAAATATCCCACTCCGTGGCCGGTGCCGTGGTTAAAGTCCAGGCCCAACTCCCACAGAGGCGCTCTGGCCAAAATGTCTATATTGGGTCCTGTGCAGCCGGCGGGGAACTGGGCTGCCATCAGGTTCAGGTTGCCGCGCAGCACTGCCGTATAGTGCTGTTTCTGCTCCATGGTGAGAGGCCCCAGGGCGATGGTACGGGTACAGTCCGTGGTGCCCTCCAAATAATGCCCGCCAGTGTCGGCCAACAGAAAACTATCCCCACCGATGGCCGCGTCGCTTTCCGGGGTGGCGGAGTAGTGGACAATTGCGCCGTGGGGACCGTAGGCCAGGATTGGCGCGAAGCTCGGCCCCAGGTAGTGGGGCATTTCCTGACGTTTCTCCTCCAGAAACTCGGCGGCGGAGCGTTCGGTGATCCCGTCCTGGCCCGCATGGGCCCGAATCCAGAGAATAAAGCGGGTAAGAGCAACCCCGTCATAGAGATGGGCGCGGCGAAGATTTTCGATTTCTGTGGGATTTTTTACCGCCCGCAGCAACTCAATGGGCGAAGGTTTTTGTATGGGACACTGCCCCCGGGGCAGACTGGCCGCCAGAGCCCGGTTCACTTTGCGGGGATCCAGCCAGGCTCGGGACGAGGGGGGAAGCTGCTTTACGTATTCATAGACTTCCTCGTAAGGAGCCAGTGTGACCCCATCATCTTCCAACTGACGCAGCAGCGCGGGGGAGAAAATGTCTTTGTTGGCAAAGAGGATGGCCTGGGTATCGGTTAGCACAACATAGGACAGGAATAGGGGACAACACTCAATATCTCCACCCCGGAGGTTAAGAAGCCAGGCTGCGTCTTCCAGGGAGGTAACCAGCAGGACAGTAGCCTTTTGCCTTTCCATGATCGCGCGCACCTGTTTTAGTTTTTCCCGGCGGGAGAAGCCTGCGTAGGGCAGATCCAGCTCCCACACCGGCTGGGCGGAGAGGGGGGGCCGGTCAGGCCAGATAAGATCCAACAGATCCAGATGGTCGTTGATGACGGCGCCCGCCCATTGAGCCCGGCGGGCGAACATCATGCCTTCCCGTGCGCTGACGCATCGGCCGTCGTAGGCCAGCACCTGGCCCCGTTTGAGCCGCTGGGTGAGAAAGGGGCCTACGCCGGGGACCCCCGGTTCCCCCACTTTCATCAGTTGAATCCCGGTGTCCTGAAGCTGTTCTTCCGCCTGGAGAAAATATCGTCCATCGGTCCAAAGGCCAGCCCAGTCTTCCAGGACAAGAAGGGTCCCGGCCGAGCCGGTAAATCCGGATACGTAGGCCCGCCCGGTAAAATGTCCCCCCATATATTCGCTGCCGTGAAAATCGCTGGTGGGAATGAGGTAGGCGTCTACCCCCGCCGCCTGCATTTGGCGGCGCAGGGCTTGTAAAGGTTCACGCATGATAGAGGTGCCTCCTTGTAAGGGTAAAAATGAAGGTCAGAGTAAATAGCCCCCTAGTCGGGCTAAGAAAATCCAAAGGGTGAGGCTAAACGCGCTGCATAATGTGGTGAGGACCACCACGCTGGCAGTGAGGGCGCCCTCGTGCCCCAGATTCTTTGCCATGATATAACAGGTGGGAGTGGAGGTGCTGCCCAGCATGACGATCAGAGCGATCAGTTTGGAATCGGTAAAGCCGAGCAGGAGGGCGAGAGGAAGAAACAGTGCGGGCAGGAGCAACAGTTTCACGCCCGCAGCGGCGGCGGAAAGCTTCAGATGCCCCAAGGCCCTGCGGCCCTGGAAGGATGCCCCGATGGAGAGCAGGGCCAAGGGGGTGGCCAGGGAGGAGAGGGTTGTTAAAGTCTTGTCCAAGACAGGAGACAGCGTGGTAATGTTCAGCAGGGAGGCCATGAGGCCGACAAGAATGCCTAGGATAATGGGATTTGTAATCACGCCCCGCAGGGTGGATTTCAGCCGCACCCCGATTGCGCCCTCTTTGGCGTGGGGGCCCTCCAGGGTAAGGACCAACACGGCGTAGATGTTGAAGAGGGGGACGCTGCCGATTATCATCATGGGCGCCATCCCAGTACTGCCGTAGATTCCCTCTATAATGGCGCAGCCCAAGATGGCGGCGCTGGAGCGGTAGGAAACCTGGACAAACTCCCCCACCAGGGACTGATCGTGTAAGGCGTGGCGGGCGATCAGCCAGAGGGAGAAAAAGATCAACGTCGTCACCCCGGCGCAAAAGAGGACGAAGAGGGGGTCGAACGTGTGGCGAATGTCGGTTCCAGCCAGGTCGCAAACCAGCATAATTGGGAGCAGCGCCCGGAAAACCAATTTGTCGCTGCATCGGCAGAAGTACTGGTCCAAGAGACCCAGCCGCCGAAAAATCCAGCCCAAGACGATGAGCAGAAACACAGGGATGGTGGCTTGGAGGCTGAAATGCAGGCTCTCCATGGAGGATGCCCCCTTTCCTGGAAAAAATCACACATAATCCAATAATATAACACTTAATTTTTTAATTGGAAAGGGGCAGTGATAGAAACAGACGAAAAAATCCCCTCCGTCAGATGAAATCGGAGGGGATCAGATGCCGTCAGGCGCTCTTGAGGGCGTTGGTAAATTGGGGTAGAAGGGACGAAAGCTCGAAGGGACCCTCGTAATCTACCTCGATGACCGTGTCGCCCTTCCGCAAAATCAGAATATGCCAGGTAAAGGACCGGGGGGAGTCGACGGGCGCGGTGACGGTGTAGTAGGCGGCGAAATCCAGATGATGTGGGGGGAGGGAATCGGTATGGTCCCTGTGCTCGCCAACGGTATACTGATGGCCAAAGTAGGAGAGGCAGCCTCTGGTGAACCAGCTGGCCACCCAAGGGGTTCTGGTGCGGTAGACATGGAGTTGGTAGGAATTGCTTTCCGTATACTGCCTTACTTCCAGAAGGGAAGGGGCCAGAAGGTGCTGGCCCCGGAAAACCAGGGAATCGTTGACGGACTGGCCCTCCAGATCCTGCAAAAGGGGGTAGGGCAGGGCATCCCACTCCGATCGGGAGAGGGTGACGGGGGAATAAATGGGCAGGTTCGGCAGGAGAGGCTGCATCAGCAGAAACAAGCAGAGTATGCTGCCCAGACCTTGGCGCAGGAAAAAGGCGGCTTTATGAAGAGGCGGGGGAACCTGAGTTGGTTTTTGCTGGAAGGGCGGATCGGCCTCCCGGGGCAGATGGACATAGCCCCGGATCATAAACAGGATAAGAAATGGCGCCAATATAGGAAGGAGGATGCCTGTCCAAAATGTAAAGGGGCTATAGTCAGCTGTGGCGATGAGAAGATCATCCAGAGCGGAACCTGTTACAATACTCCATACCATGAACGCGAAACATACCAGGAGCAAGAACCCGGTAATCAGCAGAGACTTTTTGTAGCGCCGCCGGGCTTCCCGCCGCAGCGCCGCCAAGTCCTCCCAGTTCCGACGGAGATCA
>OLSM01001956.1_pt1 | contig 14140 bp, 14 predicted proteins | sample 1672721 | NCBI WGS metagenome assembly OLSM01 (sample SAMEA3136717, study PRJEB25190) | human gut metagenome | reverse complement strand
GCGTTGCTAGCGGCTTACCAGCCCTGCAACGCGGCGGTGGCCATGGAAACCGCCTGGAAGCTGCGCGAGCGCGGCTGGGCCAACGCTTCAGTGCTCGGTGTGAGCGAGCAGGGTGGTCACCATGTAGTGCAGGTGATGAAGTACGGTGTGGGTGGTTCCATGCACGAGGCGCTGGCGTCTACCGGCGAGGTGGAATGGCTCGATGCCGTAAAGGCGGCCGGTCCTGCGTCCGTGGGCGTCCTCGGCCTTGCCGCTGCGGGCGCCGTAGCGGGCTTGGTTTCTGAGTCCCGCAAGCAGCGCACTGCCGAGGCGGAGGCGGCTGCTGCCTCGATGGCCACGTTCAACCCCCTGCTTGACAACGAGAGTGTCGAAGGCGGGGAGGGTGCCGATGGCGATGCGCGTGAGGTCGTGGAAGAGAGCGCTCTTCAGGCCGCTCTGCGCCGCCGCAACGCCCTGCGTTCCAAGAAGGGCGCCACACCGGCCGCCGCCGCAGCTGCTGCAGTGGCCGCCGTGCCGGTGGAGGAGTGCCACTGGTACAATGCCGATGCTGTGGGCGACGATGAGGCGGAAGGCTTCGAGCCGCGCCTGGTGAGCTGCGGTCGTGCGCGCTTCGGCATGAAGGACTACGGCGTTGCGGACGGCTGGGGCGAGGACTTTGCCGGCGATGCGGACGACGCCGTCGAGATTCCCGTGGTGGACGAGTTGAGCGACACCGGCGAGCTGTACGACGTGGAGGAGTTCAACCGCCTTCTGGCCGAAGACGCCGCCCTCGCCGAGGAGGCCGGGGAGACTGATGATGCCGAAGAGCCCGGTGATCCCGAGCCGGCCGATGGGCTCGAGGCGATTGATGATTCTGAGCCAGTTGACGACACTGGGGAAGAAGAGTCGGCTACAGAGCGTTCATGACGAATCGTGCATCTTTAGACTGAAAAGATATACGCTCTATGCTACAATGCGAAACTACGAGGGACGGAACCGAACCGTCCCCCGCAGGGTGTCAAGCCCGCTTGGCCTGGTCAGGATCGGCGGGCTTTTTTTGCGCCCTTATGGACGCGAAAACCCACCTGATCGTTTCCCAGACGACTGCGGACGCGACGCCCGCAAGCACTGAGGTGAAAAACTCCCTCATCGGTTTCACCTCCTTCCCATGGCTCGGAGGTGTGTGCTTGTACGGGATTGACCCGCGCCCTGGCTCTCGCATCGAGGGACAGGGCGCGACTATCCCGTGGTATCCTACTTCCTGCGCAGCTGTTCTAGCTTGGCCTTGAGTTCGTTGTAGTGGCGCCGCTCCTCAGAGGTCCAGGGGCCGAAGAGGATGGTGCGCAAAGCTTCCTCGGCGCTATCGCCGGCCCCTTCGCGAGGGAACAAGCACGTTTGACTTCGGTCGTAGAGGGCGATCTCGTCGAACATTCCGCTTGCTTCCAGGACGCCGAGGTTGGAGACGATCTGGTCGATGATCTTGTTGTGGTGCGCCGGATCGGTGGCTCGGGGCGTGGTGCCGGCCACGCGCATCTCCTCGTAGCGTATCTGGCAGCTGACGAGCGATATCTTCGGCTTTACGGCCATGAGCGCGAGGGACACCCCGTAACCGCGCTGGCGCAGCAGCTCCGCCGTTTTCAGGGGCACCTCTGCCGTGCGCAACGTGCTCTCGATGACGAGGTTGTACCCGATGCGCGAAAGCGAGTCGATAAGCGCCTCGGTCATGCGTCCTGCCCATGGCGCAGTATAGTTAACGGCCTCGTCTCCGTAGATGCGCTGAAGCTCCAAGAAACGGGGGTGGAACTTTCGATAGTCGTCCCCGTTGATGCTGATGCCATTGCCGTCCAGTCGGCGATGGATGATCTTGTGGAGCGTGGTTTTCCCTGCCCCGCTCTGGCCCCCGAGCAAAAAAGCCTGAGGTGGCGATTCAAGGGTAGGGCGATAGGCGTTCAGGAGATTCCAGCGCAGCTCTTCGAACTTTTCGCTGAACTCCCTCTCCGTGTACTTCTCTTCGTCACTCATAGTTAGGCCGCCTTTGCGAGCTGGGTCGAGAGGAATTGCTGAAAGCCTTTCAGCTGCCCTCGTATCTCGTCGATAGTATGCTGATTGGCCGCCGACTCCGAGAGAATTTCGGGTACGAGCCGAGCGATCTGTTGCTCGATGTCGTCATAGATTATCGTCAGCTCGTCGTTGCCTTTGAGCTTCGCGTCGGCGCGCGCTCGGGAGATTTGCGCCATAATATCCCAGGCGGATTCGTTCAACACCTCCTGCTGCAACGTTATCTCGTAGATTTCCGTCATGGTCATGATGTCTCCTCCCTCGTCAAAGGTCACTTCCGCGTAGACGATCTTCTCGACCGATGCGCGCTGCTTGGGGGTAAGCGCGTCGCCGTCGCGCTCGAGGCAGCCGGCCATGAACTCGGGAATCATGGCGGCGCGAATGAGGTTGGCGTTGGCCTTGGTGGGGGCGATACCCTTCTCGTAGCGAGTGATGCTGGCCTCGCCGATGCCGAGTAGCCGCGCAAAGGCCTGTTGGGAGAGCCCGTAGTGCTTCCGGATCTCCTTAATTTGCTGGGACATGTCGTGTTCTCTCATGATTATCCAATCTATAGATTGCCTAATAGGGGTATTATATCAGTTAGATTAGGACATATTCGACATGAATTCGAGAAAATGATAGAGAAAAACTCAGCAACATATCAATCAAAAGATAGAAAGAGGGCGATCCCTGTGAGACCGCCCTCTTCGATGGGGGAATATGATAAGTGCGCCCTCGTCGGCCCCAGGGCCACTGTCGGTGCCTAGTCGCGGGTTAGTTTGCGGTGGAGGCGGTGGGGCTTGGCGGCTTCCTTGCCGAGGCGTGCCTCGCGGTCGGCCTGGTAGGCCTCGAAGTTGCCCTCGAAGAAGTGCCAGCGGCCCGGATTCTCGTCGTCGCCTTCCCAAGCCAGAATATGGGTGGCGATGCGGTCGAGGAACATGCGGTCGTGGCTGACCACGACCGAGCAGCCGGGGAAGTCGAGCAGCGCCGCCTCCAAGCTGGAGAGGGTCTCCACGTCCAGGTCGTTGGTGGGCTCGTCCAGAAGGAGCAGGTTGCCGCCCTCCTTCAGGGTGAGCGCCAGGTTCAGCCGGTTGCGCTCGCCGCCGGAGAGCACGCCTGCGGGCTTCTGCTGGTCGGCTCCCTTGAAACCGAAGGCGGCCACGTAGGCGCGGGAGGGCACTTCCGTCTCGCCGACCATCATGTAGTCGGTGCCACCGGACACCACTTCCCACAGCTTCTTGTCCGGATCGATCCCGGCGCGGTTCTGGTCGACGTAGGCGATCTTCACCGTCTCGCCGACTTCCAGCTCGCCGCCGTCGAGCGGCTCTAGGCCCACGATGGTCTTGAAGAGGGTGGTCTTGCCGACGCCGTTGGGGCCGATCACGCCCACGATGCCATTGCGGGGCAGCTCGAAGGACAAGTCGTCGATGAGCACGCGGCCGTCGAACTCCTTGTGCAGGTTCTTCGCAACGAGCACCTTCGAGCCCAAACGAGGGCCGGCGGGAATCTGGATCTCCGCGAAGTCGAGCTTCTTCGCCTTGCCGGCCTCGGCCACCATGGCGTCGTAGTTGGCCAGACGCGCCTTCGACTTCGCCTGACGGGCCTTCGGCGAGCTGCGCACCCATTCAAGCTCGCGCTCCATGCGCTTGGCGAGCTTGGCCTGGGCCTGTCCCTGGGCGGCCATGCGGGCGGCCTTGGTCTCCAAGTAGGTGGAATAGTTGCCCTTGTAGGGGAAGAGCTGCCCGCGGTCCACCTCGCAGATCCACTCGGCGGCGTGGTCGAGGAAGTAGCGGTCGTGGGTGACGGCGAGCACGGCGCCGGGGTAGGTCTTCAGGTGCTGCTCGAGCCAGAGCACCGATTCGGCATCCAGGTGGTTGGTGGGCTCGTCGAGCAGCAGCAAGTCGGGCTGTTCCAGAAGCAGGCGGCACAGGGCCACGCGACGGCGCTCGCCGCCGGAGAGCACGCTGACGGGCGCGTCCGGGTCGGGGCACTGCAGCGCATCCATGGCCTGGGAGAGCTGGGAGTCGAGGTCCCATCCGTTGGCGGCGTCGATCTCGTCTTGCAGCTTGCCCATCTCTTCCATGAGCGCGTCGAAGTCGGCGTCGGGGGCGGCCATCTCCTCGCCGATTTGGTTGAAGCGCTCCACTTTGGCGAGCACATCGGCGAAGGCCATCTGGATGTTCTCGAGGACGGTCTTGTCCTCCTCAAGCGGCGGCTCCTGCAGAAGGATGCCCACGGTGTAGCCAGGCGTCAGACGCGCCTCGCCGTTGGAGACCTCCTCCAGGCCGGCCATGACCTTCAGCAGGGTGGACTTACCCATGCCGTTGGGCCCCACGACGCCGATCTTCGCGCCGGGGTAGAACGACAGCGTGACGTCGTCGAGAATAACCTTGTCGCCCGCCGCCTTGCGGGCCTTATACATTTGGTAGATGAACTCTGCCATGATGCTCCTGTTCCCTCTGCTCGGTTCCTCGGTTCGCAGCGCGAGGCGCGTACGGGAAGGCCGTTGCTCCGAGCGAGCCGTCCAATGCTTGGGCGGTATTTTCCCAGAAGTAACCGACGGGTGCTATGGCGCCTTCGCGATACTGGAAGAAAACCGCGACTTGTGGCTTAGGGCGATGGGGGTTGCTGTGAGATAATATGCGCCGTATCTTTTAAACAATCGGTCTCCTTGCAAAGGATTTCCCCATGACCCAGTCTCCCATTCGCGTCCTTTTCGTCTGCCACGGCAACATCTGCCGATCGACTATGGCCGAGTTCGTGTTGAAGGACATGGTGGCGCGGCGGGGACTTGCCGAGCAGTTCCGCATTGAGTCGGCGGCGACGAGCACCGAGGAGATCGGCAATCCGGTGCATCCGGGCACGGCGGCGGTGCTGCGCGAGCACGGCATCGGCGGCTTCGAAGACAAGCGTGCCCGCCAGCTTCGCCGGGCGGACTACGATGCCTTCGACTTCATCATCGGTATGGACACGGCCAATATCCGCAACATGAGCTGGATCCTCGGCGGCGACCCGGACGGCAAGGTGTTCAAGCTCTTGGAATTCGTCGGCACCAACCGCAGCGTCGACGACCCGTGGTACACGGGTGATTTCGAAACCACCTATGCCGACGTGTGCGATGGCTGCGAGGGGCTGCTGGCGTATTTGGGCGTTTGAGGCTGGACTCTGATGTGGGGCACTGCGGTGGTGCGCTGCCAAAATCGGAGCTTTGGTACCCCATAGGGGATCAAACCTCGAATCTTGCCAAAGATCCTTCGCAAATTAGCCGCAGGGGTATCAAACTGGCCAGTTTGGTCAGCGGTAACGAGGCTTTAGGCAGGGGCGCGTGCAGTCTGGGGCGTGCTGGAACTTTTGGTGGCGTATTGACGAGACGTTACCCCTATACTGGGAGAGGCAACCGTCTTTCCGAGAGGTTTCTATGTCCGACATTCTGCAGACCATTTTCTCGCCGGCGTGCCTCTTCACGGGGTATGCCATCGCGCTGCCCATTCAGATTCTCTACGACGGGCTGCTCGCCTACATTATTCCCCCGAAATCGAAAAGGGCCTACTGGGCCATCGTCATCGCGGTAGCGGTGGTGCTCATACTGTTCCGACCGCTTTATCCTGCCGAGATCCGGGGCATGCTCGGCATATTCCAGTCGATTGTGCTGCCGATCTGCCTCATGACGGGTTCTCTGCCAAAGCGCGTTATCGTGTGCTCGCTGGCCATGGTGCTCATGGCTGCGGGGGAGTTGACGGGGGCGGTCATCTGGGTGTCGAGCACCGGTTTGGAAATGATGAACGATCAGCTTGCCCTGACCTATGCCCCGCTCACCATCTTCATGGGACTGGTGGGCTATGGGCTTGTAATGACGCCGGCCATGATCGGCATGGGGAAGGTCGTGCACCGCTTCTTTCCCGACGCGAAAAAAGGCCGACGCGGCCGACGTGCATCAGGGGCTGCCTCTCCGGAGTGGATGCGGCGATTGGCGCTGTTTCCCCTGATGCAGGTGCCGCTCATCTTCATTGTGCTGGGCATTTGCTTCAGCGTCACGCGGGGAGAGACTGCGTTCGTTGTCGCTTCCACGGCAATTTTGCTGCTGTGCGCGGCTATTGATGCGCTGCTGTTTCTGCAGATGCGTCGTTCTGCCGAGAGGCAGCGGGCTGAGATTAAGGCGGCGCTTCTGGAGGAGCGATTGGTGGGATATCTGCGCGAGCTGACCGCCGTGCAGGAGCTCCTTGGCGACACCGCGCGCCTGCGCCACGATCTGCGCAACCACCAGGCCGTGGTGGCGACGCTGTGCGAGCGCGGAGACCACGGAGCGGCCCTCGATTACCTTGAAGGTGCCGTTGTCGCACTGCGCCCGGTGCGGCTGAATGCTGCCGGTGTCTTCCCGGATGCGATCGACGGAGTTCCCACGGGGACGCGTGTGTGCGCCCGGGAAACGGAAGGAGGACGGTCGTGGAAGCGCTGATGACGGTGCTGGCGCCCAAGCATCTATTCATGCTGCTGTGCGCCGCGATGCCCATTCAAATGCTTTACTACTGGCTTCTGCAGAGGGCCATCCCGCCGAAATCGAAGAAGGCCTACTGGGTTGTGGGGGTGTCCCTCTCCCTGGCGGTTGCCGCATTGCGGCCGATTATGCCCGAGGTGCTCAGAGGCAGTTTCGGCATGGTGCTTTCGGTGCTCGTCCCCATTTTCCTTTTGGGCGGTCCGTTGGTGAGGCGCATCAGCGTGTGCCGCATCGGCATGATCTGCATGGCGCTCGGCGAATTGTCCGGAGGTCTTTTCTGGATAGCGGTCACCGGGTTGGAGGTCATGAGTCCCGATTACGCGTTCGCCAATGCGGGCGCCTATGCGGCATCGGGGATTGTCGGGTATGGCATGGTGATGACGCCGTGCATGCTGGGGCTGGCGAAGTTCTGCCGCCGGTTCTTCCCCGATGCTGTAACGACGGCGGCTTCGCGGAAGGGATCCGGAAGGACGCAGAACGTGCAGGATGTGCGCGCGGCCGAACGAGCAGGCAAACAAGCGAGCGGCCAGGTGGGTGCGCGGGGTGCGCAGGCGGCTGTCGAGGTAGGCATGCAGGCGGCCGCTGAGATAGGCATGCAGGCGAGCGATCGACCGAGCGAAGGGGGCACCCGGTCTTTGTGGCTTCAGCGTATCGCGCTTTTGCCTCTCGTGCAGCTGCCCTTTGTCTTCCTCTTGCTGCTTATCTCGTACAACCTGCTGCGCGGCGAGACTCACTACGTCGTGTGGTCTGCGGGCCTTCTGTTCGCGTGCGTGATCGTGGACCTTCTTCTGTTTGTGCAGATAAGCCGCTCTATGGAAAGCCGCCGGACGGAGATTGAGGCGGCGCTTCTGGAGGAGCGGCTGGCGGGATATCTGCGCGAGCTGACCGCCGTGCAGGAGCTCCTTGGCGACACCGCGCGCCTGCGCCACGATCTGCGCAACCACCAGGCCGTGGTGGCGACGCTGTGCGAGCGCGGAGACCGTGCCGCTGCTTTGGACTACCTTGAGGATGTTGCGAACTCCCTTTGACGTTCCGGGCTCTCTTTAAAGAAAGGCATCTCATGAGCCACTCGATTCTCCATCGCGTCTCGTTTCTGCTGTATCCCGCAAGCCAGCTCGTCATGGTAGCGGTGTCGGCCGTCTGGATCGTGCGTCTTCAGCTGCCCGAGGTGTATCTCTGGGTTGTGGGGCTTCTCGCGCTGGCTTGCATTCCCGTCGATTTCCAGCTGTTCCGCGAGGTGCGCAAGACGCAAGAGGCCGACATTCTGCGCGAGCGGGTGCGCATGCTGGAGGAGCAAGAGCGAGTGCAAGTGGTCTATCGCGAGCGCATTGCGGCCGACATGGAGGACATCATGAAGCTGCGCCGCGAGGTGGCGGAGGAGATGGATGAGGCGGTGCGACGCCTGCGCGAGCAAGAGGAGGGGAGCGCCCAGGAGCGGCTCTCGCGTGCTGTCGATATCATGGGCTCGACGGCCTTTCGCCTGTGCGAGCATCGTTCGGCAGATGCGGTGGCAACGATGAAACTGAAGGCGTGCGAGGAGGCGGCCGTGCGCCCTCAGTTCTCCCTTGAGATACCCTACGACGTGGGGGTGCCGGCGGTGGAGCTGTGCGCCGTGATTGCGAATCTCGCGGACAATGGTCTGGCGGCTGCTTTGCGGGCGCGGGATGCGGGCGGCCCGGGCGCGTCGGGTGCGTCGAGCGCGTCGAGCGAGCCGGGTGCGTCGGGCGAGCCGTTCCTGTCGCTGCGCTCCTCGGTGCGGCAGGGCCATTTGGTGATTGAGGCCAAAAACAGCATCTCCGAAGCCGATCGCGTTGCCTGGGAGGAGTCCGCGAAGCGGTCGCGCAAGCGGCAGCGCACCTGGGATGAGGCTCATGGCTGGGGGCTTTCCATTATCTCCGGCATCGCGCAACGACACGGGGGATCTTTGGAATGCGCCATCGAGGACGGCGTGTTCCGCGCTACCGTGATCATGCGGTTGGGCAGCGCTTCCGACACCGCAGCGAGGGGCGAGGCTGAGCGCACTTTGCCCGATCGCGCAGCTTGCGCGGATGATTTGGAGCTGGCCGGAGGCGTGCTGTGATGCCGGCGCTCGAGGCGCTGCTGGCTCCGGAGAACCTCCTTGTCAACGTCGTGTGCGGCTTGCCGGTGCAGTTCGTTTATCTGGGGCTGCTGACGTGGGTGCTGCCTCCGCGGTCGGCCCGGACATTCTGGACGGTGGAGATCCTGTATCAGGGGGTAGCGATGTTCCTCAAGGCTCTCTACCCTGCGCCGCTTCGCATTGCTGTTGGCGTCTTCGGCTCCTTCGTTATTCCGCTGTTTCTGCTGCGGGGGAGTTTGCTGCGTCGGCTGGTGGTGTGCTCGCTGTGTATCCCCTTCCGAAAAAGCCGAAGACAAAAAAGCACATTTTCCAGATTTCTGAGTCCATTAAAGCACATATTCCAGATTAAGAAGCGGCAGCTTAGTGGTGTTTTAAAGTATGCAGCGCGTTGATCAGGCATTTTGTCGTGGACTCGTCAGTCGCCCTTTCGAATCCTCATGATTCAGCTTGGAAAATGTGCTTTTTGTCTTCGGATAGACAGTGCGTGAGGAACGATGGGGATGGAGGGAAGTGGGCGGTAGAGCGCGAAGAGAAAGGGGACATACGGAAAAGTAGGGAGAAGGGTCGGTGCTTTGCGTAAAGGAAAAAGTGCTGTGCGTTGGCTGTCCATGACAATATTTCCACCAAAAGTTACAAGCCTATTGAGGGGACCAAGCTGGAGCGGTAGCGTTTTCTGTCTCGCGCAATGCGCTGGGCATGTTGCTCAACGAAGATGTCTTGCGGTGCAAATTTGATTGACGAAAGGACAATCATGGGCCTGATGGATAATGTTTCATCTGCAGTTAATCGAGGAACCGCTGCTGCTGGTCGCTCGGCGGAAAAGCTGAGACTGCGGAGCCGCCTCAGCGAAATAGCGAACTTACGGCAAAATCTTGAAGCGCAGCTGGGCGCAAGTCTCTATGAGGTCACACGCGCTAACGACGAACTGCGTCGCGGCCGCGAGAATCTCTACGATGGCATTGCGGCCTATGAAGCCGAGTGTGTTCAGATTAACCAACTTATAGCCGCGCTTGATGCTCAGACTGCGCTTGAAACAGCAGAGGACGAGATGATCGCCTGCGCGGTTTGTGGTGCCAGGATTCGAGAAACCGATCGCTTTTGTAGCGGGTGTGGCACGCCTGCCGAAAAAGCTCGCGCTTCGCAGGCCGTCGATATGCCGACTGACGCATTGCTGGAGTGCGCAGCGTGTGGAGCTCGTCTCAAGTCTGACTATGCATTCTGCATGGAGTGCGGTGCACCCGTACGAAAGTCATCGGGAGAAAATGAAGGAATGTCGGCGACGTGTTCTGAGGAAGTCTCCTTAGAGCCCCGATGCCCTGCCTGTGGTGTGGAGGTTGCGGATAGTCAAGCCTTCTGCATGGAGTGTGGTGCGCCTCTGCTTGGGGCGGAACGATAAAACGAATAGCTCGAGATAGCAACAATAAGGAGGCTCCATGTCTTATTGCCGACAATGCGGAAAAGAGCTAGAAGCCAGCGCCCGTTTCTGTCCCGCGTGCGGAACCTCGGTGGAAGCCATTTCCGCGCCAACTACGCTTGAGTCGTCGCAGTCTATACCGATACTTGCATCAGCTTCTGCGGCTGAAAAGGCGAAGAGCGCCAAGATCATTGCCGGCGTATTGAATGCGGCGCTCGTCGTGCTTGCATTTATGCCCTGGGTCAATGTGAACCTCTACATTTGGGGCGACTCGTACTCTATTCCCGCTTTGCTCGATATGGCTAACACTGTTCGCGAGTGGGGATCACCGTTTGGGAGCGTCTCGGGCGATATCGATGGAGCCGTCGCGGGTCTGTCGGCTGTCATTTTGGTGGTTCTTGCAGCATGGCTTGCGGTAGTTGTCTTGCTAGCGCGCGATGCCTATCGCTATTTTACGAATAAGTCTGGATTTGGCAGCGCAGGTTCTACGGCCATGTGCGTCCTCTCGGCATTGTTTTTGCTGGTCGTTTTCTCGTTCGATCAATTAAACAACTCATCCTCGGGCGTTCCCAGCGGAATGATTTCGGCGACGTTGTGGGTATGGTGCGCGGTGGCCCTGTCGATTACTGCCTTCATCTATTCAGAAGTGAAGGAAAAAGAGATTGATTGGAATGCTCTCGTCGATCCTTCTTAGGCGCTGAGATGAAAAGGGCAGCAAACTGTCCGGCAGATGCTTATACGAAAGAAAAAATGAATTCCTCTCTGGCTCAAAAGACAATGCGAAATATGACATCGAAATGACCAAAAGTGTCATAGCCGTTGTGTCCCTCTCTGGTCAAACGGTAACGTTTATGCGATTGGTCCCTGAATCGAACGAATCGCCATCATGCTTTGTCGAGAGAGGATTTGGCTATGTACTGCACCCGTTGTGGCGCTCTGCTTGAAGAGGATGCCTTCTTTTGCTCCCAATGCGCAGCACCTATTGAGGGGGTTGCGCCGCAACGCGCAGCGGAGGAAGAAGCAAGCTCTGGGACGGATGACGAAGGGAGCGCTGTGCCAGGCGCCAGGATCCCAGACGCTACGATCCCTTTTGATCCACAGGGGACTTCGCCTTCTGTGGATCCGGAGGCAGAGCCTGTCAGGCCAGTGATGGATTCTTCCAAAAAGAAGTCCTCGCAGTTAAATGCGGCAACAAAAATTGGCATTGGCGTTGCATGCGTCGCCTTGATCGTCGGCATCGGTATTGTTGTGGCGGCCAACAGCGGTGCCTTTAGCGCGGATTCCTCTAGCAACGACGTTACGTCCGGGCTTTTTTATGACGGCCCTTCCGAAGAACAGGTCATGAGCGATCTCAACTTCGAGGGGGTGGCAAGCAACCTGTCTTACGAGGGCGACTGGTACGCTTACCAAGAGCCCACCCTCAGCTCCACTTCAGAGTTGGAGCTAACGTACGATGAAGCGGATATGAAGGAGTACACCATTACCGCTGTGTACGAGTCGGATGACCTTACCACCGAGAGTACCGTCATGGTGGACTACGAGAAAATCGACGGAGAGTGGGTGGTAATCGATTCTCTTGAGACCTCGCGGTACATTACACCCAAGACCGCGCCAAGTGAAGACGCTGTCATCAACCACGCGCCTTCGATGATGCAGATAGCCGACGAGAATCATCCCACTTATGATCCTGACGAGAACACTATTGAACTTACTGATTTGTACAGCGATAACTTTCAGCCAACTATTGAGAGCGTGGAATTCCAGGCGGGCGAAGGGTCAACTACTGCAAATGCAACAATTAGCATTACAGCTACCGATGGCTTCACCTCTTATAACGGTCAGCTTCAAGCGACGCTGGAGTGGGACGACAGCGACTGGCAAATCACTGATTGCTACGCAACCGAAGGGTCATATACCGCAGATTACTCAAGCCTGATCGGTACATGGGTGGGCGAATATGTCGAAAACGACTCGAGTAGCTTTAATTGCTACGCTGGGCGTTACACCCCCGCTCGAATGACAATACAAAGTGTCGATGGTCTGTCGAAGACAGCGCGCATAGACTTTACGGTGCTTGTTCACAACCACGAGCCAGGATCATCAGATAACCCTGTAGAAAGCTTTCCGGGTGATGAGATTGTTACAGTGGAGAATGCTCTGGTCAATCTAGATACCGACTCGGATCATTTGGGAGATTATCGAGGAGAACGACCTTGCGATTTTCGCATAGAGCTCGATCGAAAAGGTGGCATAAGTCTGACCATTTATTCGTTTTACAACAATGCAAATATGTTTACTTATCCACATGATGCATTTGTCATGAAGAAAGATTCAGAAAGTTAGAGGTGACTCCATGTTTTGCACGAATTGCGGTAAACAGCTCAATGATGATGCGCGATTCTGCCCGCATTGCGCTCATCCAACCAAGAACGCCGAGCCTTCGAACGAAGCATCGTCATCAGCCACTATTCCGACACCGGTATCGGCTGGCGCCTCACCAACGGCGGAAACTAATCCCGCTTCAGCAGTGGTCTCTAGTTCTGCTCCGACAGCTACTCATCCCGTCAATCCACCTAAGGAGGAGGGAACGCCGACAGGATCGACGCTCGGAATCCTCGGTCTCGTCATTGGCATTCTGTCCTGCGTAATCCTCTTCGTTATGGGGCCACAAGCTGTTCTTCCCGCTATTATCGCGCTCGTGCTTTGCCTCGTGAGTCTCCAGAAGAGGGAAGTCGGTGCCTCGCGCGCACCTGCCATTGTGGGCCTGTGCTTCTCCGCTTTTGCCCTCTTCAATGCGCTTGCCTTTTTCGGTTGCGTCTCAATGATGATAGGCACCGACAATTCCCTACGCCTCCTAGGTATGCCGGTATAGGCTGTCGGCTTGCGACGAATGGCTAGCGTGCGCTAGCGCGCACCTTTTGCGCGCCGAATTGCCGCAGCCGACGTCATCCATTGATCCAATCACCCGAAGCAAGGAGGAGCAATAATGTTCTGCCCCCATTGCGGAAAAGAAATCACGGGCAATGATCCTGCCTTTTGCGGCAACTGCGGAAGTCGTCTTGTTTCAAGTTCTCGCGCAGAGCAATCGCCGCCGCGTAGAAAGAGGATCCTTTTGTATACCGTAGTTCTAGTGTGTTTGTTGCTGGGGGTTGCCGTATTCGTCTTTGTCAGTCAAGCCAATTCGTTCCTTCCTTCCATCTTTCGATCGAGCGATGAAGAGCCAGTTCGGGTTCTTACGGATTACGAGTCCATTGGAAAGCCTCAAGATGGTTCAGAGCATGCTGTTGCCTATCATTTTGACCACGACTCATCGGGTAATGTAGTGCGCATGATGTATGAAAGTTCGGAGGGCTGCTATTCCAATACGTTCGAGTACGATTCTGGTGACAATGGAGTTCCGTCAAGGTGCCTGAACGAAAAAGGGGTGATCGTTTGGGAGCAGAGAGCACTCGACAGTAATGAGTGTGGCCTTCCTCTTCGTATCGAAAGGTCATACCCGAATGGCAATACGTTGACATTCGAATTAAAATATCAGAATAACTACCGAATTCAAGAACTGATAGGCAGTTGGAAGGGCTCTTCCTATGATTGCGTGTGGCCGGATTTCCGCTGGGTCTTCAACGAAAAGGGAGATGCGGTCCAACGCTTCACGAAAGATGATCGAGATGCTTGGGGCGATGATGATAACGCCGATAGCATCTATGAGTACGTCTACGACCACGACGGTCAGCTGATTTCTGGCACCCTCAATCGAGGGGAAGAAAATGCAGTGGAGTTTACCGTTGTTAAAAATGACCCACTATCGAGGTCAGAAGAATGGAGATACCCAAATGAAACCACTATAGAGAATTATTCCTATTCCTCTATTACCGATCCGTCGCCTATGGCGAGGTTACTGGGCCGTTCCTCCACATCGGTGACCTTGGATCTATTCGGTTAGGGTTCCTAATGTTTCGGCGCCCATCGTGGTGACCAGTTTCCATTCAGGAGAGTGTTATGTTTTGCCAGTATTGCGGTAAAGAGGTCGGCGGAGATGCACCATATTGCACTAGCTGCGGCCGGTGTTAGCGTCGGGCGAGAATAGCCACCTAAAGTCAAACTAGTTCAGCCAAATTCC
>OLSM01001955.1_pt1 | contig 14149 bp, 22 predicted proteins | sample 1672721 | NCBI WGS metagenome assembly OLSM01 (sample SAMEA3136717, study PRJEB25190) | human gut metagenome | reverse complement strand
GTGCAAACCACTAGTTATACTAGTGGTTTTGATTCAAACACTTTCAAGGGCAAAAATATACCTGATGAAGATATTGAAAAATACTTGGAATTAGCTCAAGAAAAGATTGATAGTATAACTTACAATAGGATAGTCGCAATAGGCTTTGACAACTTAACTGAATTTCAAAAAGAAAAGATAAGTAAAGCTATTTGTTACCAAGCAGAATATATCTTTCAAAACGGATATAATGACGAAAATAACAGAGATGTTTCTTCTTATAGTGTGTTAGATATATCTGTAAGTATTGATAATTCAAGTGATAATAAAACGATAGCTCAAAAATTAAATATGAGCGAAATAGCTTATGATTATATACATAAGACAGGCTTAGATGGGAAAGTGTTAAGGTAATGGCTCAAGACATTAAGATATTGCCTTTTCCTGACTGGCTATTAAATACAGATTATACACTCGTTTTAAACGAAGAAGGTGTAACAGAAGATGGAGCACCAAAAAAATCGATAGAAACAAGTGGCAAGTGTATTTTTAGTGAAAAAGCGCAAAGGATTATTGATGCTGAAGGTAAACAAATTGATTTACTGGGAAAGGTTATTATTAAGGGAGATGTAGCACCATCATTAAAAACAGTTAGCGATGGTGTTATTACTATAAATGGACGTAGTTATGAGATACATGCCGGATATAGACCTAGAAACCCTAATGGAGAAGTTCATCATACAGAGTTTGAAATAAAATGAATGTTAAAGTTAAATTAAATCATAAGAATATATCTTATGTTAAAAAGGTAGCAAATCAAGTTTTGGTTGAAACTGCTGACGCACTAAAAAGCGATGTGCAGAAAAGTAAAACGATGCCATTTGATACTGGACAACTTCAAAATAGAAGCACTTTTGTAGACGATTCAAAAAAGAATAGTGGCAAAGTATCTATTGTATCTGATACTCCATACGCGAGAAGGTTATATTTCCATCCTGAATATAACTTTAAAAAGAATAAGAACCCTAATGCAGGAGGAGAATGGTTTGAACCATATATCAATGGTAATAAAAAGAGTTTTGCACAAAAAACATTTGCTAGGATAATGAAAGGTAAACTATGACTTTAAAACAATATAAAGATTATTTCAAAGATAACTTCAAATGGACTGATTCGATTAGCACAGGTAAAATTGATAATAACCAAGAGAAAGCCATATGCTTTTACAATTCTAACAGAAATTTAGGCTATGTAGGAACTATTGGCGGATTAAAAAATAAATCTACTAATATCAAGCCTATTACTATTTTATTAAGGTATACTAAAAATCAAAATGATGCCGAAATTATGGCACAACAAATTTATGACTTCTTTAATGAGAGGTCATTTTTTATTGATAAAAAAAGAATATTTACACAAATGATTTATTCTGAGCCTATTTCTTTAGGGACAGACGATAAAAACGTATATGAATATTCTTTCGAACTGGACTTTTACGAAGAAAGAGAGATGATATAGAATGGATACTACTGTAACAGTAGGGCAATTCGCTGTAAGTCAATGTGCAGTTAAAGTTAAAACTGCTGCTACTCCAACCGAAACTTTTTCAACAATCGCTGATTTAGAAGAAGTAACTTTAACAATTGAAGCAAATACCGAAACTTGGTATTCTATTGCCGAAGGCGGTTGGCAAAATGCCTTATTGACAGGTAAAGCTTTATCTGGATCATTTAGTGGCAAAAGATGTTTAGGCGATGCTGGTAATGATTTTATTGAAAGTTTAAGATATGCTATCGGAAAAGATGCAGAAGCTGACTTTGAAATCGACTTTCCAGATGGTTCTAAATTAGAATTTACAGCAGTTGTAGCTTTAACAGATATTTTAGGTGCAGCAACAGATGTAGCACCATTAAGTGGTGATTTAACTGGAAAGGGTAAACCAACATTTACCCCTGCAAGTGAGTAGGGTAGAGGCTAAAGAGTCTTTACCCTCTTTTTTTATTATAGGAAGGAAATGAAATTATGAGAATTATAGATACAGGAATCACAAAGGAAATTCTTAGCGGAGATAACCATCCACAACTTAAAATTGCAGATAAACTTTATACAGTTGATAATAGACAATCCACATGGGATAAAATTCAAGAGATAACAAATAGTCAAGAGTTAGATAATAACGAAAAGAATGACAAAATTTTTGAATTAGCTTTAGGCACGGAAGAAGCTAAAGAAATCAAAGACATGGATTTGCCGGTAGAAAATTATACCTATTTAACTTTCTGCGTAATGGGTGCTATCTCAGGGGAAGATCCAAAAGAACTTCAAAAGATGGCTAAGGAAAACGCAAGAAAAAACTAGTAGTCCCAGAAACTTTTTATGATTTGAAGTTTGATTGGGACTTAATAGTATCAAGTTTTGCTCAGCAGTATGGAATAAGACTTTATTATGAATATGAAAATATGAGTTGTGAAGAATTCAGACAACTCCTTAGTGGTTTAAATGGAGACACACCTCTAGGATATGTAGTGCAAACAAGAGCTGAAAAAGATCCTAAAAAGATAAGGAAAATGACTGCTCATGAAAAGAAAATTAGAAGTGACTGGGTAGCTTTTAAATCTAAAAATAATAAAGCGAAAAGAGTAGAACTAAAAACAGAAGATATTTCAAAAGTATTTTTAAAAATGTTTAGGTAGGAGGTGAAATCTATGGCTAACACAAGCGTTGGATCTGTTGCTATGGATCTGACATTAAATTCCAAAAATTATAATAAGCAATTAAATGCAGTTACAAAGAGCACCGAAAGTGCTTTTTCTTCTACCATGAAAAAAGTAGGAGGTTTTATTGCCGGAGCTTTCGCTATTAAGCAGGTAGTAGATTTTACTAAAACTTGTATTGATAGTGCTAGCCAAGTTCAAGCAGCATTCACAGGATTAAATAGTATTGTTGAAGGAACGGGTAATTCATTTGCGCAAGCCCAAAAATTTATTAACGATTATACATCCGATGGCCTTGTTTCAATTAATGAAGCTGCAACTGCTTACAAAAACTTATTAGCTCGTGGTTATGATACTTCACAAATTGAAGATGTGTTAACAAGATTAAAAGATAGCGCAGCATTTGGTAGACAAGCATCTTATGACTTGGGTGAAGCGGTTGTTACAGCAACTGAAGGTTTAAAAAATGAAAACAGCATATTGGTTAAATTTATCAGCCCACTAATAAGGCGACTTGTTAGTGCGATAACCCGAATATCGGTTAAAACCCAGAGATGGACAAGACCGACACGCCAATTTATTAATGCGTGCTAGAGACTGGCAAGGGGGACTTATTATTGATGAAATAGTATTTGCATTCTATAACCTTTTATAATATAATATAAATAGGTGATAAATATGCTTAAAGTATGTAAAAATTGCAATAAAGAATATAATGCAAGGAAAAGCAAGCAAAATTTTTGTAGCCGTGAATGTACTTATGAATATAGAAGCAAATATTTAGTAGGCAAGAATGCTTGCAATTATAAAAATGGTAACAGAACAAAAGTTAAAACTATATGTGATTATTGTGGTAAAGAAATATTTAAAGAAAAACAGCATGTAGATAAATGGAGTAAAAATTTTTGTAATAGAAATTGTCAAATAGAATATTATAAATTACATTCTAATGAATTATCGGGAGAAAATAGCCCTAGATATTCTCAAGTAGAAGTAAGTTGTGAACAATGTGGTAAGCTATTTAAAACGTATTATTCTACTAGAGATAAAGTTAGATTTTGTTCCAAAAAATGTAGAAATAACTGGCAATCACAAATGATGTCTGGTTATAAACATTATAATTGGAATGGTGGCAAAACAAATTGGAAATCTTCTATGATGGCAAAAAGAGAATACAAAAATTGGAGAGAACAAGTGTTAAAAAGAGATAGTTATACTTGTCAAAGATGTGGAAATACAACAGAAATATTACATGCACATCATATAAAAGATGTTGTACATTACCCTGATTTAATATTTGATGTAAATAATGGTTTAACTTTATGTTCTAAGTGCCATGCCAAAGAACATACAAAGAAATAATAAGTTTGATATACAGTCCGAACTCATACTATAATCTAAAAATGAAATATGAGAGCATAGCAGAAATGACTATGCCTTTTTATATGGAAAGTATAAAAAGTAACAAAATGTGATAATGCTGGTGTTACCAAGAACGTCGCAAAGATGTGGGAAGATTATGCCAAAGAAGTTGGTGTGTCTACCAACGATTTAACACAGGCTCAAAAAATACAAGCAGAGTACAATGGGATCATGGAAGAAACAAGATTCCAAGTTGGTGATGCAGCAGCTTATACCAAAACTTTTTCGGGCCAAGTTCAACAATTAAAATTTAACTTTACACAAATGACCGCAGCAATAGGCAAAGTAGTGGCACCAATAGCTCAACTATTTATACCAGTTTTAAATTCGGCAATGCAAGCAGTAACTAATTTATTTCAGTCAATTCAAAATGTGTTAAAGGTGTTTGGTTTAGATATGCCGGATGTTGTATCCAAAACTAGTAGTGCAGTAAGTGGTGTAAGTGCTGATATTGAAGGGACAGGAGAAAGTGCGGTAAGTGCAGCAAAAAAAATTAATAAAGCATTTGCTGGAGTCGATGAAATTAATGTTTTAAAAACTTCTGATTCGGATAGTGGAGGTAACTCATCTTCTGCTGGAAGTACAGCTGGAACAGCTATATCAGTAGAGCCAGCAAGTGATAGTACTGTAAGTACAGCAGTCTCAGCGACTGTTGAAAAAATAAGGAAATATATAGAGCCTCTACAAAATATAAATTTTGAACCATTAATTAATGCTTTTAATAATTTAAAAAGCGCAATAACTCCTATTATTGAGCAAATAGGAAAAGTATTAGGATGGATTTGGCTAGAAATTATAACACCATGGATAACTTATTTAGTTGAAAAATGGTGGCCAGCATTAGTTAATATTTTTGCCGGTGCATTAAAAATAGTTGAACCTATATTAGAAGGATTCGGCGAAGGATTTTCTGCCGTATGGGAAAATGTACTAAAACCAATTTTGTCTTGGACTTATGATGGTATAGTTACGATTTTAGAAGGAATAGGCAATGCATTGAATTGGATTGGAGAAAATGAAGTTGCTTCCACTATACTAAAAGCAGTTGGTATTGCATTAGGAATTGTTGTAGGAGCTATAGCAACTTATAATACTGTAATGGCTATTTGCAATACTGTTACAGGAATATTTTCTGGAATAATGACAGTTTTAACTTCTCCGATTACTCTAGTTGTATTAGCAATAACAGCTTTAATTACAATTATTACTCTTTTAGTTAAAAATTGGGATAGTGTAAAAGAAGCAGCATCTGCATGTTGGGATTGGATAGTTGGTGTTTGGAATACAGCTGCAGAATGGTTTAATACAACCATTATTCAACCTATTACAAATTTCTTCACAGGAATGTGGGAAGGACTAAAGAGTGGTGCTAGTGAAGCTTGGGAAGGTATTAAATCGGTATTTAGCAATGTTGCTAATTTCTTTAAAAGTATTTTTACAAATGCTTGGGAAGGTGTAAAAGCAGTATTCTCAACTGGTGGGAAAATATTCGATGGTATTAAAGATGGAATAGTTAAGGCATTTACAACAATTGTAAATGCAATTATAAAAGGAATTAATAAGGTTGTGTCAATTCCATTCGATGGTATTAACTGGGCACTTAATAAAGTAAAGAGTATTGATATTTTAGGCGTTAAACCCTTCGATTGGATAAAAACAATCAATGTTCCTCAAATTCCATTACTAGCTCAAGGTGGATGGTTTGAAAGAGGCAATCCACAATTAGCAATTGTCGGCGATAACACTAGAGAACCTGAAATTGTAGCTCCAGAGTCAAAAATTTACGATCAAGTTCGTAATGCTATTAGAGATAGCGGTGGAACTGGTAAACAAGAGATTGAAATTACAATCTATCATAAATATGAAGATGGTAGAACAATAATTCAAAAAATAAATCAAGCTCAAATAGATGCAGGGCAAGTTTTAGTTTTAAGCTAACTTGCTCTTTTCTTTTGATAGAAAAGTGGTGATGATATGAATAAAAGCCAATTTAAAGTAGATGATGTTTTATTTAGTGCAGACGCGATAAGCTATGAATATGCTCAACTTGATGGAGATGATGCAGGACGTAGTGATGATGGCACCATGTATCGAGACGTAATTGGGTTAACTAATAAAGTTTCTTATGATTTTAACGACTTTAGATCGGAAGATGAGATTTCTGATATTTTAAAACTATTAGAAAAGACTAGTTGTTCTCTTTACTATTACGACTTAAAAGAAAAAAATTGGATTACTAAAAATATGTATGTAACTGGAGATGCAGTTCAAGCTAAAGCAATCGGCGATGAGTTTACGAGTGAACCATTTCAAATTAGATTTATTCAAATGGATGTGGATGATGTATAATGTACGCAATTAGTAATGATTATAAAAATCTGATAGAGACAAGCTTATCATTAAGTCCCAAATCCAAAATAGTTGTTGATAATGTTGAGTATACTGGATCTGTCTTAAAATCATATCCTAAAATTTCACATAAAACAACAAGTATGATAGGCGGTTTTCCGACCAAGACATGTTCTTTTGACATCTATGATATAAATAATAACTTAGATTTTGAGGGTAAAGAAATAACAGTATATCGTGGTTTAGATGTTAATGGAACAACTGAATGGATTCCACAAGGAATATTTATTCCAACTGCTGATAAAATTACAACCAATATAAGTACTAAGACAATTTCTTTTAATAGTATTCAAGATAAAAATCAATTGTTTGATTCTGCTTATACAACTAATTTAACGTGGCTGGATGGCTCTACACATACTGGTTTAGAAATAGTTCAAGATATATGTAATACGTTAGAAATCACATTAGAGACAACAACATTTAATTGGTACAATTATAGTTTTAAACAGCCTAATTTTCCGTCTAATATAACTTACAGAGAAGTAATAAGTAGATTAGCCGAAATTGGTGGAAGTATAGCTTATATTAGCAGAACTGGTGGACTAGTAATAAAAGGCCAAAATACAACGGGATATTCTGTTGCTAGAAGTAGATATGGTAAACTAAGCAAAGAAAAACAATTCGGACCTATTAATGTTGTCGTTCTAGGCAAAGATGGCGTAGATGATGATATTGTCTATCCGAGTGCTTTACCTAGCAATGTTGTAGAGTGGAAAATACTAGATAATCCATTTGTAGATTTATATCGCGAAGAAATGATTGAAACAGTAGCAAATTATATAATTGGACAGTCTATTATTCCATTCGAATTGACAGATTTTGTTGACGGATTTTATCTAGACCTAAACGATACAATTCAAGTAACTGATAAAAATGGCAACACATTTAATGCTACATTACTCAATTATGAATCTACAAGTAGAATCAAAGCTACTATTAATTCTGAAACTCAAAATAATACTACTACAAATTATAACTTAGCGGGAAGCAATAAAGAGGCGATTAGAGAAGTTAAGTATGAAGTAGATCATATAAACGGTACCATTACTCAAATGGTGTCTGAAATTGGTGACAGATCAGAAAAAACGACATCAATTACTCAAGATATAGATACAATTTCTCAGCAAGTATCAGAATCAGTTGCACTCACTAAAGAACTGACTCAAAATTCATTATTAACAATAGAAGATGCTTTTGAAGCAGATTTATTAAAATTTACCATCGTTGGTAGTATGAGTTTGTTATATCCAAGTGATGACTTATATCCGTCAGATGATTTGTATCCATTAGATAGTTATCTTATTATAGAAAATGAAGATGGAACACAAAACAAAATTCATTTACCATTAACTTACTTAAAATATCTAAATAGTGAAGTATATGATGAATTTGTAGTAGAAGATGGACAGGCAAGAATAATACGTAGAGTGGGAGTAAGCGATGATGGCTCATTATATGCTTTATCTAATCCAATTGAAGAGAATAAAGATGAATTAAACATTCCGCTTACAACAGGTTACAATAAAATTTGGCTTGAGTCGTTTTATGATGTTTCTTTGTCTTACTTTGCTAAATATGTGTACGAAAATGACTATACTAAAGTGTTTGTAACGGGCCTAGAGATGAACTCTGCAATTACTCAAACAGCTAATGAAATAAATCAGTCTGTTAGTGCACAATTTACAGATGTAAATGGAGAGTTGCAAGATGTAAATGCTAGTTTAAATTTAAAAGTTGATACTGAAAATTTAATTAGCGAAATTAATGCTAGTGCTGATGTGATTAATCTACAATCAAATAGATTTATTGTAAATAGCACTAATTTTGGTGTTTCTCAAGATGGAACAATAAGAAGTGAAGCAGGTACAATAGGAGGATGGACGATAGGAGAACACTCTTTATCATGCGATATAGTTCCACCTTATGATTATACTCAAAGCGATTTGACAAGAATTCAAGGAATTATGGCAGGAAGTATAACTCCTACAAGCAATGATTATTTAAAATATGATTTTAATAATGATAATGATATTACAGCTTACGATTTGCTTATATGTCAAAAATTGATAGTTTATAATTTAATGAACTCTAATCCTGGTAAGTTGATTTTTGACACATCAGATTGGTTTAGGCCAATAAAAATCATTAATTCTAGCGGAGAAATTCTTGCTGCTTTTGGAGTTAATGGGGTAGAAACGAAGGAGGAATAATGAAATATTTTATTTTAATAATGATAATTATTTTATTATCAGTTTTTTTAATTTACGAAAAAAGTTTTGAACAAGAAGATGTAAACAGAGATGGAGCAGTCAATGCTCAAGACTTGTTAATTGTTCAAAAATATATTTTGGAAAGGAAAGAAGAAAAATGAAAAAAATCAAAAATATACTTGACTGTCTAAGGTCAAGTAAAGTATGCTTATACATACATACATACATACATACATACATACAAGAGTATCCTCAAAAATGGAAGGAGGTGCAGTTATTTAGTAATTGCACCTTCTATGCTAGAAAGGAGAGTGAAGGCTTAGATCTTTGCTCTCTTTTTATTAGAGGTGCATTTCTATGCTAGGGGTGGCGTTGGAGTTTAAAGGGTATCCTGATACTACAACACCATTAAACCCCACAAACTTAAATAATATGCAGAAACTATTGGTTGATCTAATATACCCTATAGGGACATATTATGAAACATCAGATAGTGACTTTGATCCGAATTATGCTTGGGGTGGTACTTGGGAACTTGACCAGTCAGGTACAGTCTTAGTATCCAAGTCAAACACTAGCGGTAGTAAATTTAATGCTAGTATTGGTACTGTTGTGGGTGAAGAAAACCATACTTTAACTGTTAATGAAATACCAGGTCATAGACATGGTGTAGCGCAGATGAACGATAGTGGCCCAGGTGGTTACGGTGCTATGACGACGCTTGGATTCAGCAATGTAGGGTGGAATGAAAAATATAATAATTTAGATTATGCCACTCAAGAGGTTGGTGGCAATCAAGCTCATAATAACGTACAACCATCAAAAATAGTAAATAGATGGCATAGAACTGCTTAAGCAAAGATAAAGCCAAATACATGGCTTTAATAGAATTTGAAAATTATCCGAGTACAACAAGTCCAATCAATGCGGGTAATCTTAATTTTAACTTTAAAGAAGTTATGAATTTAATTTATCCAATCGGGTCAATAATGATTCGAGCTAATAATACAGATTATTCTGACTTTCTAGGATTTGAATGGGAAAGGACGTTGGTTGGAAAAGTAGCGGTAGGAATTGATAGTACAGATAGTGATTTTAATGAAGTTGGAAAAAGTGGTGGCAGTAAGGAATTTCAAGCTCATTCACACAAGGTATTACAGAAAAACAGAAGTGAAAATGAATATCAAGTCGTAGGTTCTTATTCTCCAAGTGGGGGATCATATCTAAGTATTCTTGCTACAAACGGAGCCGCAACGTATGATGACGCAATAAACTATCAAATTTATACAACTACCGAAGGAACAGGAAATGCTGGGAATTTACAACCTTACCAAGTCGTGGCTTATTGGAAGCGTGTAGCATAGAAATAAAACTAAATAACGTTATGAATGCAAAAAATAAATTTTGAAAATAAACCGAGTACAAACTCACCAATCAATGCGAGTAATTTAAATTTGTTACAAGATAATATAGATGATGCAATTAATGAAGTTCATGGGATTGGTACTACCTATGGGAACGATACTAATCCATCGGCTTTATTCGGTGGAACATGGGAGCAAGTTAAAACATTTGCTGGAGGAGAATTACTGGCATATGGTTGGGCTTATAATGGATCTACTAACAATACAAAAATGAATAAAGATGAAAATTTAACCTTTTCAAACACGATAATTCCTAACAAAAAATATTCTATTACAAATTATTTAGAAAACATATTAATTTTTGATTCAGGAACTTTCAAAATCAATACAAAAAATATTGTTGGCTTGATTGAAGCAGATATTAATTTTTCCGGTTCGTTTGAAGGAAATGGTGGCATCTGGTGGAAGGGAAACGAAAATGCATTGCCCCAAGGAATAAGTATTGATACCCAAGGTACTGGACCGCTATCTTATGGGGCAAACAATACATATAGTACTTGTTCAAAGAAATATTTTTATAGCATTGATGAATCGGTAACAGAAAATTTGAATTTTTACGTAAATCCCATAGGAACTATATACAATTCATCCTTTACCCCATGCGACGGTGGTGTAAAATGTGAGTTATTAGTCAAGATTTATGCAAAGAAAAATTTAACGTATTTATGGAAAAGAACAGCTTAAAAAGAAGGTGATTAAAATTGAAAATATAGAAACATTTTTACTTGGATTAGCTGCAATTATAGCAGAAATTGGAGTATTAATAAAGGCTATCAAATCAACTAAAAAAGAAATTGATAGCTTACCTAAACGAATAAAAAAACAAGTGAATATTGATGATTTAATAATATCAAAGATGGAGGAAGTAAAAGAGCAACTAAATGCTGATCGAGTTCAAGTATACGATTTTCATAATGGTGGGCATTATGCAAATGGAAGAAGTGCTTTAAAGACTAGTTGTTCTTATGAAGTCGTTCGCTCTGGCATTTCTAGAAAACAAAGTTTTTTACAATCCATACCTCTTTCGTGTTTATCAAAGTTTGTCAGTAAACTTATGAATGACGGATTTATGGAAGTAAAAGATTTAGAAGATATGAAAGAAGAAATGCCATCCACTTATCAATTAAAGAAAGATATGAAAATCAATTCGTTCTATGATGTTATTTTAAATAACACCATGGGAGAACCAGTTGGATTTTTAGCTGTACAATTTGTTAAAAATAAGTACAACATTTTAACAGAACATGACAAAGATGTTGTACTAAATTTAAAAGAGTTAATTGAAGAAGAATTAGAGAAAGTGAGGTGAGAATATGAGTAATAAAGTATATGACGTACTAAAATGGGTAGTGATGATTGTATTACCGGCAATTTTAACATTTTTCGGAGTATTAGGAGCTACTTAAACTGGAGTTTTACGGATACAGTAATAACTATTGGAACGGCATTTATTACGATGTTAGGTACAATTTTAGGTATATCTAATATCAGTTATAATGCTAAAAATAAATAGGAGGATTTATGCAAGAAACAATAACAATTAGTTTAGAAGAATACAAAGAATTATTAATGATAAAGGTAAGTATGAGGAGTCAAAAAAAACAAAATATTATAAATATTCCAAGTGTTTGGCAAGATGGAATCAAATATGAATACCCTTATAAAGTTACTTGTGCAACAAGTGAAATAGAAATGGAGGAAAAATAATAATGGAAGAAAAAATCGAAGTAGAATACACAACACCAAATGAAGATTATGTAGAAGAATATGATGAGGTGGTAGAAGATGAGTAGAGTATTACAAAAATACAATAACAAAATAAGCCAAAAATATAAGGCTGGCAAACATAACGGAATCGACATCATCGGTGATAATGGAAAGTCTAATAATAGTGGCTATTTAGATTACATCATAGCTCATACAGAGGGGGAAGTAGTAGGAGTAGTATCTAATTATAAAACCAATAATCCTGGAAGCAGAGATTATGGAAATTACGTAAAAATTAAACATCCGAATGGATATTATACCTTATACGCTCACATGAAATATGGCTCTGTTACTGTTAAAAAAGGTGATAAAGTAGAGAAAGGACAAGTTATTGGTTATATGGGTAATACTGGTAATAGCTATGGAGCTCATTTACATTTTGAAGTTAGAGATACAAGTGATACTAAGATAGATCCAACACCATATATTGATGCTGATCTACCAAGCGTAGATGTTTACACTACTTTCGTACGTAATTTACAAGCAGTAATTGGTGCTAATGTAGACGGGATTGCTGGACCAGAAACCTTATCAAAAACCCCAACTATTTCTACTAGTACTGGATGGAATCATAAAGCTGTAAGACCACTCCAAGTCTATTTACAAAGCCTAGGATATAACTTAGGAAGTAAAGGAGTAGATGGGCAGTTTGGTAAAGACATGAAAGCTTGTATTAAAAAATATCAAAAAGATGTAGGCCTTGCCACTAAATATCAAGACGGAATTGTTACAGCGAAGATGTACACTTGGAAGAAGTTATTGAAGTTGGATTAAATTAAAAGGTATGTTAGTTTATGCTAGCATACCTCTTTTTTATTGTAACAAAATAATATCAGAAAATATTTAAACGAACTTAAACGCATTTAAAAACATTTAAAAGCACTTAAAAATCTTTAAAAATTGTTAAAAATTGTTAAAAAAACTTGAAAACGGGTGCTAAATGTGGTATAAGTATATTGACAGAAGAAATTCTGTGCTATATTTATATACGCTTTTTTAGTATATAGGATGGAATATTATTGATTTTATCAAATAATATTAAAATGGGTAACTTGAGGGCAGAATATCATCGTCTGCCGCGGACTTATAAAAGTCTTAAGTGTAGGTAACTTACAAGAGTTTCTGATGAGATGTTGGAAGTGATGTCCAACCTTGTTACCTTAAGTCTACCAGAAATGGTAGACTTTTAATTTTATGTGATTATATTTTGAGGAGTGTGGGTATGAAGTTTAAGTATTTGGGTACTTTATCTGAGGATATTTCTGAATATTGGGAAATCCCAGAACACAAAAACAAACCAATTTTAGTATATAATGACCGAAAAAAACATGTAATTGAAAAACATCTAAAGGATTTTAGAACGGAAGAAAAAATCGAAGAAATATTTAAGCATTTACCTACAATAATTAATAAACCAGACTATGTATTTTATAACAAAAAAACAAATGGCCTAGAATATTACAAAAAAATAGGTGATGATATATGTGTCGCAGTTAGAGTGAATCCCGGAAAAGTTCTCAAAGTAAAAAGCTGGTATCCTGCAAATAAATCAAAATTAAAAAATAGAATGAAAAAAGATGAAGATTTAAAATTAATTGAAGAGGAAGCAGAAAAGGAAAAGCAAACATCATAAATAATTAATCTTAAATATATTAATAAATTCTTCAATCGATTTATGGTAATGTTCCATAAATTTTTTTTGTGCCATGACATGCCAATAATCTTGCCATTCTTTATTTCTATGCATCTCTGTGTGGTGGGTAGAACATAGTGGTAGAACTAATCCAAACTTAATAGAATTAATTCGATTTCTGCCAAAGCAAACCTCGTGTAGATGTTCTTTCCTAGTTCCGCAAATAACACAATGATCCAAATCACTAGTTAATATACTAAATCTATTTCTTTCTAATTTAGATTGCTTGCTAGTTCTTTTTTTTAATTTGGTCGAATTCGACTTAATTGAATATTCTTTATATTTACAGTTACCGCATTCTGATATCATGATATCACTTTTTAATTTTTTACAGTAAAGCTTTTTATTTACTTTTTGCTTTAAATTTTTGCAATTCATAATTATTTTTTACGTAACATTTTACGTAACAAAAAATAAATGTTTCAAAATAAGACAGCACAAAATGCCCATAAAATACCTCTTGTTTAGGCACTTTAAATATTGTATAATATTTGAGCGCCTTAAAGGCGAAAAGATGATATTGCCGGG
>OLSM01001944.1_pt1 | contig 14255 bp, 12 predicted proteins | sample 1672721 | NCBI WGS metagenome assembly OLSM01 (sample SAMEA3136717, study PRJEB25190) | human gut metagenome | reverse complement strand
CGGTTGGCAGCGCCCCAGGCGCCATGCCAACCGGCGGGCTTTTCCGTTGCGAAGGAAAGGGAGAGATTACAGCGTAACCCCCTGCTTGAAAATGGCCAGATCATGGAAGCCGGCTTCCTCGCTCTTCACCGGCTCGCCACCGGCCACGGCCAGTACCTTGCGGTAAAGGGCCTCGCCCAGCTGCTCAATGGATACGCCTTCCAGGGCCGGGGCGGCGCTGAAATCAATCCAGTTGCGCTTGCGCTGGGCCAGGATCGGATTGCTGGCAATCTTCACCGTAGGTACCGGGCAGGCAAAGGGCGTGCCACGTCCCGTGGAAAATAGGACGATCTGCGCCCCCGCCGCTGCCAGGGCTGTGGCAGCGACCAGGTCGTTCCCGGGAGCGCTGAGCAGGTTCAGGCCCGGCTTTTCCACACGGTGGGCATAGGGAAGCACATCCACCACCGGGGCAGAGCCGGATTTCTGGGTGCAACCCAGGGACTTGTCCTCCAGGGTGGTGATACCTCCCTTTTTGTTCCCCGGGGAAGGATTCTCATACACCGTTTGATGGTTGGCGGTGAAATAGTGTTTGAAATCGTTGATAAGGGACACGGTTTGACGGAACACCGCCTCGCTTTCGCAGCGATCCATGAGCAATGTTTCCGCACCGAACATTTCCGGCACCTCGGTGAGGATGGTGGTTCCCCCCCGGGCGATGAGCCGGTCGGAAAAGGCGCCGATGGTGGGGTTGGCCGTAATGCCGCTAAAGCCGTCGCTGCCGCCGCACTTGAGACCGATGACCAGCTTCTCCGTGGAAACGGGGACGCGCTCCCAGGGGGCAGCCTGGTCGATAAGCTCCCGCAGCAGCGCTTCCCCTGCGGCCAGTTCATCCTCCACCTCCTGGCACACCAGCGTGCGCACACGGGGGAGCGGTTCTTCCCCCAGATAGGGCCGGAGGGTATCCACACCGCTGTTTTCACAGCCCAGGCCCAGCACCAGCACGCCCCCGGCATTGGGGTGGCGGATCAGGTCCGCCAGCAGACGGCGGGTGTTCTCCTGATCGTCTCCCATCTGCGAGCAGCCATAGGGGTGGCGGAAGGCGATAACATCCTCCACGGAGCCGTGCAGGAACTTCTGCGCCCGGCGTGCCAGGGCGGAGGCGATGTCATTGACGCATCCCACCGTGGGAATGATCCAGATTTCATTGCGAACACCTGCCCGGCCGTCCTCCCGGGGAAAGCCCGGGAAGGTGTCCGGAGCATGCTTTTCCAGGTGGGGATGGGTTGGCGTATACGTGTAAGTCAGTGTATCGGAAAGGTCCGTCCTGACATTGTGGGTGTGCAGCCAGCTTCCGGGCGCCACCTCCACGGTGGCGTGGCCAATGGGGCAGCCGTATTTGATGACCTTGTCTCCCGGGTGCAGGGGAGCGAGGGCAACTTTGTGCCCGGCAGGCACATCCTCCCGCAGCGTAATCCCTGCCACCGTTTCACCGGCGTGCAGGTCCGTGAGCGCCACGGCCACGTTGTCCAGGGGATGAATACGAATGCTCTTTTCCATACCCTTAACCTTTCACAGGAAAGCGCTCAGCCATGGCTTGGCGCATCCCTTTGGCACGGATGTCCGTCAGGGCCTGGGCCACATAGTTTTCCAGACCGGGCACCTGGGTCAGGTCCTGGCCAAAGAAATCCACGTTGCTCAGGAAGGCGTGAGTCAGCGCCTGAGGGGCGTCCTGGCTGTGCGCCGCAAAGAAGGCCAGCACCGGCGCATCGTCCCGGATGGGATATTCTTCGCCATTGCGGTGACCGATCAGCGCGCCGTCGCGGATCTCGGTGCCCTGATAGAAGTCCAGCAGCGCCGCCAGGGAGAAGGCCAGATGGCAGGGCAGCTCACCCTTGCGCTGGACGTACTCCAGCAGACTGGGCATGCAGCGGGCCCGCCACTTGCTGACGGAGTTCAGGCTAATGGCCAGCAGGGCGTGCTTTACAAAGGGATTGTTGAACCGGTCGATGACCGCGCCCGCAAAGGACCGCAAGTCCTCCAGGGGCAAATCCAGGGTGGGAATCACCTCGTCAAAGATGGTGTCGTTCATGAAGGTGCGCACCAGATCATCCTCCATGCATTCCCGGACAATATCATGCCCCATGCGGTAACCCGCCAGCACGAAGGAGGTGTGGGCACCGTTGAGAATGCGCACCTTGCGCTGCTTGTAGGGTTTTTGATTGTCCGTGAAGATCACGGGCAGGCCAGCCTTGGGCAGGGGGAATTCCTCCGAAATATCCTTCGCGCTCTCGATCACCCACAGGGCGAAGGGCTCGCCGGTGACAATCAAACGGTCCTCATAGCCCCACTTCTGCCACAGCGCCTGGTCCTCATCCCGGGGATAACCGGTGATAATGCGGTCCACCAGCGTGCTGGTGAATACGCAGGCATTTTCCACCCAGGCCTTGAAGTCCGCCTCCAGCCCCCACAGGTCAATCAGTTGCAGCACGCACTTGTGCAGCATGATTCCGTTGTCGTCGATGAGCTCCACGGGCAACATGACCAGCCCTTTGCTGGGGTCGCCGTGGAAGTGCTTCCACCGCGCATGAAGAAACTTGGTCAGCTTGCCGGGGAAGCTGTTGGGCGGGGTCAGCTCATAGCGGTCGGTGGCGTCGAACACGATGCCGGCCTCGGTGGTGTTGGAAACCACAAAGCGCAGGGTGTCCAGCTTGGCATATGCCATGTAACGGTCGTACTCGCCGTAGGCGTCCACGGCATCCTCCACGCTGGTGACGATGCGCTCAATCACCGTGGGCTGGCCGTCCACCCGCCCGCGCAGGGAAACCGTATAGTTGTAGTTCTGCTTGGGGAATTGCTCCAGGGAGCCGAAAGGAATGGGCTTCACCAGCACGATGCCGCCATTGAACAGTCCCTTCTCATTGGCAATGTCGATCATGTAATCCACAAATCCACGCAGGAAATTTCCTTCGCCAAATTGCAGCACGCGAATGGGCCGCGTTTGCTTGCATACCTTTTCGGAAATCGTCATCGTGCTATCCCTCCGTCATCTATCAGCCGTGCGGTATTACTGTGTAAATACTTACACATTCCGATCCCTATTGTACGCAACAAATAGAAGAAAGTCAAGGGGGGAACCGTCAAATTTCCTGTGAAAATTCCAAGAAAAACCCACCAGAAATTTCAGAAATCGCAGGAAATTGCTTGCAAATCCTGCGGGGACGTGATAATATATTGGCTGAGCCTGTGCGTAAGCACTTACATGAAAGGAGGCGCTCCCATGAATATCTATGATATTTCCCAGCGTGCCGGCGTCTCCATTGCCACGGTATCCCGGGTGCTCAATGGTTCCAGCCGGGTCAGCGAGACCACACGCAGGAAAGTGGAACAGGTCATGGTCTCCTGCGGATATACGCCCAACGCCTTTGCGCGGGGGCTTGGCCTGGGGTCCATGAAAACGGTGGGGTTGCTTTGCGCCGATTTTGCCGATCCCTACCTGGCGCAGGCCATGGCGTACCTGGAAGCGTTTTTGCGGGACCATGGATACGATTGCCTGCTGGGCGGCTGCCGGGACGCGCAGGACCGGCAAAACATGCTGGATCTGCTGCTGAACAAGCGCGTGGATGGGCTGATTCTGGTGGGCTCCAGCCTGGTGGAGAACGATCCTGCACTGAACCAACCGATCCTGGACGCCGCCAAACGTGTGCCGGTGATGATTCTTGGCGCCGCGCTGGATGGACCGGGGATTTACTCGGTGTTTTGCGATGACCGGGGCGCCACGGAAGATGCGGTAACGCAGCTGCTGGCACATGGCTGCCGCAGGGTGCTTTATCTGTATCATTCCCCTTCCTACAGCGGACTGAAAAAGCTGCAAGGCTATCGGGACGCCTTGAGCAAGGCGGAGGTGCCGCAGGACCCTGCGCTCATCCGGCTAATGGAAGGGGAACGCGCCAATCCCACCGCTGTGCGGGAAGAACTGCTGCGCCTGCGCGGAACTGGTCTGCGCTTTGACGCGGTGATGACCAGCGATGACAAGCTGGCCCAGGGTGCGCTGAAATATGCGCTGAAAGCCGGCCTGAACGTTCCGGGGGAACTGTCCATCGTGGGCTTTAACGATTCAACCCTGGCCTGCTGCTGCGAGCCGGAACTGAGCAGCGTGGACAACAAGCTGCACAGTCAATGCGCCCAGTGCGTGGATACCTTAACGGCAGTGCTGGCGGGAAAGGATGCGCCCAAACGCATGGTATTCTCGGGTGAGCTCACCCGGCGCGGTACCACGGCTTGACCTCCCCTTGGGGAGGAAAAAGGTGACCCAGCGGCGCGGCCTTTGCCGTGCCGAAGCAATATCAATGGAGCAACAATAAGGAGGAGTATCCCGATGAAAGCTTTCATGGACAAGGATTTTCTGCTGGCTACACCCACAGCCCGGGCCCTCTACCACGATTACGCGGAGCAGATGCCGGTAATGGACTATCACTGCCACATCAATCCCAAGGAAATCTGGGAGGACCGGCAGTTTGATAATATTACGCAGGTTTGGCTGGGCGGCGACCACTATAAGTGGCGGTTGATGCGTGCTGCGGGCGTAGAGGAAAAGTATATTACCGGAGATGCTTCTGATCGGGAAAAGTTTCAGAAGTGGGCGGAGACCCTGGCCATGGCCGTGGGCAACCCCCTGTACCACTGGAGCCACCTGGAGCTGAAGCGCTTCTTTGGCTATGAGGGCATTCTTAACGGCGAAACCGCGGAGGAAGTGTGGCAGCTGTGCAATGCCAAGCTCCGGGAAAAAGACATGAGTGTGCGCAACCTGATCCTCCGCAGCCATGTAACGCTGATTTGCACCACGGATGATCCGGTAGATACCTTGGAATATCATCAAAAGCTGGCTAATGACACTTCTTTCCCCGTAACGGTACTGCCTGCCTGGCGGCCTGACAAGGCCATGAACATCGAGGCTCCCGGGTGGATGGATTACCTGACCCGGCTGGCTGAGGTATCCGGGAAGACGATTTCCTCCTTTGCGGACATGAAGGAAGCCCTGCGTACCCGCATGGCGTATTTCCATGAGAATGGCTGCCGCCTGTCCGACCATGCCCTGGAGTACGTGATGTACGTCCCTGCCGATGAAAAAACCGTGGAGGCCATCTTTGCCAAGCGGCTGAGCGGGCAGCAGGTTACGCGGGAGGAAGAGCTGACCTACAAGACCGCCTTCATGGGCTTTGTGAGCCGGGAATACAAAAAGCTGGATTGGGCCATGCAGCTCCACTATGGATGCAAGCGGAACAACAACGGACAGATGTTCCGTCTCCTGGGGCCGGATACCGGCTATGACTGCATCAATAACTATGCGCCTTCCGCCCAGCTGGCGGATTTCCTGGGCGCCTTTGCCGACAGCAACGAGCTGCCCCGGACCATCGTCTATTCCCTGAACCCTGCGGATGACGCGGTGATTGAATCCGTCATTGGCTGCTTCCAGAACAGCGACGCGGTGGGCAAGGTACAGCATGGGTCGGCCTGGTGGTTCAACGACCATATTATGGGTATGCGTCAGCAGATCATGACGCTGGCAAGCCAGGGCCGTTTGGCGGGCTTTGTGGGGATGCTTACGGACAGCCGTTCTTTCCTGAGCTATCCGCGCCATGAGTATTTCCGCCGAATTCTTTGCGATTATCTGGGCGATCAGGTGGAAAACGGTTTGTTCCCGGATGACCGTGCGACGCTGGGACGCATTGTACAGGATATCAGCTACAATAACGCCGACCATTATTTCAAATTTCCCCGTAAGTAAATGAATCCAGGAAGCAGGGGCATCGCGTGCACGCGGTGCCCCTGTTTGAATTTACATAGAAAGTTTCAAAAAATTTTGCAGCGATAACAGGCAATGGCAGGAATTCAACAAAACGAACCGAAGTCTATACATGGATTGTGTGGGAGAATCAGCCCAGCGACAGCGGGGCTGTATACGATGGAGGGCACATGCGAAAGGGAGACGAAAAGCGCCAGGCCATTTTGGATGTGGCGGAAAAATTGTTCTATACGAAAGGGTACGAAGCAACCAGCGTGCAGGACATTCTGGACGTGCTGGATACCAGCAAGGGAAGCTTCTACCATCACTTTGAGAGCAAGGAACAGGTGCTGGCCACCCTTTGCGCGCAACGCGCTGCCAGGGCGGTAACGCAGGCAAAGGAAGCACTGGCTGCCGAGGAGACACCTTTGGACAAGCTGCGCACGGTGTTCTTCTATGCGATGCCGTTGCGAAAAGGCGAGGAGAAGTTCCTTTCCCTGCTGCTGCCCTTGCTGGATAAACCGGAAGGACTATCTGTCCGCGTCCGCTACCAGGATGCCCTGCGGGAAGGCTTTCATGATCTGATGGCAGAGACGCTGGATCAGTGCCGGGAAGCGGAGGTCGTGTTTTCCCTGGACAATCCGTATCTGCCTGGAATGATGCTGGACTTGATGAATCAATGCTGGATGGGCGTAGCGCGGGAACTGCTCCGCGCACTCTCCGAGGGGCGGCCGCTGGAACCTGGCGTACTGGTGGATGTCATGGAAATGTACCGCTTTGCGCTGGAGCGTATCCTGGATGCGCCCTACGGTGCCATTGAGCTGATTCGCGTGCCGGAGATGCTGGACGTTCTCCGTCCGGTGCTGGTCCAGTTGAAGCTTCCCATGGCCCTGTAAAACTGCTTACGCACTGGCTTTCGGGCTCGCACGGCGGTGCCATGCAAGGTACAGCCCCAGCCCCGTGGCGCATAATGCCGCACCAAAGCAGAATGCCAGGGATAAGCTGTACTGCGCCAATGCACCGTAGGCAAGGTTTGTCCCGATGGCAACGCCGTTGGTGAGCATGGCATTCAAGCTAAGTGCGGTGGCACGATATGGCGTCTGAAGCATTTCGTTTTGGATTTCGGTCTGGAATGGCTGAAACAGACTGTCGCACAGGCGCAGAACCAAAATGCCCGCAATCGAAGGAAAGGGTAAAGGCAGCATAGCCAATACGAGGCATGCGCACAGGGACGCCGCGAAAAGGGAAATTCCTGTGCGTTTTTCTGCCTGCTTGCCGGGTGAAGCGGGCCGAATACGCGCTAGCAGGGCCCAAGGCCGTGGCAGCCATGTAGGCATAGCCCATGCCTGCGCTGGTCATGCCGCTGCGGGTATACTGTAGCTGGTTGAGAAATACGGTAATGGTTTGATGCGTTTCGCTGATGAGCGCAACAGCCAGCAGAAAACAGAGCAAAGTCCGGTTGCGAAGGGTCTGGCCAAGGAGGCCGGCCATTTGCTTCAGGGTGATTTGGCGGCTTTCGGGTGCAGCGGTTTCACAAAGCCCCAGGGAAAGCAGGGCGGCTATGCCATAGCTTACTGCCGTGAGTAATCCCAACAGTTTGTATTGCTGTGGAGGAAGAAGCGTAAAGACGACTGTGGCAATCAGCAGACCTGCCATTCCCAAACTGTTGTAGATCCCCAGCACGCGCTGTCGGCTTGGTTTGGGGCGGGAGAGATAGAGAAGGTTTGTGTCCACACCGGACAGCCCGGACACAGCAAAACTGAGCAAGATGCGCTCGGCAAGAAAACCGGCGAAGCTGGTAGCCTGCCAGAAGATGAGTTTGGACGCGAAGAAAATCAGATTGGATAGGACCATGGTCTTTTTGTACCCGATTCTGTCAGCGACCATTCCCCAGGGGATTTCCAGCAGAATGCACAGCAGCATGGAAATGCTTTCGATCAGCGTGATTTCAAACACGGTTACGCCCTGCGCCTGGCGATACAGCGTGGCAACGGGGCCATAGAATACCATGCCCTGGGTCAGACCCACGGCATACATCAGTGGAATATTTCGTTTCATGCAAAAGAAAGGTCCTTTCTGCGCACAGCAAAATATGGATGCTACGGTAGCATCCCATTATGGAGATTTTGCATGTGCTCAGGTGGGACGGTTCATGGCAAGAAAACTCCTTTGCGTCTTGACGTTGAAACCATGATACTTCCGTTTCTTTGTGCTGTCAACAGACAAAAGGGAGCGGAAGCACGCGTTTTCCGCATTGACAAACCCGCACCGTATCTATTATAATGCCTTCATCGGCAATGATGGAAAGAGTACTGTGCGGGGGACGCAAAGAGAGCCGCGGTAGGTGAGAGGCGGCCGGGGAGCGCACAGGAACATGGCTCCGGAGCCGCGTGGTCCAGGGGCGCCTGTCCCCAAACTGCGCCGGGTCGCGCCGTTACACGCAAGAGAAGCTACAAATAAGGGTGGCAACGCGGGTACAAGCCCGCCCCTTTCCAGGGGCGGCTTTTTTTCATGGAATTGAGGAGGATTGCGACATGTGCCAGGACTGCCAGAAGAAAACGTTCTACATCACCACGCCCATCTATTATCCCAGCGATAACCTGCATATCGGCCACGCCTACTGCTCCACTGCGGTGGATACCATGGCGCGGTTCAAGAAAATGACGGGGTACGATACCTACTTCCTTACCGGTACCGACGAGCACGGCCAGAAGATCGAGCGCAAAGCCAAGGAGAAGGGCGTGACGCCACAGGCCTATGTGGATCATATCGTGGCGGGTATCAAGGATCTGTGGAAGCTGATGGATATTCAGTATGACGATTTTATCCGCACCACGGACCCGCGGCATGTGGCCTGCGTGCAGAAGCTGTTCAAACAGCTGTATGATCAGGGCGACATCTACAAGAGCGAGTACGAGGGCTGGTACTGCACGCCCTGTGAGTCCTTCTGGACGGAATTGCAGCTCAAGGATGGCAAGTGCCCCGACTGTGGCCGTCCCGTGGAAAAAACCCGGGAGGAAAGCTACTTCTTCAAGCTCAGCAAGTACCAGGATTGGCTGATTCAATACATCGAGGATCATCCCGACTTCATCCAGCCCGCCTCCCGTGCCAATGAAATGATGAACAATTTCCTCAAGCCCGGCCTGGAGGACCTGTGCGTCAGCCGCACCTCCATCCAATGGGGGATTCCCGTCACCTTCGACCCCAAGCATACGGTATACGTATGGCTGGACGCATTGAGCAACTACATCAGCGCCCTGGGCTATGGCACCGATCATGACGAGCTGTACCGGAAGTATTGGCCGGCCAATGTGCACATGGTGGGCAAGGAGATTGTCCGCTTCCATACCATTATCTGGCCCATCATGCTTCATGCGCTGGGGCTGCCGCTGCCCAAGCAGGTGTTTGGCCACGGGTGGCTGGTGATTGACGGCAAGAAGATGGGCAAATCCGTGGGTAACGTGGTGGACCCCGTGGTGCTGTGCAACCGGTATTCCTCTGACGCGGTGCGGTATTTCCTCATGCGCGAGATGCCCTTTGGCAGCGATGGCGAGTTTACCCTGAAGGCCATGCTCACCCGCATCAACGCAGACCTGGCCAACGACCTGGGCAACCTGGTGAGCCGCACCGTAGCCATGATCGAAAAGTATTTCGGCGGCGAGATCCCTGCCGTGGATGCCGTGGAGGATGTGGATCGTGCCATCTGGAAGCAGGCGGAGGAGCTTCCGGCCAAGGTGGAAAAGCAGATGGACAGCCTGCAATTCTCCGTGGCGCTCCAGGAAATCTGGAAGCTCATCGGCGAATGCAACAAGTATATCGACGTAACCCAGCCCTGGGTATTGGGCCGGGAGGAAGCTGGCAAGCCTCGCCTGCGCACCGTGCTGTACACCCTGGCGGAGTGTGTGCGCCGGGTGGCGGCGCTCATTGGCTTCGTCATGCCCCGCACCCCCGCGCGCATCTATGAGCAGCTGGGCGTAAGTGATCCCGTGCTGATGGACTGGGCATCCCTGCAAAAGCCCTTTGGCGTGCTGCCCGCGGGGCTAAAGGTGCACAAGGGAGAGGCGCTGTTCCCCCGCCTGGATATCCAGAAGGAGCTGGAGCGCGATACGCCCAAGAATGACACGTCCAAGGCGGAAAAGCAGCCCGCCAAGCAGCCGGAAAAGAAAAAGCATGCCGAACCCGAATACCCCGCGGAGATCGAGATTGACGATTTCTTTAAGTGCAAGCTGCAGGTGGCCCGGGTGATGGCCTGCGAAAAGGTGGAAAAGAGCAAGAAGCTGCTGAAGTTCCAGCTTTCCCTGGGCAAGGACGGTACCCGCACGGTGGTCAGCGGCATCGCCCAGTACTATACGCCCGAGGAGCTGGTGGGCCGACAGGTGGTGCTGATTTCCAACCTCAAGACGGCGAAGCTGGCCGGCATTGAAAGCCAGGGCATGATTCTTTCCGCCGTGGACGCGGAGGACCATTTGAAGCTGGTTTCCGTTCAGGAAGGCGTGGAGGACGGTGCCATCATCGGATGACGGCGCTTTTCGATTCCCACTGCCATGTGGACGAGGAAAAGTTTGACCAGGACCGGGACGCGGTACTGCAGCGCATGGCGGAAAACGGCGTGACACGCATGGCGGTGGTTGGCTCCGATATGGCGACCTCCGCCCATGGGGTGGCCTTTGCGGCGGAACATCCGGGATGTGTGGCCGTGGTGGGCATACATCCCCATGAGGCCAAAGGCTTCCGGGAAGCTGACCTGCAGCATCTGGCGGACTGGTATACCTCTGGACAAGCCAAGGCCATTGGAGAAATCGGCCTGGACTACTATTACGATTTTAGTCCGCGGCAGGTCCAGCGGGAGGTGTGCGAGGCGCAGATCGAGCTGGCCTATACCCTGGGGGCGCCGGCGGTGTTCCATATCCGGGATGCCCACGGGGATATGCTGGCACTGTTCCGCTCCCGGCGCTCCCGCCTGCCCCGGGGTATCATCCACTGCTATTCCGGCAGCTGGGAGTCCGCGAAGGAATACCTGGACATGGGGTTCTATATTTCCTTTGCCGGGCCGGTCACTTTCAAAAAGGCGCCCCACCTTCAGCAAACGGCAATGAACGTGCCGGAGGATCGCCTGCTTATCGAGACTGATAGCCCGTACCTGGCCCCCGAGCCTGTGCGCGGCAGGCGCAACGAGCCCGCCAATGTACGTTATGTGGCGGAGAAAATTGCGCTTTTGCGGGGAGAAACCTTCGAACAGGTGGCGGCCTATACCTACCGCAATGCCTGCACCATCTATGGCGTACACGATTGAATCCAACGGCGGGAAGCTGACATGTGCGTGTCATTCCCGCCGTTCTTTTTTGGCGTGCCGCGCATACAATGAAAGGGAAACGGGGGAGGCATATGCAAAAAAAGCGGCAGATGAGCAATGGCTATACGCGCTGCTACAAGCAGCCGGGAAATCAGGCGCTGGTATTGGCAGGAATCGTGCTGGTAGGGCTGGGCGTCGTACTGCTCTTTCTGTGCATTCCTGGATGGGCATGGGTGGCGCTGCTGGGCTTTGTGCTGATCTGCGCGGGGCTGGTGCTGCTTCGCCTGGGAAAAGCGGGGAGGTGACTTGAGGTGAGCATTCGGCTGGTCTGTGTCAAGGCGCCGAAATTCCTTCGTGGGCTGCTAAAGCTTTTCAGCAGGGAACGGGCGAATGCCAGGTAGCGGCGCGGGTTGGGGGAGCGGAAGATTCCGCTCCTTTGCTCATTATGCCTGTTCCACAAAGGAAACTTGAATTATTCGGCAGGATATGGTAATATTTTTACAAGAATTTTACGTAGGAGGGGGCGCAATGAACCGCTCCCTTTACGAGTAAAGAGAGGAACGCGTATGGTTTGGTGGGAAGCGGGCATACGGCTGCTGTTGGCGGTCTTGGTCGGCTGTGTCATTGGTATTGAGCGGGAGAGGAAAAACAGGCCTGCGGGCATGCGCACCCATGTGCTGGTGTGCGTGGGCGCGGCGACCATTGCCATGCTGGAGACATACATGATTGCCGATACCATTACCCTGAATCTGAACAATCCCAACAGCGGCATTGCCGTAAGCATGGGACGCATCAGCGCCCAGGTGGTCAGCGGCATTGGCTTTTTGGGTGCGGGAACCATCTTCATCAGCCAAAAGAAAATCGCCGGCCTGACTACGGCGGCTTCCCTGTGGAATGCCGCCTGCCTCGGCCTGGCGGCTGGCATGGGGTACTATGGTTTGGCGGTGGCCGGGTGCGCCATCGTTATGATTACCCTGGCGCTGTTGCAAAAGCTGGTGCGGGTCAACAGCGTGAAAAATGTGGAAGTTAAATTCATCCATCGCGTGGATACCCTTGCCTATATCAACAGCTATTTCGAACAGGCGGGCATCAAGGTGCTGGATATTGACTTCCACGTGGAGAACAAGGGGAAGTACAACCTGTATACCAACCTCTACACCCTGGATATGCAGGGGAAAACCACCTATAAGGACATTGTGAACCATCTCTCCGAGTATGCGAACATCCAGAGTATCCGCACCCGGAATACCTGAGCCTAGTCCACCAGGACGACGCCTTGCCGGTATCCAAGGCCCGGGCGCAGGCCCGCGCCCAGACACCACAGGTCATAGGCACGCATGTCCGACTGGAAAATCACGTTGTCCCGGGGCGCATCAGCGGCTTTCTCCAGCAGGGGAAAGCCGCTTGCCTTGATGGAGCGCAAAAGTGGCCGGGCCTCCCGGCGGAAGCCCAGCAACCGCGCATAGGGGGGGAGAAGTCCTGGCCGAACTTCCTGGGCGCGCAGGCCCAGCAGCAGATGCGCGCAGAGCCGGGAGAGCCGTGCATAGGGATAGCGGCGGGTTTTGGCTGCCGTAAGGAGCTCTCGGCGGCTTGTGGCCGTCCGCGCGGCGGAGATCAGCCGGTTTTCCATGCCTTCCGTGCAACCGGGCAGCTGGCGTAAGGCCTCCGGCCCGGTGGTGCGAAGCAGATGCAGCAACACAGGGTCCAGCACCTGGGGGTGAAACAGTTCGCCACGCTGCACTGCGGCACGCAGGAGAGCATAGGACCGCTGCGGCAGGGCCTGGGAAACGCGGAGCCAGTCACCGCGGGATATGGCACCGCGAACGGCAGTGGCGGAAGGGAAACCTCCGCTCCAGTCCGTGGCATGGTAATCACCGGCGCGGGGAACCAGCACTGGCTGTATGGACGAATGCAGCCGTAACAAGGCCCGCAGATAACATAGCCCAAGGACATTGTTGGGTTTGGATAGCCCCAGACCGGGAAAAAGTGCTTCCAGTGCGCCGCCCAGGGCCGCAGGATGGGAAACGCCCTGGGCAAGCCGCTCCCGTACCGCTGCGTCCAGGCTGGGCGAGGGCTGCTCCAGCAGCGCCGCGCAACGGGAAAGGGCGGGAAGATCGTCGGTCTCCGCGCCAAAGGCCACATGGGTGATACATCCCAACCTGTGCAAAATGCTGATGCCGCCCAGGGCAAAATGCTCCGCCTCCCGAACCGCCCAGGGAACCGGGAGCTCCAGCACCACGTCCGCGCCGCTTTCCAAAGCCATGCGGGCCCTTTGCGCAGGGGAAAGCAGCGCACCCTGCCCGCGCTGGGTAAAGCAGCCGGACATTACGCACAGCACCCAATCGGCCTGCGTGCGTTGTCTCGCCTGCTGCAAATGATAAGCATGCCCCAGGTGAAAGGGATCATATTCCGCGATGACGCCCACTGTGCGCATGAACGCACGCCTCCCTGCCTTGAAGATGGCCTATTATACCATGCCCGGCCGATTGGGTACAAGGGCGGGAAATCCCAGGAAATAGGCGGAAATGGAACTTTACAAACGCTGGAAAGATGATATAATATTGGTTGACACAACAGAAAGGATGGATGTACGATGAAACCCTTTATCGTTGAAACTTCCGCCCGCCATGTACATGTAACCCAGCAGGATCTGGAGACCCTGTTCGGCGCGGGCTATGAGCTGCATATCAAGAAAATGCTTTCTCAGCCCGGCCAGTACGCGTCTAACGAGCGCGTGACGGTTGTCGGCCCGAAGAAGGAGCTTGCCAATGTTTCGATTCTCGGCCCGTGCCGCAGCGCCACGCAGGTGGAGCTGAGCATGACCGATGCGCGCTCCATTGGTATTGTCGCACCGGTGCGTGAATCCGGTGATGTGGCCGGGTCTGCCGGTTGCAAGCTTGTCGGTCCGGCAGGCGAGGTGGAGATCGGCGAGGGCGTTATCATTGCCAAGCGGCATATCCACATGACTCCGGCCGATGCAGCGGCCGCAGGCGTGGCGGACAAGGATATTGTCAAGGTCGTTACAGGCGGCAACGGCCGTAAGCTGGTGTTCGATGATGTGGTCATTCGTGTGAGCGAGAAATTCGCTACGGCTATGCATATCGATACCGACGAAGCCAACGCGGCGGGCTGCGCGGGCGAGGTGCTCGGCGAGGTTGTCAAATAAGCGGTCTAGGGCATATAACAGCGGGACGGCATGGG
>OLSM01001942.1_pt1 | contig 14270 bp, 9 predicted proteins | sample 1672721 | NCBI WGS metagenome assembly OLSM01 (sample SAMEA3136717, study PRJEB25190) | human gut metagenome | reverse complement strand
AGGCCCGATTCTCCTGATTTTATTTCTTTATTGGTTCATTAAAAGTCTGCGGCGATAAATCTTAAAAAAGTATGAACTCTCCTGAAAAGGTTGACAAAAAGGCGATCAATAAATATAATCTGTTTGTAACAACTTTTAATAATTTTGTAATAAATGCAGATATAATTGTAATAATCGTCACAGATAGGAGCGTTCAAATTGAAAATAGGAATCAGGATTCTTGGCCTTCTCGGCCTTTGTATGGCAGCGGCGACAATGATGCCTGGACAGGCATATGCAAACACGGCGGCAGAATACCAGACCAGCACCACGATGCTGGTTCGGGTGGACGATATGGATACGACCTTGTACGGGGAGCCGAATGCAGAAGCAGAAGTCGTCGGGGAGGCAGAAACCGGTGAAACCTATCAGATTCTGGAACTGGTGGACGAGGAATGGATGAAGATCGACGCCGGAGAGGTGGAGGGCTACCTGAACACGGTGAAGGCGGCAGCCACGGTGATGGAAACAGCGGAGGAAGTAACGGTGGATCCGTCGGCTCAGATGAGAGAAGAGATTGTAAATTATGCTCTTCAGTTTGTGGGCAATCCTTATGTATATGGAGGAACCAATCCCAACACGGGAGCCGACTGTTCCGGCTTCACATCCTACATATTAAGAAATGTGGCGGGGGTTGAACTGCCCCATTCTTCTGCTGGACAGGCCAATCAGGGCCGGGCAGTCAGCGCAGAGGAGATGCGCCCGGGGGATTTGATATGCTACAGCAGCGGCGGAAGCGTGAATCATGTAGCGCTGTATATCGGCAGCGGCCAGGTGGTACATGCCTCCAATGAGCGGAATGGAATCCGGATTTCCAACTGGAACTACAGAAGCCCGGCAAAAATCGTGAACGTGCTGGGAGATTAGGAAGCGAGAAGCGGGAAAAGGAAATAAAAAGAAGCGGCACGCCTTGGACAAGATGCAGGGTGTGCCGCTTCTTTTGATGCGGATAAATGATTTGGCCTCTATGGCCGCAAAATCCTGGATTCCAAAGCCATGGTCCGCTGTGTGCTCAGCGTTTATGGGCGGTGCCATGCTTTCCGATAATCCGGAAGGCGCCGGCCTGCTCAAGGGCTTTGGCCACCATGAAAAACAGCAGAGAATCCACGGGCTACAGTAAAGCCATGGTCTCCATCACCTACAAAGCTGTCTAATTTGCATAACAGGTCTTTTGATGAAATTGCTTCATCACATACCTCATACATCATGTCTATTGTATTGTATACATTCATATTGATCTCCTTTCATAACTGTATTGATTACTGTTCACACTCTTCGGGTTAGCACAGTAACCAATACAATTATTCAGATTTTTATGCTTCGCTTTTTTTGGATTTCATTTCCTGGAGTTCTTCAGCAACCTGTTTGTCGGTAAGATTGAAAAACTGCTGCAATACAAAATGTGCTAACGTAAGAAGAGCAGGTACTGCGAACATTACAAACAGCATTGAATTCAATGTGCCTGCACTCTGTTTTGCATTGGCCACATATCCGATGGCTTCTAATATATTTCCGAAGAAGAATCCTCCTAAAGCTGCTCCAAGCGTAATTGACAGTCCGAAGCCCGCATGGATCAGTCCGGCCTGTGGTTTTCCAGCTATGTATTCGCTGTGGTCTACGGTATTAAGTGTTAAAACAGTTGCAAATGAAGTATAAGAACCAATCGCCAGACCACTGAAAAGAAACACAGCGAACAGCAGTCCAAATTGTATTGATTCGCCACTGCCTTCTGCACCCATAGCCCGAACCATAAAAAACATAACTGCAAATAACACGATGTTTACTGCTATCACTACTTTATAGGCTCTGTTAGTATCGCCAAAGCATTTGATAAGCGGCTTAAGTAACAACGCCCCCACGCCCAATGCTACTGTATTCCAGAATACCGCTGTGACATAAAAATCTTCCATTCCCCAGTAATACTGGAAAAAGTAAATCATTACGCCGTTCCTTATAGCCAGCATGATCTGAAATATAATTTGTCCTGTAATAAGAATAATTACGGGTCTGTTTGCCGCCAGATTTTTCAGCTGGCTTAAAAACGGTTCATGTTCTGTCTGCATAAGATGTTCTCTTACAGATCCATCTCTGTTTAATTCATATTTTTTACTGATTATAATTACAAATAATGCGCAAATAAATATGATTGCCGCGATTACGATAGCTGCTCCAAAGTATCCTTTGGACTGATCGGCCGAATTATGACCAAATAGCTTAACCAGCGAGATGAAGAAGGTAGCAGCAACAATATTTGATATACCATTAAACATACCCTGCAGGCTTGCAATCACTGCTCTCTCCTGTGGGTTTTTGGTCATATTCATTACCATGCCGGTAAAGGGCGAATAGGTTGCTGTTGCGCCTATTGCTCCAAATATACTGTAGCTGATTGCTGCCCATACAAGCTTTGTGCCCATTGTGGCGCCCTTTAAATTTGTAAATATTGCTACAAATGATATCGTAAGCGGAAGAATACCAACAAACATCCATGAACGGAATCTTCCCCATTTCAGGCAGACATTATCTATTAAATATCCTATGATCGGGTCTGTTATAACATCCAGAAGCCGTGCTGCTAAAATGATGGTTCCGGCTACACCTGCACTCATTCCTACAATATCTGTATAAAAGAACATCAGGTAATATCCGAATATTATCCAGGCAACATTGAATGCAAATCCGCTGTTTAAGGACATTGCGATTTTATCTACCCATGGGATTTTTCCGGTAGTTGATCTAAAATCAATATCATACTTATCTAATTTCCTCATTTCTTCATTTCCTCCTCCTCGTAAAGTCCTCGAATGAGATTGTTTATTTGGCCATTTGCTTCATTACATCTTCTGCAGCTTCCAATGTCCACTGAACATCTTCATCTGTTACAACAAAACTCATTAACCAACGGTTTGCAGGTAAGATGAGCACCCCGTTGTTCTCCATTAATTTACGGAAGGTATTGTTCTGATCATCGTCCATATCCTTGATATCATCATCTGAATAAATAGGTGTTCTGCCGCCTTCTACTCCAAAAATAGTATAGAAGCAACCGGGATTCTCTGTAATCCTCAGCTTCAATCCATATTTATCTGCAAGGCATACAAGTCCATCCATAATCTTTTCCTGTTTTTCATACATGTTCCTGTAAGCCTCTCCATCATTTCTGGTCAGGATGTCGATCGTAGTTGCCGCTGCCCTTTGAGCCAAAGGCCAGCCATTAAATGTACCGGCAGAAAGAACATTCTTCTCCGGAAGCACTCTCATAACTTCCTCTACGCCACATACAAATGCAGATGCTACGCCGCCGGCAAACATCTTACCGAAGGTTGCAATGTCAGGTTTAACTCCAAAAAGCCCCTGTGCGCCTCCCGGTCCGACTCTGAATCCTGTGAGCACTTCGTCCATACTCATTACTACATTATACTTTGTACACAATTCCCTGATTTTCTCTAAAAAACCAGGCTTTGGCTGAAGAGAGAAATGGTTAATCGGAACCGCCTCAAAATGGCAGATTGCAATCATATGTCCATAATTTTTGAACGTTTCTTCAAGAATGTCAAAGTCATTAAAAGGAATTACTAACGTCTCCTGTGTTGCGATTTTACTTAACCCAGGGCAATAAGAGTGATCATCTTCTCTTAATGACATTAAAGGCAATCCACTCGGACTTGGGTCATATCCGCCGCCAAACACATTATCAATCCAGCCATGGAAACATTCTGCAAATTTCAGGATCATTGGTTTCCCTGTATATGCCCTGGCAATTCGAATTGCTGTCTGCACTGCTTCTGTACCTGTCATCTGCATTTTGATTTTATCTGCACACGGAACATATTTTCTGATAAGTTCGCCAAGCTTCACATCGTCATCAGAAAAGAAAAAGCTTGCAGTAGGCCTTGTCTCGATCAAATCAATCAGTGCTTTTGAGAGTTCTTCGTGTTTGGAACCCAATGCAGCAGGTCCGTAAGAAATGCAATAGTCAATATATTCATTTCCGTCAATATCATAGAGACGGCTTCCTTCTCCATGATCAATAAACATTCTGTAATTTTGTGCACTTACTTTAATCCTCATATTTGAGTGTGCTACCGGGAAGTAATCCAAAAACTCTTCTGTCATCGCTCTGCTCTTTGGGCAATCATTCTTTTTCTTCATTTGATAATTCTCCTCCTTAAATTAACATCTGGCTTTCGCTCAGTTTTTTGGTTAAGTTAATCATACATTTTCTATGTTACTGCTTTCTTACACATTTTCTTATTTTACTTACAATTTTAATGTTGACCTTAATAAACGTTCCGCCACATCATGTGTGACTTTAAACGGTGCTAATCCTGCAAATGGCTCATTTACCACTTCATTCACCAGTTCATCAAGAGTATCTGTTTGTAATTGACAGTCTTCAACAGGTTTTAAACCTAATTCAGAAGCAAACTCTTTATATTTATTTGCAACCATTGACGCGATCTCAATACTACTGATATCATCATCAAATGTCAAACCAAATAGCCGGCCTGTTTTTTTAATCTTTTCACACTGTGTATCTGCCATTTCTACAATAACATTACTAAGGCCATATGAACAGCAGGCGCCATGAGCCAAATGGAAATGTGCACCGAGAACGTGAGCGATACTGTGTCCCACGTGGGCACAGCAATTGTATAACATCCATCCTCCCATTGAGGAGGCTGCCTGCATTTTTTCTCTTGCGGCAAGATTATTCCCGTCTTTGATAACCTGTGGCAGGTATTCAATCACTGTTTCCATAATTTTTTCACAAACTAAATCCGTCATCATATTTGCTGTTATAGCCGTATAAGCTTCAAAAGCATGTGAAAACACATCTAATCCCGTCATCATGGTTAAGGAGGCGGGCATTCCCCGGGTAAGTTCCGGGTCCAGAATTGTATATTCACTCATACAATTTGCGCACAATATTGGAAGTTTTAAATTATGTTCCGTATCAGAGATAATCGCTCCATTAGATAATTCAGAACCGGTCCCGGAAGTCGTGGGAATAGTAATTAAACCGCGGCATACCTGCATCGGCTTTGCTGCATAGTCTAATATTCTGCCTGGATTAAACCGCAGAATGTTAATCCCTTTGGCAGAATCAAGAGCACTTCCGCCACCCACTGCTATTACACAATCACAGTTATTCTCCCTGCAGATTTGTGCCCCTTCGTCTATGACAGAGGCTGGCGGATCAGATACCACTTTTGCATATTCGTAATATTCAATTGCAGATTTCTCCAGCAGTTTTTCTATTCTGTCTGCTATACCAGATTGTTTTATACCCTGATCACAAACTATAAAAGCTTTTTTACAGCCTGTATCCCTGCACAGCTCGCCAATTTTATTGACCGATCCTATGCCGGGAATCACTTTTACTCCCTGATAAAATGTGTAATCCATTTCAATTCTCCTTTCACATAGTTATGTGTATTGATTATGGCCATATAGCCCTTGACTTTTTCGCTTCTACAACACGTCTGATGGCGATAAGATATGCACCGGTACGCAAAGTAGTATGGTTTTCCTGAGCAATGTTCCAGACTGCATCGAATGCAGGATCCATGATATTTTTAAGCTTTTCATTTACTTCAGTTTCGGTCCAGTTAACAGACTGAATATTCTGCACCCATTCAAAATAGGAAACAACAACGCCGCCGGCGTTGGCAAGGATATCCGGTACAAGTACAATTCCTTTTTCAGCCAGAACCTCATCTGCCTCCGGGGATACGGGGCCATTGGCTGCTTCTACGATAACATCTGCCTTAATTCGATCCACATTGTTCTCATTAATTTGATTCTCAAGAGCTGCCGGTATCAAAACTTTTACATCCAGGGTCAGCAATTCTTCATTTGTCATTACTGCTGTGTCCTTAAGATCTAAATCTTTAAGCAGATTTTTACGATCCCGTGATAAATAATCCAAAATGGCTGCTATATCCAATCCATTTTTATTATACAGAGCGCAGGATACATCACTAACCGCTACAACCTTCATACCTTCCTCCTGCAGAAGTCTTGCTGTAACGCTGCCTACATTTCCCATCCCCTGGACTGCCACAGTTGTTCCTTTCACAGGAATGTTCAGTTTATTCAGGATGTTTTTTGTCGTAAACATCACTCCGCGTCCAGTGGCTTCATTTCTTCCCAATGCACCGCCAAGTTCTATGGGTTTTCCTGTTACGACGCCATGTACACAATGTCCCTTTAGCATACTGTAGGTATCCATCATCCAGCCCATGACAGCCGCGTTACTTCCCACATCCGGTGCGGGAATATCCTGATCCGGACCGATTAAGGGTGCGATAGCTGCTGTAAATCTTCTGGTAAGTGCACGCAGTTCTCTCTCAGATAATTGCAAGGGGTTACAAATAACCCCTCCCTTTCCTCCGCCATAAGGAATATTGACCACTGCACATTTAAATGTCATCCAGGCTGCGAGTGCTTTTACTTCATCATTGTTAACACAGGGATGAAAACGAATGCCGCCTTTTGCCGGACCACGGGAAGTAGAATGTTGAATACGAAATCCCTCAAACACATGGACGCTTCCATCGTCCATCTCAACGGGAATAGAAACCTTTAATTCTCTTTCCGGAAATTTAATGGCCTCATATTCACTTTGTTTATACCCCAGTATTCCTGCGGCCTGCTCGACAACTTTTAATACATTATCATACGGATTATAACTTTGTTCCATTTGTGTGCCCTCTTTCCACTATTCTGTCTTTTTGTTCATAACATTCCCTGCAGCTTTCAATGCCTGTTTTGCTCAATTCATAGCTTACCTGGCTCACCTCCCTTAAATAAACGTCAGGCATTCGCTTCGCTTTTGGGGCTGCCCTGATAATATCCACTTTGCGTTACTGCTTACTTACAGCTTTTTTTCTTTTACTTACAAATCTGCCGGAGTTCCTTGTAATTTTATATTCGTGTAAGTATACTTACATATAAATACACGAAATAAGCGGCTCCTTAAAACCTTTAATGTATTACTTTTTAACAAATGTTATTGTTCAGGGAGGGATAAAATGAAGTCATTACAAACAGATGACAAAAACACTGCAGAATCATCAGATGCGGCATCCGGATATTTAAGGGAGAGTCTTTACAATAAGCTGGAATCACACAGAAATGTGTCGCTTATAGGAATATTTGCCAACAGCGGATTTGGCAAAACAGTTTTGATGTATAGTTATTTATTACACTACAATATAAATAATATCTGGTGTGGTATTGACAGCATTATCAGATACGATGCCCATCTGCTTTCGAATATAAGAAAGGAAGTGCTGGAGCTCTTACCGGAAGAATCCGATACTCCTTATAGTCCGAAAGAGCTGTCTGCTGAAGATGAAATTGACAGTATAATAAGTAAACTGAACGCTCTTACAGCTCCGTTGTTTATCGTGTTTGACAATTATCATATGACGAGTGCACAATCGGATATTCATAAATTTATAGCAAGGGTAATAGAAGCTGCGAATCCTCTCGTCACGATTGTTATCATGGGGAAACAGCGGCCTGACTTTTCACTGCCGCTTTTGAAATCAAAAAAACGCTACTATGAACTGGATGCCGATGATCTGGCTTTTTCAAGACGGGAAACAGAGGATTATTTTAATAATTATAACAATCTGAATCTGAAACCTTATGAGCTGGATTGGATCTATGAGATAACACAAGGCTGGCCTGCAAGTTATCAACTCATCCTTGAATATATTCAAAAATTCCCGAACCCAAAAAGAAACCGCCTTGATTTTCATCTTTTATCAAACGTTCCTGATATTTTTGATTATCTCAGCAATGAAGTATTTGAGTGTGAAACGGAAGAAATAAAGGACTTCATGTTGAAAACCAGTTTAATGACAGAGCTTGAACCAGATATAGTAGATCATTTTCTTGAAATCAACAGAGGAGAAGAGATCATCAGATACCTCCTTGATAATCATGCATTTGTATATAAAAACGAGTACGGTGCAGTCAGATACCATAAACTTTTCAGACAATTTTTATACGAACGCTATTATCATTTTAATGCAGGCAAAATGTCGCAGCAGCACAATAAGCTGACGGAAATCTATATGCAGCGCCATTCCTACATACTGGCTTTCGCGCATGCAGTTGCCAGCAATGACTATAAATCAGCAACGAAAATAATAAAACTCATCGGGCACAGATACAATGCGATGCAGTTTATAAACGTAATTGACGGCCATTTAGAGGAAATATCACCGAAATTGCTTTTTTCGAATACCTCGCTGTTTTTAGCAAGATGTATTCCGGAATCAATTCTTATTGAGTTTATTGATCCATTGAATGATGCTATTCATACGGCGGAGATGAACCAGAATATTTTTTTATTATCTAATCTGCAAAACAGACTGGGGACATTTTATTATCATACGGGCAGAATATCCGAAGCAAAAGAAATGTTTGAAAAGTCGTATCAGAACGCAACGGAATTTAATGACTATGCCCTGATTGCCTGCAATCTCCAATTAATTGCGGAGTGCCATATATGTATGGGATCATACGAAAAAAGCCTTGAATATGCGAGGCAGGCCTTATTTATTTCTGAAAGACACCACATCGTAATTATGCAGGTACATACCCTGGAAGTGCTAACTCGATTATATATAGCTCTTAAAGACTACGGACAAGCTGAGTTTTATCTTTCACAGGCCTTTGGCTTAGCTGAAGAAGAGCCATTTATTTCATTTTGGCTTTTGACGGACAAAAGTACTTTGCTTACTGAAAAAAAAGAGTATGATGCGGCTATTATCTGGGCAAAAAAATCAATCGATTCTGTGATAGAGTACAGCGATGGATATGATATAGCGCTTTCATATCTGACATTAGGCAACGCATATTTACAGAGCGGGAAATTCCGCCAGGCCGAATGGAGTTTGAATATCGCATATGAAAGCTGTCTGAAATGTGGTTATCTTCATTACAGTATTGTGAAAAAGCAGCTGGAGCTTTATACTCTGATGGATGAGGCAGATCGGATCCGCTCAAAAAAGCAGGAGCTCTCTGAAATATGCCGCAAATACAAATACGAGTGGGTTATGGATATTTCCGCGGAAGGCAGTGATTCAGATTTCATGGAGCCTTCAGACCAGGAAGATCTAAAAATAAGCACCCTTGGAAGCTTTCACATTGTATTGAACGGCAAAGATATAAATATTAAAAGAAATTCAAGCCTTCGCATACTTCAGTTTCTCATCGTGAACAGGAAGCACAAAATCAATAAGGATATCATTATAGACGCTGTTTTTCCCGGAATCATGTATGATAATGCCAACCATTTTAATGTGGCGCTTTCTGTTCTCCGCAAAGTACTGGAACCAGATCTTAAATCCGGGAAAAACTCAAAGTACATCCTGCGTACGAAAGAATGTTATCAGCTTAGTTCCAATGGAATTTCCCTGGATATTGATGAGTTTGACGATGTTTGCAACTGTATTATGAATAGGAAAGACGTGATTGATGAAAGTTTACTGAATAAGCTTGATCTTTTATATAAGGGAGATTTTTTTGAAGAATATCCATATGAACCTTTCTTAGAAATAGAGAGGGAAAAAATAAATGTGAAATACATACATACGCTCAAACATATTGCTAATTTTTTCAAAGATAAAAAAGATTATTTAAAGGGCCAGGATTACTACGAAAAGATTCTGGCAAAAGAGCCTTATATGGAAGATATATATTTCGAATATATAGATATGCTTTTAGCCTCCCACGCTGTATTCCAGGCAAAAAACATTGCAAAAAAAATGACAGATTGTCTGGAAAAGGAATTAAAAGTTCCCGTTAAGGATAAGATTAATAAGTTATTCGAGGAATACCATTTTACATTTGATGCCTAGACTCTCCTTTTTCACTTCCGTCACCTGCCGTAAAAGCCCGGCGGTGTGCTATGGATTGTAATCATCCAATGTAAAAGGATTCGTCAGATCGACGAATCCTTCAGGGCAGTAAATGCAGCGGTTTTGGATAGCCGTAGGATTTGAATAATGCCTGCATTTCTTTCTGTCCCTCATCAAGTGCCTCCGCTATGCCCAGCCCATCGGTTACGATACGCCTCAGTACAGTGCAGAGGGTTGTTTCTATACGGCTCTGGGGGATGATGAGGGAGTTTTTGCTGTATGGCCCGGTTCTTTTCCGGCAGTATTCGAAGCTCTTTTCGGTCAGTTCCAGCCAGGGATACAGCTTCAGGAGTTCGTGGCTGGAGTATGGCGCGCGGGCGGGGGACTGGCCGTCCAGGATGGTCATGTAAATGCTGATATCTTTTTTGCTGAGCCACTGGAAGTACAGGCAGGCTTCCTCGTAACGGGCGGTGCAGGGATTCATGCCCAGATTCCAGCCGACGCTGGCCGGGGTCTTTCCGGGGATGGATTCGTATCCCACGCGTCCGATGATGTTGTTATGGATGCTCTGGCAGATCTGGCCGGCATATTCCGAGTAGGTGATCAGCATTGCGGTCTTTCCCGAACAGAAATCATGGACCGTTTTGGATATATCGGTTTCGAACGGGAAGGTTTCTATATAATTGAGAGTTTTCAGGATACTGCCGAAGGCCTGGGCGTTCTCCGGGGTATTCATGCAGACCCGGTTGTATTTGTCCCAGAGTTTTCCGCCGCCTGACCAGAGCCGGATCAGGATCTCGGGAGCCAGTTCTTCATCTACGATTCCGGCCATAGAGGTACCGTATTGGGTGGGAGAATCCGGATTGCAGTCTCTTGTGAAAAAGGAGGCGATCCCGTTGAACTCTGTCCATGTACGGGGCGGGGAGAGCGGAATCTGAAACATCTTTTTAAAATCCTTTTGTATGCGCCTGTTTTCGAAAAGATCCTGTCTGTAAAATAATATCTGTGAACCGCCGACGATCGGGATGCCGTAATAACGCTTATCGAACATACAGTTGTTCAGATTTTCCGGGAAAAAGGCATCCGAGTTGAAGCTGTCGCTTTCTATGAAATCAGTGATGTCTGCAATCAGTCCGTTTTGAACCAGATACTGCAGCCAGGGGATATCATACATATAAATATCGTAGTGGGACCGGGAGCGGCCCAGATCTTCCACAATTTTGCCAGGCAGTTCATTCTGGGCGGCAAAATCGATCTCCACAGGATTTCCTGTCTGCCGTGTAAAGTTTTCGGAAAGCAGCCTGGCGGCATGGGAGGTTGCGAGGTCTGCCATCAGGATACGCAGCGGTTCCTTTGAAGAGCCCGCCTTTTTGGAGGCAGGGGTCTTTTTTTTGGCTTCGGGCAGAGGAAGCCTGCTGTGTATGATTTCATCCGTGAAAATCAGAGTTTTTTCCTCAAACAGGACAGGCGATTCAATGTTTTGCATGAGCAGCTGCGCGGCTTTTGTGCCCAGCGTGAATGCGGTGCGCGAGGTGTGGATGATTCCGGACAGATTAACGCGGTTCCAGGACTCTTCTCCAAAGGTCAGGATCTGTATGTCATCGGAGGGGATGCTGCCCTGTATTTTGCAGGCTTCTGCCACGCCCTGGGCTATATTTTCAGAGGTGGTGATTACGGCGTCTATCTGATCCAGGAGGGGGAGGGTGAGAAATGCTTTGAACCCATCCTCCCTGGTCAGATTGGTGGTTTGGATCAGATCCGGATTAACAGGAAGTTCATAATCCTGCAGAGCAAGCTGGTAGCCTTTTATGGCCTCGGCCTCCGAGGAAAACTGCTGTGATCCCGTGATCAGGGCAATATTCTGATACCCCTTTTTTATAAGATTTTCTGTTAAATAATAGGTGGTTTTAGAATTGTCAAAGCTGACAAAACTGGTATTCAGATTATCGGGCCTGCGCTCTATAAATACGGCGGGGATGTTATAATTTCTGATTCTGGCGGTGAAAAATTCGGTATTCTGTGGCTGTGATGTAATAATCAGCAGCCCGGATACATTTCCGCTTACAAAATCATCGATCTTATCGCATTCGATATCAGGGGAGTTATTGGAAAAGGCTACATTCATGCTGAACCCCTTATTCTGAAGATAGGATGAAATGCCTTTGAAAATTTCGGCATGGTAATAATCATCAATATCTGTCAGCACAATCCCTATTTTTTTTGAATCCGCGGTCTTGAGGTTGCGTGCAGATGCATTTGGGATATATTTCAGCTTCTCTATGGAATCCATGATTCTGGCACGGGTCTCCGGCTTTACATTCCTTGCGCCGCTCAGGCAGCAGGATACCGTCGCAATAGAAACTCCTGCGTCTCTTGCGACATCTTTTAAGGTTGCCAATGACAGTCACCTCCGGTATTTTGTAAAATCAGCACTGCATAATTCTGTTGCTTCATCATAGCATATTATTTTAGAAAAATCAAAGAATCTAAACGTTTAGATAAAAATATTAAAAACCATGTTGAATTTAAAACTCTTTCAGTTATAATCATAAGTAACAAATTAATTATCGCATACAAAAAAATCTAATCGTTTAGAATTGGAGGAATAAATATGATGATGTCAAGGGAAAGAGTATTGGCAGCAATCAACCACAAAGAACCCGATTATGTGCCGCTGGATCTGGGCGGGACTCCAAGTTCAGGAATCTCAGCAATTGCTTACAACAACCTGAAGAAGGAGATGGGTATTACAGGCGGGCATACAAGAATATACGACGTTGTTCAGCAGGTAGTACAGCCTGAGCTTGAACTTATGGATAAGTTCGGTGTAGATGTGATTGATATCGGAAGGGTGTTTAATGAGAACGATGATGACTGGTACGATGTAACACTGGCGGATGGTTCTACCGGTCAGTATCCCAAATGGTTTCAGCCGAAAAAGCTGGAAAACGGAGACTATGTTGTTCATGACGCAGAAGGAACTCTGATCGCAAGAATGCCGGTGGGCGCAACTTTCTTTGACCAGACGTATTTCCCTTATATAGATGATTATCCGGATGACTGGTCAGATCTGGACCATCAGATGGGAAAAGTGCTCTGGAGCGCATTGGTGCACAGCCCCTGGGATCATGCCGGCGAAGATCATTTTTATCAGAAACTGAGAGAGCGGACACTGGCCCTGAGAGAGAAAACAGACCGTGCGTTGATGATTACCTGCGGATGCAACCTGTTCGAGTGGGGAACCTTTCTGAGAAGAATTGACAACTTCCTGATGGATACATATGCAGACCCGGAAAATGTGGAATCACTGGTGGAACAGCTGATGATCCGTCATCTGGCTACTTTGGAAAAGGTATGTGAATCTGTGGGAGATATTGTAGACATCCTCCGTTTTGGAGATGATCTTGGAATGGACACCGGGATGTTTATGTCCAGAGAAAAATATCAGGAGTTATTCAAACCATATCATAAACAGTTGAATGAATATGTGCATAAACACAGTAATATGAAGACATTCCTGCACTCCTGCGGCTCTATTTATCCGATTATGGGAGATCTGATTGACGCAGGATATGATGTGATCAATCCGGTTCAGACAACTGCATATCAGATGGATCCCGCAACATTAAAGCGCGAATTTGGAAACGATATAACATTCTGGGGCGGCGGATGCAATACAAGAAGCATCCTGAACAGATCCACGCCGGAAGAGGTTTATGATTACACAAGAAGAATGATTGATATCTTTGCTCCGGGAGGGGGATTTGTATTCAATCAGGAACACAACATCATGCCTGATGTACCGGGAGTAAATATACTGGCAATGTATAAGGCAGTGAATGATTCACGCAAATAGGCGCTTTCAGTAAAAGGCAGGTTCCATGAAGTCACAGAATTCTATAATAATGTGACAGTTCTGGATATATACAATAAGAAGAAAGAGATTATAACAGCACCGCAGCAGGAGAGGCGGGCTGTACCGGGGATCATAAATGCTTTTCCATAGGCATGCATCCCCGGTACAGTCTGCCTCTTCTGCAATACTACTGCTTCAAAAGAGTCTGTATTCTTTCTCTTTGTATTCTTAAATTTCTTTTTTTACTATTTCCAGATATAATCCTGAGTGTCCATTCAGTTCAAGGAAGGCGTCGTTTATTCGTGATTCCACAGCATCTACCCCTATTTCCTCCGTTACGGTCAGGAGTACGGAGTACTGGGTTAGCGATGTTCTGGTGAAAACGTCATTTTTCCGTAGATGGGTAGAAAGCATATAGTACAGGCTTTCCATGATTTCTTTTACTTTTATGGTATCCGGCATCTTTTCTTTTTGGGGATGCAGGGTAAGCATCA